>CABEAB010000089.1_pt1 | contig 16677 bp, 19 predicted proteins | sample 3132271 | NCBI WGS metagenome assembly CABEAB01 (sample SAMEA5534342, study PRJEB31848) | metagenome | biome: tundra; feature: field; material: soil | place: USA | collected 2013-05 | depth 0.45 m
CATCTAAGCCGTGACGCCCAGGAGCTTCTTCGCCACCCGGGCGGCGTCCATGGCGCTCTCGCCGTAGCCGTCGGCGCCCCATCGATCAGCCAAGAGCTGAGAGAGTGGGGCGCCGCCAATGAGGACCTTCGTCCGTGGCAGCTCGACCTTGAACCTGGGCAGGTAGTCCTTCATGGCGACCATCGTCGTGGTCATGAGGGCCGACAGGCAGAGGAGGTCGGCATCGAGTCGCTTGGACTCCTCGATGAACCTCTCCATCTGCACATCGCGCCCCAGGTCGTGGACGTCGAAACCGGCCACTTCCAGCATCATCTTCACGAGGTTCTTGCCGATGTCGTGGACGTCTCCCTGCACGGCCCCGATGACGACCACGCCCTTGCCCCGGCTGTCCTCGGCGGAGGCGGAGACCAGGGGTCGAAGGACGCCGAGGCCTGCGTACATGGCCTCGGCGCCCACCAGAAGCTCGGGCACGAAGCACGCGCCCTCTTCGTAGAGCCGTCCGAGCTCGGCCATCCCCGGCACGAGCCCCTCCAGTATCGCCTTCTGCGGTTCGATGCCGGCGGCCACGGCCTCCTGGGCCGCGCTGGCGGCGACCTCTTCTTCGCCATCCTCGACGGCCTTCTTCAGACGTCCCAGGATTGCTTGTTCATCCGTCACTCCGTCGCCTCCATCGCGTAGCTAGTACAGGCCGAACTCGCGGCAAGCCTTGACCATCTGAAACACGTTCACCGGCGGGGCTTGCGGCGGTATCTCGCATCCTGACATGAGGGCATAGCCGCCAGGATGATCTTTGCCCTCGACGATGCAGTTTCGGCAGAGTTCCAGCACTTCTTCGGGCGTGCCCTCCTGGATGATGACGGGATCGACGTTGCCCACGATCACGTTGGCGGGAAAAGCCGCACTCGCGGCGGACAGCGGGATCTCACGCCCGACGCTCACCATCCCCCGTCTCCCGTAGGCCAGCTGTGACCAGAAGGGAAGGTTGCGGTTCTGATCGCCGCAGATGTGGCTGAGGAAGATCGCCACGCCCATGTCGGTGACCTTCTCATGCACCTCTTTCAGGTAAGGGAACGAGAAGGTCTCGAACTGCTTCGGCGAGTAGAGCTTGTTGGTCTCGATGCACAGGTCGAACGCCATGATCCGCTCGGGGCCGAACTCCCGTACCCAGAGTTCGGCCTTCTTGAGGATGAAGTCGGTGATCACCCGGAGGACGTGATGGACGAGGTCCGGCTTCTTGATGAGCCAGAGCATCAGCCTCTCCTCGCCGCAGACGGACCCGGCCCAGGTGAGCGGCGAGCCGACCTGCACCGTGCAGGGCATGCCCAACTCGGACTGCAAGCGGGAGAACTCGAGGCTTACGGGGATGGTGCCCACCCGCGCGACGTCGTCAGGTACACGCAGGTCCCACGCGTCCTGTTCGCTCTGCACGGGGTTCTTCTTCATCATGGGGGCGCCGGTGTACTGGCGATACGGGTACTCGACCTCGCCGCCAAACTCGGCGCCCCCCGCATTCGCCCAGCCATGCAGGATGAGCCCGTCGTAGCCGTACATCTCCATGGCATCGCGCTGGCAGGCGATGCTCGTTCGTGCCTCGTCGTAGATCTTGGCGATCGGTCTCCCGCTCACCACGGCGGTGTGGCCGAGAATGAACTGAAGACATGGGACGCGGTCGAGCTCCTCGCCGCGGACCAGCGCCTCCCAGCGTTCACGGGACGACATGCTATCGCGATTCACTCTCGCTCCCTTTCGCAAGTGCCAAGGCTACGTCGCCGCCAGCGACGCCGAGCCGGCAGGCCGGTGCGGCGACGAGCACCGACAGAGAGGCGCCGGCGACGAGGCGAAGTGCCTCGTCGCCGGCGCCCGCCTGCCCTTACGGTTCCACGCCCAGTCGGCAGGACCGACCGCGGGCTCACTTGCACAGACGATCAGGCCGCGGTCGGAATCAGCTCCAGACGAGCGGGACGACGTCGCCCTGGACCGTGACCTGCGGAGCCACGCCATTGGACACGATCTTCAGGTCGAACGGGTACTTCGTGCCCTTTACCCACTGCCCGCCGGCGAGCGGAGTCGTGGCTACGTTGGGCATCGGGTTGGCCGCGCCGCCGGCGGTGAAATTGATGTTCCCGGCGAGCGTGTCCAGATTGGTGGCCTTGACCGCCGCAACGATGGCGTCTTTGGAGTCGACGTTGTTCGTCCGCTTCAGCGCGTCGGCCACGATCTCGAAGACGATGTAGTGCATCAGTGGCTGTGTCCACTGCTTGCCGGTGGCCGTCTCCCAGGCGTCGGCGAACTGCTGCGCGGTCTCGCCGCTGAGCGACGACTTGTACGGGAAGGTCGGGTGCCACCAGACCTCGGCGGTGAGGCCCTCGCCGATGCTGCCCATCGCCTCGAGTTCGGACGGGAAGAGCAGGGCCTTCGACATCGTGCAGAAAATCGGCCGGAAGCCCTGCTGATGCACCTGCTTCCAGAAGTTCACGAAGTCAGGCGGGATCATCACGCCCGAGGAGATCTGGGCGTTTGCGGCCTTGAACTTGGTGATCTCCGTCGTGAAGTCCTCGCTGCCGTCCTGGTACCGCCCACCGTCGATGATCTTGTAGCCGGCGGGTTTCCACGCTGCCGGCTGTCCGGTCTTCGCGTCGGATAGCGCCAGACCGTCGGCGTCGTTCGGCCACATGGCGCCGATGACCTTGTTCGTCTTGAGCTTGGACCACAGGTCGAGCTGGAAGCCGGCGTTGGTCTCGATGCCCCAGAACGCGTGGTAGGTCCACTTGAACGGCTTGTCTGGCGTACCACCGCGGCCGAAGTAGAACGGCTGCCACGGGCTGTCGCTCGACACGCACGGCACGCCCAGGGCTTCGGCTTGGTCTGCCACCGGCACCACCGTGTCCGAGGTCGACGTCACCATCATGATGTCGACGCCGTCGTTGGTCATGAGGTCGCCGGCCACCGTCGCGGCGCGGTTCGAGTCGGACTGCGAGTCCCTGACGAGGATCTCGATAGGGTGCGTCACTCCGTCGGCCGTCTGGATGCCGCTCTTGGTTGCTTCTTTCCAGCGCGTGACGCAGTAGTTGTCGGCCTCGCCGAAGGCGGCCAGGGCCCCCGTGAGCGGCGAGACGAGGCCCACCTTGATCGTGCGGCCGGAGCTGCCGCTGGAGCCGCCGCTGAGGCCGCCGCCGATGCCCAGGGCCGCTGCTCCGACGCCGGCCACCTTGAAGAAGTCGCGCCGCGTGACGGGGTTTTCGCCGAAAGCACCGTCAGTGGACTTGTGCTCGTCAGAACCCATGCCGCCTCCCAGTCAGAAGTTCCACATGCACGTCACTTGGAGACGGCCGGCGGCACTACCAGAACGATGAGACCCCATCTCACCTCTGCCAGCCCCCCGCAAGTCTTTCTAGGCGCTGCATCGGCCCGTCGCCGGCGCAGTATCCACGATGCGGACGACGTACTTCACGATACGGTCATCCTATAGCGACGCCTCGTCCTGTCAAGGACGCAGGCCTACAGGGTGAACCCCAACGCGGCGGCGTTGTCCTGGTAGAGCTGGGCCGCTTCCTCGCCGTCCAGCGACAGGCTCTGAAGGAAGTTCATGCACTCCCCCATGTCCTCGTACGGGTGGTCCGTACCGAGAACGATCTTGGCCATCCCGAGCGCCTCTCGCGTGCAGTTGAACGCCGCCGGCAGGTAGTTGCCGCTGGTCGACACCCACATGTTGTTGCGCAGGTAGTGGCTCGGCGGGTGCTCGAGGTCCGGCACCGCCGCGCCGTCGGCCTTGATATAGGGCCGCATGAACGGGTGGTCGATGCGCTGCATAAGAAACGGGAGCCCCTCCCCGTAATGCCCGAGGATGACCTGCAGGCGGGGGAACGCGTCGAACGCGCCGGCGAGGATCAATCGCACCATCGCCGTTGCCGTTTCGATGCCAAAACCAAAGGCGGCGCCGGCCAGCGCCAGCCCATAGGTGCGAAGCTCGGGGTTCATCGGCGCCGCGGGATGCAGATAGACGGGCACGTCCAGTTCTTCCGCTTTGGCGAGGATCGGCCAGTAGCGCTTCTCGTCCAGAAAGGAGTCGCCGAAGTTGGAATGCGTCTTCCAGCCCTTGAGCCCAAGCTCTCTGACGGAGCGCTCCAGCTCCTTGACCGCGCCGTCGACGTCCTTGGGGTACAGCGCCGCGAAGCCTGCGTAACGGTCGGAGTGGCTGTCGACGGCCGCGGCCAGAGTGTCGTTGGAGCCCCTGGCGACCCTCGGGCCGATCACGGTGTCGAGCTGCTCACACCCCGGGGCGGTGAGCGACAGCGCCGCGAAGTCCACCCCCGCGGCGTCCATCGCCTGGAGCCGTCCTTCGCCCAGGTCGAGCAAGCGCGGCATCACTCCGAAAGGCTCAAAGACGTCAGCGTGATAATAGAGTCGCCACTTGCCGTTGGCCTTGTCTTCCGTCAGGCGCGGGTAACCGTCGTTGACGAGGAGCGCGTCGACCCATTCCTGGGTAATGAAGTGGTTCTCGAGGTCGATCGTCATCATGAGTGGGGCCTCCTGGCTGGGTGGCTCACGCCTAGCCGCCGGCTATGGGAGTGAGCACGAGGATGTCGTCGCCGTCACTGAGGACGGTCTGTCTGTCGCCGAGGACGGCGATGTCGCGGCCGTTCACCGTGACGCGCAGGGGAGGATGGGCCGAACGGTCTTCCGTCTCCACGAAGTGCACCGCGACCTGCGGGCCGTACGTCTGGGCCATCGCGTCGAGGACGTCCTGGACGGTGCTGTCCTCCGGCAACTCGAAGTCCACCTCACCCTGCCGGATCAGCGACTTGAGCAGGCCGATGGTACGGACGCGGACGGCGATCAAGCCAGGCCCAGTTTGTCGGCCGCGTAGCCCAACCGCAGCTCTTCCAGCTTGGCGCGCGTCGGCACCCCGTCGGGGGTCCAGCCGCGGGCCTGGTAGTACTCGTCGAGCATCAGATCAAGATCCTCTTGGGGGATGGAGTGACCCTTGGCCGGGCCGGCAGGGATGGGCTCGGTCTTGAGGCGCTCCGGCAGGTCGTCGTCGGCCCTCGTGAGCCCGGCGAGAGTATTGAACGCCCGTGCAAGGTTGTTGACGCGCTCGCCGACTCGCTGCACGTCGTCGGGGCTGAGGTCGAGGCCGGTGGCGCCCAGCATCAGGCCGGCCGTGTTCTCGAACAGGAACGGCGCCACAGACGTGTCGAGCATGAAGATGCACATGGTGGGACAGTCGCCGACTGCGGTGCGCGCGTCCTGGTTCCACATAGTGAGTACGCCCTTGCCCTCCACCGCGAACCTGTCCACGGGGTACGGGAAGGGCAGCCCGAAGATCTCCTGGATGGCGTAACCCTTGTTGTGGTCGGCGCCCGTGTAGGAGGTAGCGTAGCCGAGGCCGTGGGCTTTGGCGCCGCGCACGTCATAGGCGGGCAGCTCGAGGCCCTTCACGTGCATCGCGTACTTCTCCGAACCTCTGCCGATCCTCTCCGCTGCGATCCTGACGCCGTCCGCGAGCACGTCGCCGAGACCCTCACGCTCGCCCATCATGCGCACCATCTGGACCATGGACTCGTGGTTTCCGAAGCTGAGGTCCATGCCGCCGGTGTCTTCTTCGGTGAGGATGCCGCGTTCGAAGAGCTCCATGGCGAAGGCGATGGTGACACCGGTCGAGATCGTGTCGAGGCCGTACTCATCGGCCGCACGGTCGGCGGCGATGATGGCGTCGGGGTTGTCGACGCCGGTCACGCCGCCGAAGGAGTACAGGGTCTCGTACTCGGGCCCTTCTGTCATGATGCCCGTGTACGGCTGCGTCTGCGCCAGTCGCATCTGGCTACACGCCACGGGGCACTCGGCGCAGGCGGTGCGGCCCACGCCGCGTGTGCCCATGGCCTCGGCGCCGATCTTCTCCGGGTACTTTTCGATACCGGTGGTCGTCCAGTTCCTCGACGGGAAGATGCCCAAGGCCGTGCAGTTGTCCACGTTGCCGGAGGTGCCCTCGTGGGCAAACTGGGAGTAGAGGACGGGGCTCTTCTTCATCGCGTCGAGCATGCGCTTGCGCGCCGCCTTGAACTTCTCCTCGTCGGCGATGGCCATCTGCCGGTCGCCCCTGAGGGCGATGGCCTTGAGGTTCTTGGATCCCATGACAGCGCCCAGCCCTCTGCGGCCAACGACGCGTCTCTCATTGACGATGCAGGCGAGCCGAGAGAGCTTCTCTCCGGCAGGGCCGATGCATGAGATGCGGATGTTCTGGTCCCTCAGCTCGTCCTTGATGACCTGCTGACAGTCGGTGCTGGTGAGACCCTGCAGGTCATCGGCGGAGCGAAAGCGGACCTGACCGCCCTTGATCCACAAGTAGGTCGGTGTCTCAGCGCGGCCCTCGATGATGAGGGCGTCGTAGCCGGCGCGCTTCAGCTCGACCGGGAAGTGACCGCCGGTCAAGCCCACGCCCATGGCCCCGGTCAGCGGCGACTTGGCATTGATGGCCATGCGGCTCGCGCAAGGGATCCTCGTGCCGGTGAACGGCCCCGAGGCATAGATGAGCTTGTTCTCGGGGCCTAGGGGATCGCAGTCCGCCGGGACCTCGTCGTAGAGGTATTTGACCGTGAATCCGGCGCCGCCGATGAAATCCCGAGCAACCTCCTCGGGCAGAGTTTCCTCAGTGAAGGTCCTGTTCGACAGATCGACCCGCAGGATCTTCCCCGTGTAGCCGCCCAAATACATGTCTCCCCTTTTCTGAGACTACGCCCTCAGCCAAGTGTCCGCATTGTAGCACTGCGTGACCGCATGGCGAACGTCTGCAGGTGCGCTACGACCGTCGCGCCGACTTCCGCGAGGCGTTTCTGTCCCTCGCCTGCTGTGTCATCTGCTTCCGTCGGCTGAGGGCGTCATCGTGAAACGAGTTCTTAGTCCTCCACGATGTGATACGTCGAGGCGATCGGCGTCCCGCCCTTGAGCATGGCCCACACCGGGCACACCTGCTCCTCGGAGATGGCGAGCGCCTTCTCGACCGCGGCCGGCTCGACGCCCGCTCCGTGCACCGTGAACTCCAGAGCGATCTCGGCGATCACCGTGGGGTGCTCTTCGCGGCGCAGGCCACGGGCGTCGACCTCGACATCGCCGACCGGCTGTCTCATCTTGCGCAGCAACACGGCCAGCGTGTTGCCGCTGCAGGCGGCCAGGCTGGCGAGCAGCATGCGCAAAGGCGTCAGGCCGGCGAGCTTTTCGCTCTCGGCTCCCGGCGCCCAGCGCCGTCCAGAGTGCATCCTACCGCCTGCTAGAATCCACTGCGCACGACGGCCGGACACGGCGAAGGGGGAGTGGCTCCGTGGAGCTCATCGACTGCGCACGGTGTGGCAGGCACGTCACGTCCGAGGCGCCGCGGTGCCCGGAGTGCGGCGCCGACCCGCGCAGCGGCATCGCGACGTTCAAGCGCGGCGAGATGGACCGGGTGCGTATCTGCCAGGGCGTCTGGATCCGCTGCCTGGCGATCTTCATCGACTTCGTGGTCGTCGGCGCCGTGACCCTCCTTGCCTCGCTTCTCGTCTACCTGGTGCTCCTCGGTCGCGGCGCCTTCGCGGAGGTGGGCAAAGGGCCGTCCTCCTGGCCTTTGTGGGTGGCGGCCTTCATCGGCGCCTTCATCTACTTCTGGTGGTGCGAGGCGGTCTGGGGCCAGACGCTGGGCAAACGCCTCTGCGACCTGCGGGTGGTGCGCCGCGACGGCGCCAAGCTGGGAACCGGCGGCGCCTTCGTGCGCAACCTGCTGCGCATCGTCGACTGGCTGCCCTTCTTCTACGTGCTCGGCGCGGCCGTGATCTGGGCCACGCCCAGCAACCAGCGCATCGGCGACGTCGCCGCGCGTTCGGTGGTGGTGCGCACGAAGCTCGTGTCGGTGAGCAGGCTGGACGACGCGACGTTACCGGTCGTCCCGTGGTCGGCGCTCACTTCTTCCCGGCGCGCACCGTAGGCACGTCGCCTTTGATCACGACGTTGGTGCCAAGCGCCTTGGAGTACTGGCGCACGAGGCTGAGGATCGTCGTCGCGTCGCTGCACTTCTGCACGGCCGGAATGCCGCTGCTCGACACGTAGACGGGCACCAGTGTGGCCTTCACGCCGTCCGGGCTGAGCACGGCGTCCACCAGCACGGTCTGGCCGGTGGCGATGCTGTAGTGGTCGAAGACGAGGTCGACCAGGCTGTACGCGATCAGGCGGCCCCTGTAGGTCTCGAAGCCCTGGAACACGTGCGGGTGATGGCCGATCACGAGGTCGGCGCCGGCGCCGGCGTCGATGGCGGCGTGGGCCTCGTTCGTCTGCAAGCCGAAGGGGTAGTGCTGGTACTCGAGGCCCCAGTGGTAGCCCACCACCACGTAGTCGACCTTCTTGGCGAGCGACCGGATGGCGGCCTTCATGCGCGGGATGTCGGTGCGGCCCTCGGCGACGCCGGGCTTGCTCGTCGCCCGGTAGCCCGGCCAGAGGACACCGAGAACGCCTGGCGCGGCTTCTCGGTCTGCCAGCACGGCCCGGCTACTGACGCCGGCCCATGGGGCGCCGGGCGAAGCCCGGCCCGGCGCCGCCGGCCTACGCGACCGCGAACGCCTGCGTGAGGTCGGCGATCAAGTCGCCGGCATCCTCGATGCCCACCGAGTAGCGGATCAGCCCTTCGGGGATGCCCATCGCCTCGCGCTCCTCGGCCGTGCACTCCACGTGGCTCGTGGTGGCCGGCGGGCCGGCGACGGTCTCGACGGCGCCGAGATTGGCGGCGCGGTGGGCGAGCCGCAGGCGGGGAAGCACCCGTTTCACGGCCTCGAAGCCGCCGTCGAGCATGAAGCTGAGCACGCCTCCGTAGCCGCGCATCTGGCGGGCGGCGACGTCGTGGTGCAGGTGGGTCGCGAGGCCGGGGTAGTAGACGGCGGCGACGGCCGGCTGCTCTTGGAGCCACGGCGCGATGCGCAGGGCGTTCTCGTTCTGCCGGCCGATGCGCAAGGCCAAGGTCTTCATGCCGCGGATGAGCAGGTAGGCGGCCATCGGGTCGAGAGTGGCGCCGGTGATCTCGCGGTAGTGGAACGCGCGCGCGACCAGCTCCGGACCGCCGCACACGACGCCGCCGAGCGCGTCGGCGTGGCCGCCGAGGAACTTGGTGGCGCTGTGCAGCACGAGGTCGGCGCCCAGCGCCAGCGGGTTCTGGTTGATGGGCGTCGCGAGGGTGTTGTCGGCGACCACGATGGCGCCCGCCTCGTGCGCGGCCGCGGCCAGGCGGGCGATGTCCATCACCTTGAGCGTGGGGTTGGTCGGTGTCTCGAGGTAGACGAGGCGGCAGCCCTGGGCGATGGCCGCCTCGATCTGCTCGTGGTCGCCGGTGTCGCAGAGCTCGACCTCGACGCCGACGCGCGGCAGGAAGTCGAGGAACAGCCGGTTGGTGCCGCCGTAGGTGTCCTTGACCGAGACTACGCGGTCGCCCGGCCCGAGCAGCGCGAACAGCGTGTTGCTCACGGCGGCCATGCCGGTGGCGAAGCTGGTCGCCGCCTCGGCGCCTTCGAGGATCCGCACCTTCTCCTCGAAGGCGTGCACGGTCGGGTTGGTGTTGCGGCTGTAGATGTGGCCGGGCTTGCGCCCGAGGGCCACGTCGAGCCACGCGTCCACGTCGGGGTAGCCGTAGGCGGCGCTGTACACCACCGGCACCTGGGTCGCGCCCTGCACGAGGGATTCGCCCTCGCCCGCCCAGACGGAGAGGGTGGAAGAAGAGAGGTCCGCGCTCGAGCCGTCTTCTGAAGACCGCCTCGGATCTGCCATCTAGAGACTCCTTGTGTCTGTCGCGAGGGCGCACGCCAGGGCTGGGCACCCAGCCATGGCGGCAGCATAGCACCGGCTCTCCAGCAGGCGGATGGGGTAGGCTGTACCACGGGAACGATAGAGGCTCAGCAAGGAGGGTGACATGGACGTGTTCGAGGCGATCAGATCCCGATACAGCGTACGGGGATACAAGCCTGACCCGGTGAGCGACGAGACGCTGCAGCAGGTGCTCGAGGCGGCGCGGCAAGCGCCGACCGCCGCCAACAAGCAGCCGTTCCGCATCGTCGTGATCCACACCAAAGGCCGCGAGGAGGAGCTGTCGCGGGTCTACGGGCGCTCGTGGCTTCTTCAGGCGCCGCTGGTGCTCGCCGTCATCGCCGTGCCCGGCGAGGCTTGGCGGCGCTCGGACGACAAGCCCTACGACGAGGTCGACGCGACGATCGCCATGGACCACTTGGTGCTCGCCGCGACCGCCTTGGGGCTCGGCACCTGCTGGATCGCCGCCTTCGACCCCGCCGCCGTGCGCGAGGTGCTCGCCCTCCCGGACGACGTCGCGCCCATCGCGTTCACGCCGCTGGGGTATCCCGACAAGGACAGGGCCGCAACGGGGCGGCGGCCGCTCGACGAGCTCGTCAAGTACGAGCGCTGGTGAACACGGCGGCGCGCCGCCGTGTTCACACGCCTTCGACGCTCGAGAGCACGCGTTCGAAGCGCTCGAGCGCGTCGTCGATCACGTTGTCCGTGTCGGCCATCGAGGTGTACATGCGCGAGCCGGCGACGATGATCACGCCGCTCGCCGTATAGGCCGCGCCCATCTCCTCCAGCATGTGCTTGGGCGGCTTCAGCTCTTTGGCCAGACGGAGCGGGTGTTTGAGGTCGAGCAGCATCACGCCCGAGGTCTCGAGGTGGACGATCGAGCCCTGGTTGTAGGCGACGACCTGCTCCCTGGAGGACGCGTACTGCCCCATCAGGTGGTCCTTTCGTCGGCGACGCGGCCATTCTTCATCGGTGGAGGAGTCGCGTCCACCGCGTCCCTACCGGCCGGGACGTGCCGTCGGCCGGCCTCAGCCCTCCAGGGTACGCAGGTACTCCGAGATCGCCGCCAGCCCACCCTCGAGCACGTCGCGGGCGCAGGCGTAGCCGAGGCGGAAGGAGTGCTCCTCGTCGAAGGCCGCGCCGGGCATCACGAAGGCGCCGTTGAAGTCGAACATCGCCTGGCAGAGTGCCACCGACGGCACCGGGTACTCGTAGCGGATCAGGGTCGTGGTGCCGGCTCGCGGCCGCACGTGGTGAAGCCGCGGCTCCCCGGCCAGCCAGTCGTCGACCACGGCGAGGTTGCCGCGTACGATCTCCAGGTTGCGGGCGAGCACCTCGTCGAGGTGTTCGAGCGCCAGCACGGAGAGCGCGTCGTCGAGCACGCCACAGCTGATGGTGGTGTAGTCGCGCACCTCGAGACAGCGCTCGATGAGGTCCGCCGGGCCGGCCACCCAGCCGGTGCGCAAGCCGGCCAGCGAGTAGCTCTTGCTCATGCTGCCGGTGCTCACGCCGCGCTCGTACAGGTCGGCCACGGACGGCGCCGTCATGCCCGGTGCGTGCTCGAGCATGCGGTAGACCTCGTCGCAGTGCAGCCAGGCGCCGTGCTCGCGGGCCACGGCGACGATCTCGCGCAGCAGCGGCTCGTCGATAAGGGCGCCCGTCGGGTTGTTGGGGTTGTTGAGGATGATAAGCCGCGTGGAGTCGTCCACAAGGTTGCGCAGCTCGTCAACGTCGGGCAGATAGCCGTCCTCCTCGCGCAGCGACAGCAGACGGACTCGCGCGCCCAAGGCCTCGGGCACGCTGTAGAGCTGCTGGTACGTGGGCCTCACGCACACCACGGTGTCGCCCGGCTCAACCAGCGCAAAAAGCGAAAGCAAGTTGGCGCCGATCGCGCCGTTGGTCGTGATGACGTGGTCCGGTGTGATGCGCTCGCCGTACAGCGCCGCGATGGCGGCGCGCAGCTCCGGCGAGCCGCTGATGTGCCCGTAGGTCAGCTTGGTCTCGAGAAGGCGACGGAGCACTGCGTCGCCGTCGCCCGCCAGCGCCAGCAGCTCGTCCACGCGCAGCGAGTCCACGCACGTCTCGGCGGTGTTCCAGCGAGCCGTCGTCTCGTGGGCGTTCATCCACTGCTCGACGGCGAAGGGCTTGATGTGCATCGTCGCTCTCCTCAGGACTCGAAGGCCACCCGCGCGCGGAGTCCCATCATGCGCGCACGTCCTCCGGGAAGAAAGCGCCGCCGGCGGGGCGCGCCTTGCGCGCGCCGCCGGCGGCTTCGCGGTTCAGGTCATCCCGCCGTGGGTCACTTCATCGGCAGGTTGTACGCGGTGCCGTCCATCGGCGCCATTCGCGCGATGCCCATCGTGCGCAGGATGGTCGGCATGATGTCGACCAGCCGCAACGGCGTGCCCCTGACGAGGTGCTTGATGCCAGGCGCGTAGAAGGCCATCGGGATGCGCTGCACGTCCCGCTGAGCGCCGCCATGGTAGCCGAAGGCGCCGGAGCGGCCGCCGCAAGCAGCGCCGCAAGCACCACGAGCGCCACCAGCATGACACGCAGTCTCTTGACCATCTGCTACCTCCTCGACATCGGCTCCCCCGGGTCGAGGGAGTCCCCCTACCCTGCGGCCAGCGCCGCAGACTGCTTGCATTCTTCAGCATTCGCGGGAAGTGCCAATACGCGGTGGGGTGTCGCGATGCCGGTAGACTATCCGACAGGAAGGGCGAGCCCCCGCCAATCGAGGGCCGAGCAGCCGGGATGCACGAGAGGAGCGCCACCGATGGACACGCACGACTTTCGCCGTCTGGGCCACGAGCTGATCGACTGGGTCGCGGACTACCGAGAACGCATCGCCGAGTACCCGGTGATGAGCCGAGTAAAGCCGGGCGAGGTCGCGGCGCAGCTGCCGGCGGAGCCGCCTCGCCAGGCCGAAGGCCTGGCGACCATCTCGGCCGACCTCGAGCGCATCGTGCTGCCCGGCGTCACGCACTGGAACCACCCGGGCTGGTTCGCCTACTTCCCCTCCAACACGGACCTTTCGTCGGTGCTGGCGGACCTCGTCTCGGCCGGCCTCGGCGTCCAGGGCATGAGCTGGCAGACGAGCCCGGCGGCCACCGAGGTCGAGGACGTGGTCATGGAGTGGCTGCGGCGGATGCTGGGTCTGAGCGAGGCCTTCACCGGCGTCATCCACGACACCGCCAGCACGGCCACGCTGTGCGCCCTACTGTGCGCGCGCGAGCGGTCCAGCGACTTCAGCCAGGACCGCGGCGGCCTGCAGGCCGAGGAGACGCCGCTCGTGGTCTACGCGTCAGACCAAGCGCACAGCTCGGTGCCCAAGGCGGCGCACCTCGCCGGCTTCGGCGCCGACAATCTGCGCCTTGTCGAGACCGACGACGAGCACGCCCTGCGCCTCGACGTGCTGGAGGCGGCCGTGCGTGAGGACCTTGCCGCCGGCCGCCGGCCCTGCGCGCTCGTGGCGGCCGTCGGCACGACGGCCACGACCGCCCTCGACCCGCTGGCTGCCATGGCGGAGCTCGCCGCGCGCCACGGCATGTGGCTCCACGTCGACGCCGCCCTTGCCGGCACTGCCATGATCTGCCCGGAGCACCGCTGGATGTGGGAGGGCGTCGAGCGCGCCGACTCCATGGTGCTCAACCCTCACAAGTGGATGGGCACGGGCTTCGACCTCTCGGCCTACTTCGTGCGCGACCCCGAGCACCTGGTGCGGGTCATGAGCACTGATCCCAGCTACCTGCGCACCGCCCAGGACGGCCTGGTGCGCAACCTGCGCGACTGGGGTATCCCGCTGGGGCGGCGCTTCCGCGCGCTCAAGCTGTGGTTCCTCGTCCGCGAGTACGGCGTGGAGGGGCTGCAGGCGCGCATCCGCCGCGACATCGGCAATGCCGCCTGGCTGAGCGAGCAGGTCGACGCGGCCCCCGGCTGGCAGCGCCTGGCGCCCGTGCCGCTGCAGACCGTGTGCGTGCGCCATGTTCCGCCGGCGCTAGAAGACGACGAGCCGGCGCTGGCCGCTCACAACCTGGCCATCGCCGATCGCGTCAACCGGGCCGGCCGCTCCTGCGTGACGCCGTCGGCGCTCAAGGGCCGCCAGATGATCCGCGTCTCCATCGGCGCCCAGGCCACCGAGCGTGCGCACGTGGAAACGGTGTGGCGGGAGCTGCAGGAAGCCGCCGTCGCCCAGCGGGGCGCCCGACCTTGATCGTTCAGGGATGGTCCAGACCCGTGTACCCGCCGGAGCGGCTCACGACGGCCTCGTAGTCACCGCACCAGTCGTCGTCACGCACTCGCGGGAACGCAGTCTGCGAGAACGCCGTGCGTTCTGGGGACTGGATCACGACGACTGTCGGGGCCTGTTTGCGACATGTTCCCCAGCCCTGACCACGATCACGGGCGAACACCGACCCGCGCGGCTCTTCCATGCCATAGCGGCAGGTGCCGCAGCACATACCCACCATCGCGCTCCTTCCATCTCTGTCCATCCTCCCTCTTCACTCGGCAGAATGGCGGTGACCATAGAGCGCCATAGACGAATGTCCACATCCGCCACGCTCACGCGGCGGCCGCGAGTCCGCGCAGACGAGGTGTCGCCCGTCCCGCGAAGGGGCACCACTCCTCCATGACCATGGTCATCCTGATCCTCATCGTCGTGCTCGTCGCGGCGGCGCTCATCGTCCCGCCTGTGCTGCGGCGGCGGCGGGACCGCCGCCGCCGCGCCCTCTTGCGCGCTCTTGAGCAGAGCCGCGGTTCGCGCGTCATCACGATGATCCATCGCCAGGAGACCCTGAGCCTGCTCGGCATCCCGTTCCGCCGCTTCATCGACATCGAGGACTCCGAGCAGATCCTGCGCGCCATCCGCATGACGCCGGCCGACATGCCCATCGACCTCATCCTGCACACGCCCGGCGGGCTGGTCCTGGCCGCAGATCAGATCGCCTACGCGCTCAAGCGGCATCCGGGGCGCGTGACGGTGATCGTGCCGCACTACGCCATGTCGGGCGGCACGCTGGTCGCTCTCGCCGCGGACGAGATCCTCATGGACCCCGACGCGGTGCTGGGCCCGGTCGACCCTCAGCTCGGCAACCCGCTGCGCGGCGCCTGGCCCGCCGCCTCGATCCTCGCCGCCCTGGAGCAGCCGAACCCCAACCGCGACGACGAGACGCTGATCCTCGGCGACATCGCCCGCAAGGCCATCGTCCAGGTGCGCGAGACCGTGGTGGATCTGGTCCGCGACAGGATGCCTGCTGAGGCCGAGACCCTGGCCACAACGCTGAGCGAAGGGCGCTGGACGCACGACTACCCGATCCGCCGGGAACAGGCCGGAGAGCTCGGTCTCCCCGTCGGCAACGCGGTCCCGGAGGGCGTCTACGAGCTGATGGACAGGTATCCGCGGCGGCCGCAACGGAGGCCGTCGGTCGAATTCATCCCGACGCCGTACCGCGAACCCGGCCAGGACCGCTGAGGTCTCAGGCTGCGGCGTCCAACGCGCAAGCCCGCGCCTCGCGGACCTGCTCCACGAGGAGCGCGATCGCTCCGTGGACTTCCGGGAATCCCTCGCGTAAGTAGGCCGTGTGGCACAGCAGCCGCCGATAGTAGCCTCTGTCTCCCTCGATCTCCTGCACCACGACGTCGGCGTGTGCCCAGCAGTACTCCATGCTCTCTGCGATCTGCTTGGGCAGGGCCTCGCTCAGGACGCGAGCGACCTCCCAATACGAGGACAGGCCGTGGTCTTCGGCCAGCCAGCGGGCTTCATCCGCGGCGAGGTACAGCGCGGCCAGCTCGTTCGGCGTCATATCCACCGGGTGCCTTCGTTGGAACATCATGAGTGTGTCTCCAGTCTGGACGCCCGTTCACGGGTGGCGTCGTCGGTCACATCGGGTATTCCCTGCCGGCGACGGAGCAAGCGCCATCCGACCTTTAGCCGTGGCGGATGCCGGGTATCTTGCCAGCAACCCGGCACAAGTCGCCTCCAGGCAGGGGAGGGCTCATGGACGAAGGAATCGGCGAGCGTTTCTTGCGCGAGACGCGCCACAGCCGCGGCCACCTGGTGGGCGGGCGCACGGACTGGGCCCGCCAGCCCTCGTGGTTCAAGATCTACCCCGAGGCGCCGAGGGTCGCGCTGCCGCCCCTGACGTCCGGCGCCGGCGCGCCGGCCGACGCGGGACTGTTCGACGTGCTGGCGCGGCGGCGGAGCGTGCGTGAGTACGGGCCTCCGCCACTCGACCTCGAGGAACTCGGCGGGCTGCTGTGGGCGGCCGCCGGCGTCACGGCGCGGCAGGTGGGCTTCGCCTTCCGCACCGCGCCGTCGGCCGGCGGCCTCTTCCCCATCGAACACTACGTAGTAGCGAACTCGGTGACGGATCTCGAGCCCGGCGTCTACCACTACGCCGTGCTCGACGAGGCCCTGGAGCTGCTGCGCGGCGGCGACCACCGGCTGACGGTCGCTCACGCCGCGCTCGACCAGGCCATCGCCGCCGAGGCGGACGCCGTATTCGTGTGGACGGCCGTGCTCGAGCGCTCGCGCTGGAAGTACGGTCAGCGCTTCGGGCGCTACATCTTCCTCGACGCCGGGCACATCGCCGAGAACGTGGCCCTGGCTGCGGTGGCGCTGGGTCTTGGAAGCTGCCAGATCGCCGCCTTCTTCGACGACGAGGCGGCCGCCCTGCTGGGCGTGGACGAGGACGAGGAGCCGGTCGTGTACATGACCACCGTGGGCAGGCCGGCGGGCGGCTAGCTAGCCCCTCCGGCCGGCCTACGCGCCTCGAGCCAGGCCGCGAGATCGGCGAAGACCGCGTCGCGCCCCGTCTCGTTGAACAGCTCGTGGTAGTAGCCCTCGTAGCAGTGCACCGTTTT
>CABEAB010000136.1_pt1 | contig 15286 bp, 16 predicted proteins | sample 3132271 | NCBI WGS metagenome assembly CABEAB01 (sample SAMEA5534342, study PRJEB31848) | metagenome | biome: tundra; feature: field; material: soil | place: USA | collected 2013-05 | depth 0.45 m
GCGGCGGGCCGGCCACGTCGCCGGCGGCGAACACGCCGTCCAGCGTGGTGCGGCAGGTCTCGTCGGTGACCACGAAACCGCGCGCGTCGATCGCCACGCCGGCCTCCTCGTAGCCGAGGCCGGCGCTGAGCGGCTTGCGGCCGACGGCGACCAGCACGCGCGCGGCGGTGAGCTCGCGACCACCGGCGAGGCTGACGGTGACGCCGGCCTCCGAGCTCGCCGCCGCCTCGACCGCAGTCTTCACGTACACGGCGATGCCGTTCTTCTTGAAGGCTTGCTGCAGGGTGCGGCTCACGCGCTGGTCCTCGCCGGGCAGGAGCTGATCCAGCATCTCGACGACAATGACCTCGGTGCCGAGACGGGCGAAGACGCTGGCGAACTCGCAGCCGATCACGCCGCCGCCGACGATGAGCAGGCTCTCGGGGACATGGTCGATGGCGAGGAGCTCGTCGCTGGTCATCAGGCGCGGGTCGCTCCAGTCGAAGAGGCCCATGCGCACCGGCTCCGAGCCGCTGGCGAGGATCAGCGCGTCACCGGCCAGCTCGCTGCCGTCGTCGAGGCGCAGGCGGCCGGGGCCGGCGAGCGTAGCCCGCCCGGCCACGACCTCGACCTTGCGCGCCTTGAGCAGGTGCGCGACGCCGTCACGAAGCTGCGCCGTGACGGCGTCCTTGCGGGCCATGAAGGCGGAGAAGTCGAGGCCGACCTCGCCGGTCTGCACGCCGAAGGCGCCCGCCTCGCGCGCCTCGTGCAGACGCTGGGCGCCGGCGACCATGGCCTTGGTCGGGATGCAGCCGCGGTTCAGGCAGGTGCCGCCGATCTCGCGCGCCTCGACGAGCGTCACCTCGGCGCCGAGCTGCGCGGCGCGCCCGGCCGCCACGTAGCCGGCGGGCCCGCCGCCCAGCACCAGGATCTTGCTCATTCCTGCCTCCTCGTCACACGACCAGGTGCTGAAGGGCAGCTTCGAGCCGCACCAGCACGCGTTTCCAGATCATCTCCGGCGCCAGCACGTAGCCGGCGCCGGCCAGCCCGTCGCCCTGCCAGAGCTCGCCGAGCAGCGTCCCGGCGACCTGCGCCAGCTCGTCCGGCGGGCGCCGCTCGAGCACGGACCCGTGCACGAGCACCCTCCCGCCACTGCGCGCCTGGGCGACGGCGACCAGTTTCTCGCCGCGCGCCGTCAGATCGTGCCGCAGCACGCTCGCGAAGCACAGGGCAGAGCGCTGGTAGGCGGACTCGCGCCCGCCGTCCAGCGTGACACCGAGCGCGTCGAGAGCGCCGGCGAAGGCGCCGGCCACGACGTCGTACGGCTTCGCCACGTCGAGGCCGGCGCGCGCGCCGGCGCCCAGCGCCCCGGCGGGGAACGCCACGGCGAACGACCACTCGAAGCCCTCGCCGTGAAGCACCGCGCGGCCGCCGGAGGGCCGCCGCACCACGTCGAACGGAACCCCCGGCACCGGCTCGTACTTCTGGAACTTGCCCAGAGACAGCGCCGGCGGCGCCCACGTGTAGCGCCGCGCGATGACTTCGTCCGCCGTCTCCAGCAAGCCGGTGTCGAGCGCCATCTGCGCGCCGCCGGTGGCGCGCAGCTCGGGCAGGACCTTGACGATGCTCACGGGTGGGCCTCTGGGGACGGCCGGCGCCTCAGGCGCAGCTCTCGCCGTCCTCCGGGAACCGCTGGCGCAGCACGGGGTGACGGGCGGCTGCGACTTCGTCGAGCCGCCCCACCGGCATCGAGAGCGGCGCCTCGCGCAGCATCTCCGCATCGGTCACGGCCTCACCGGCCACGGCGCGCAGCGCCTCGATCAGGCGATCGAGGTCCTCGCGCGACTCGGTCTCGGTGGGCTCGATCATGAGCGCCTCGTCGACGATCAGCGGGAAGTACGTCGTGGGCGGGTGCACGCCGTAATCCAGCAGCCGCTTGGCCACGTCCAGGGCGCGCACGCCATGCTCCTTGAGCGGCGCGGCCGAGGCCACGAACTCGTGCATGCAGCGGCGCTCGAAGGGCACGTCGTAAAGATCCTTGATGCCCTCCATGACGTAGTTGGCGTTGAGCACCGCCATCTCACTCACGCGGCGCAGGCCGTCGGGCCCGAGCCCGCGGATGTACGTGTAGGCGCGCACCAGCACGCCGAAGTTGCCGTAGAAGGTGCGGACCTTGCCGATGGACTGGGGACGGTCGTCGTCGAAGAAGAAGCGACCGTCGTCCGCCTTGCCGACCAGGGGAGCGGGCAGGAACGGCGCGAGGATGTCGCGCACGGCGATGGGCCCCGCGCCGGGACCCCCGCCGCCGTGGGGCGTGCTGAACGTCTTGTGGGTGTTGAAGTGCACCACGTCGAAGCCCATGTCGCCGGGCCGGCTGATGCCGAGCACGGCGTTGATGTTGGCGCCGTCGTAGTAGAGCAGGCCGCCGGCGTCATGCACGAGCCGGGCGATCTCCGTGATGTTCTCGTCGAAGACGCCGAGGGTGTTGGGGTTGGTGAGCATGAGACCGGCGAGATCGTCGTCAAGCAGATGCCTGAGCGCCTCGAGGTCGACGCCGCCGCGGGCGTCGCTGGTGACGGCGACGGGCTCGTACCCCGCCATGATGACGCTGGCCGGGTTCGTGCCGTGGGCGGTGTCGGGGATGATGATGCGCCTGGGGTCGCGCCCCTGCGCGTGATGAGAGGCGCGGACGATGAGCAGGCCGGTGAGCTCGCCGTGGGCGCCGGCCGCCGGCTGGAGAGTGGTGGCGTGGAGGCCGGCGATCTCGGCCAGCCACTGCTCGAGCTCGTACATGAGCTCGAGCGCGCCCTGGACGAGCGACTCCGGCTGGTACGGATGCAGGCCGGCGAAGCCCTCCAGACGGCTGACCACCTCGTTGATCCTGGGGTTGTACTTCATCGTGCAGGAGCCGAGCGGATAGCTGCCGCTCTCGACGCCGAAGTTGAGCGTCGAGAGGTACGTGAAGTGACGCAGGAGGTCCAGTTCGCCGACCTCGGGGAGACGCGCCGGGGCCGCGCGGCGCAGGCCGGCCGGCACCAGCTCGCCCATCGGGACCTCGGGCACGTCGGTGGCGGGCAGGCTGTAGGCGCGCCGGTCGCAGCACGACTTCTCGTAGATAGTGCGCCGGTCCGCGCTAGGCATGAGACACCTCCGGGCTCGCAAGGTGAGCCGCTACGGCGGCCACGAAGGCGTCCATCTCGGCGCGCCTGCGCTTCTCGGTGACGGCGACCAGCAGCACGCCGTCGAGGTCGCCGTCGGCGCCGCCGAACTGGGCGGCAAAACGCGCCGCCGGTACGCCGGCGAGGAAGCCCAGCGGCACGAGCGCCTCGACAAGCTGAGCAGCCGGCACCGGCAGGCGCACAGCGAACTCGCGGAACACGGGTCCTTCGGTGAAGGCCGTCACGCCCGGCAAAGCAAGCAGCGCCTGCCGCAGATAGGCGGTCTTGCGCGCGCAGAGCAAGCCCAATTCGGCAAGACCCTGACGCCCCAGCCACGAGAGATGCACCAGTGCGGCCAGCGCGTTGAGGGCATGGTTGGAGCAGATGTTGCTCGTCGCCTTCTCGCGGCGGATGTGCTGCTCGCGGGTCTGCAGGGTGAGCACGAACCCGCGCTGTCCCTCGCTGTCGACGGTCTCGCCGACGAGGCGCCCGGGGATGCGGCGCATAAGCTTCTGCGTCACGGCCATGTAGCCGAGGCCGGGGCCGCCGAAGTCCATGGCGTTGCCGAACGCCTGAGCCTCGCCGACGACGATGTCGGCGCCGAGACGCCCGGGAGCCTCGAGGAGGCCCAGCGAGAGCGGGTCGGCGACGACCACGAAGAGAGCCCCGGCCGCGTGCGCGATCGCGGCCGCGGCGGCGAGGTCCTCGAAGGCCCCGAAGAAGTTGGGCTGCTGGACGACGACGGCCGCCGTGTCCGCGTCGACGGCGGCCCTGACGGCCTCGAGGTCGGTGGCCGCGCCGGCCGGCAGGTCGACGACCTGCGGGCGCGGCCCATTGCCGGCGGACTCGCTGCGCAGGACCTGCCGGTACTCGGGATGCACCCCGGCGGAGACGACGACACGCCCGCGCCGGGTCTGGTGCCCGGCCAGGAATGACGCCTCGGCCAGCGCCGTGCCGGCGTCGTACATGCTGGCGTTGCTGACGTCCATGCCGGTGAGCTCGCAGATCGCCGTCTGGAACTCGAAGATGGTCTGCAGCACGCCCTGGCTGCGCTCCGGCTGGTAGGGCGTGTAGGCGGTGGCGAACTCGGAGCGGGAGACGACGGCGTCCACGACGGCGGGGACGTAGTGGTCGTAGATCCCGGCGCCGAGGAAGCTGACGAGGCTCGTCGCCGGCGTGTTCGCCGCCGCCAGGCGGCGCATCTCGCCGAGCACCTCGGCCTCGCTGAGGCCGGCGGGCAGCGCCAGCGGCTCCCGCCGGCGGACGGCCTCGGGGATGTCCTCGAACAGGCCGTCGATGCTCTCCGCCCCAACGGCGTCGAGCATCGTGCGCACGTCGAGCTCGCTGTGCGGCACGTAGTCGGTGACGCTGCCTCCCACGTCAGGCCTCGTCGAGGAAGGCCTTGTAGGCGTCGGCGTCCATGAGCTCGCCGATCTGACCGGGGGCGGTCATGCGGATGCGCAGGATCCAGCCCTCGCCGTAGCAGTCGTCGTTGACGCGCTGAGGCTCGTCCTCGAGCGCCTCGTTGACCTCGACGACCTCGCCGGTCAGCGGCGCGAACACGTCGCTCACGGCCTTGACCGATTCCAGCTCGCCGTATGGCTTCCCTGCGGCGACCTCGTCGCCCACGGCCGGGAGATCGGCGTAGACGATCTCGCCGAGCGCGTCCTGCGCGAACCAGGTGATGCCGAACACGGCGTCCTCACCCTCGATGCGCACCCAGTCGTGCTCCTTGTAGTACTTCAGCTCCTGCGGGTAAGTCTCGTCGGCCATGGTGCCTCCTGTCGGCGCTGCCGTGGGTCGCTGACGAACGTGCCCGCGGCGCGTGTGGCAGAAACGCCCGCGGGCCCGGGAGCTACCGTTCCCGGCGCCGGGCACAAAAAAGACAGGGTGGATTATCCACCCTGTCTGACGGCCGGCGCCCAGGCACGGCGCCATGTCATCCGGGGGCCCGTCCGGCCGCGTTCCGTTGGCCTGAGAGTTTCGGCGCTCACGCGCCTTGCCCCTTCGGCGTCCGCCGGGACGGCGGACTCTCACGCGGCTTTCTGCCGGGCTGCCTCGCATCGGCTCAGCGGACAGACTGTAGCACCGCGCACCGGCTCACTACAACACGCCGGCGTGCGGGCGGCGCGCGCCCGACACGTGAGAAAGGCGACCGGAGCCGGTACGGCACCCCGCTCGCTCCGCACCGCGACCGCACCCGGGAGTGCGGCCGCAGGGCGGCCTCAGTGGCCGTGCGCGAGATCGAGGTCGGACCCCGGCCCGTGAGCGTGGGCGTGCTTGTGGGCGGTAGAGGCGTGCCGGTGCGTGTGCTCGTGAATGAGGTTGACCGAGAGCAGCAGCTCACGCTGCGCGAGCACCTCCTCGGGAGTCCCGTCGGCGACGATGGTGTGGTCCTCCGAGAGCACGACGATGCGGTCGGCCGACTCCGCCGCGGCGGAGAGATCGTGGGTCGCCATGACGACCGTGCGCCCCTCGCGCTTCCAGTCCTCGAGCACATCGAGCAGCCAGACCTGGCTGCGCGGGTCGAGCGCGTTGGTGGGCTCGTCGAGCAGGAGGACGTGCGGCTGCATGGTGAGCACCGAGGCGATGGCGACGCGCTTCTTCTCGCCGCCGCTGAGCGTGTACGGCGGCCGGTCGAGTACCTGTTCGATACGCAGCTGCTGCGCGGCCTCGCGCACGCGGCGCTCGACCTCCTCGCGCGCCAGGCCGAGCTGCAGCGGGCCGAAGGCCAGCTCGTCGTAGGCGTCGGAGCAGAAGAGCTGGACGTCGGCCTCCTGAAAGACGAAGCCGACGCGCGAGCGGAAGTCCCGGCGGTACGCCGGGTCCTCGAGCGCGTCCGCGGTGAGCGGCGCGCCGAACGCGCTGATCGCGCCGCTCGTGGGGAAGACGAGCCCGTCGAGCATCTTCAGCAGGGTGGACTTGCCGGACCCGTTGGCGCCCACGATGGCGACGTGCTGGCCGCTCAGGATGGTCAGGTCGATCGCCGCGAGCGCCGGCGCCCCCGCCCGGTACTCGTGACGCACCCCTTCGAGCACGAAATCGGCGGTCATGCCGGCAGTCCTGCGGTCATCGCGGCCCGACCACGCGGTCGACGTAGAGGATCGCCGCGCAGAGCGCGACGCTGGCCACCGACCATGCCCAGTCGCGCGGGCGCAGGCGCAGCCTCACCAGTGACGGCATCGCGCCGGTGAACCCGCGCGAGAGCATGGCGTCGTAGACATCGTCGGCGGTCTTCATCGACTTGCGCACCACGAAGGCCATGCGCTCCGTCACCCAGGCGCGGTCGGCGCGCGCGCTGCCGCGCGTGAGGGTGCGGCTTTCGCGGGCCAGGTGGATCTGCTCCACCGTGCGCAGCAGCGTGAGGATCTGTTTGTGCGTCATCGCCAGCGTGGCGACCACCACGTCGGGCAGGCGCATCGCGCTGAGCGCTTTGAGCAGGTCGCTCCAACGCATCGTCCACACCACGAGCAGGGCGAAGCCGGCCGCGGCGACGACGCGCGTCACCAGCGTCGCCGCCCCCATGAGCCCCGGCTCGGTCAGCGAGAACGGTCCCAGCGGGACGACCACAGGCCCCGGCGTGAAGATCTGCATGGCCGACGGCGCCGCGAGCAGGAACGCGAGCAGTCCGGCGGAGGCCCACACCTTGCGTTCGAACGAGCCGACGCCCACCCGCGACGCCGCCGCGAGGACGATGGTCGCGCCGATGAGAGCGACGAGCACCCACACGGAATGCACGAGGCTCGCGGTCACGGCGAAGAGCACGAGGGTGAGCAGCTTGATGCGCGGGTCGAGGCGCTGCAGGAGACCCGGACGCGCCGCGAGCTCCTCGTTCTGGAGCACCTCCGTGACCGCGCCGGCGATAGAATCCGCCGTCTTGCGGGCGAGCGAACGCCCGCCACCGCCGCCGTGACGGGTAGCAGACGGCGCCTCCGGCGGCTGCGCCTCGCCGCGCCTGGCGAGCAGCGCCCCGAGGGCGAAGGCGACGCCCACCGTGAGCGCCGTCCCCACGACGGCCGCGATGAGGTAGCCGAGGAGCGCGTTGCTGATGCCGGGCGTGGCGTAGCCGGGCATCGCCGACCTCCAGAGCCCGCCGAGCCTCTCGAGGTTCGCCGGCGCGTAGCCGATCGCCGCCTTGAGCTCCTTGCTGCCCCACTCGCCCCACGCCGTGCCCGGCGCCAGGGCGCCGATGGGCGTCAGCAGGATCAGCACGCCGATGCCGGCCCACAGCCAGCGCAGCGGCCTGGCGGCCGGCTTCATCTCGAGCAACGCCGGCTCCGACCTCGCCAGCGCGGCCACGACGCCCATGGTCACGATCGCCTCGACCCAGCCGAAGAACAGCAGGTACTCGAGGGCCATCGCCGGCACGGCGACGCCGAGCTTGTAGGGCGCGTACAGCGCCTGGCCGCCGGCCGTATGTGCGAGGTATGGCTGGATGCCGAACTCGACCCCGGCGACGATAGCCGCGGCGACGAGAGCCACGTAAGCGGCCACACCCGACGCGACGACGCGCCGCGAGGATGACGGCGAGTCGCCGGCCACCAGCCGGAAGAGGTAGTAGCCCACGAACGGCGCCACCACGGCCATGTTGAGACAGTTGGCCCCGATGGCCGTGATCCCGCCGTCGCCGAACAGACCGGCCTGGATGACGAGCGCGATGGAGATCGCGATCACGGCGGCCCACGGGCCAAGGATGATCGCGATCAGTGTCGCCCCCACGGCGTGACCCGTCGAGCCCCCGATGACCGGCACGTTGAACATCATGATGACGAACGAGAAGGCGGCGCCCAGCGCCAGCAGCGGGATCTGCTTGGCCTTCAGCGTCCGTTTGACCTTTCTCGCGGCGATGATCCAGATGGGGATCATCACGACGTCGAGGACCACGTAGGTCTGCGGTCCCAGGTAGCCGTCGGGGATGTGCATACGGTCTCGCCGGTCCGCTAGGCGGACGGCCCGTCGTGCGCCGGCGCGACGGCCGCGACGCCGGCGACCGCCTGGCAGTCGCGGCAGACACCGAAGGCGGTGACCTGGATCTGGCTCACGGCGAACGCCTGGCGCTCGCCCAGCTCCTCGTGGACGGGGGCGAGCAGCTCGTCGCTGAAGTGGCCCACGGCGCCGCACTTCGTGCAGACGAAGTGATGGTGGGTGGGCTCGGGTGAGACCTCGTAGTAGCAGGCGCTGCCCTCGAGCCGCGTCTCCACCACGAGGTCGAGGCTCACGAGGAGCTCGAGCGTGCGGTAGACCGTAGACACGTTCACGTCGGGCAGGGTGCGGCGCACCTCGGCCGCCACTTCTTCTGCCGTCATGTGGCGGCCGGCGCCGCGCAGCACCTCCCAGATGAGGTTGCGCTGCGGCGTGAGCCGGTACCCTTGCTCCCTGAGTGTCGCCCGGGCGTGGTGCATGTTCGCCAACATAGCGCACCTGCGACTTAGTCGCAAGAGCTTCTCTGTTGCGGTCAGAAGCGGCGCCGCCTCTTTCCCGAGACGCGCGCGCGTCCGCATGGTGAAGCCGTCCTCGGGGCGCCGGAGCGCCAAACGTCGGCGGCGGGTCGCGCCGGCGCTCGGCTGCGCACGCTTCACCCCACCCAGGCCTGATCGTTCCAGAAGGCCGCGATCTTCTTGCGCCGGCCTCTGAGCTCCAGCACGAGATCCTCCGGCACGGGCCGCGCGCCCATGTCGAGCAACAGCTCGAAGCCTCCGGCGTCGATCTCGCGGAAACGCCGTTCGGCGCCCGGCGGCCTCTCGGTGCCGGCCTCAAGGAGCGTGAGCTTCCCCGTGCAGCAGCCGTGCACGCTCGTCCACACGTACAGGCGCCCGCCCTGCTCGCGCACCAGTTCCTTCACCCCGTCTGCTGATGTGATCTTCATGTCGAACGGAGTATTCCGCGGGCAGAACCTCGTATGCGGCTAGGTGGCCGAGAGCAGCAGACGTTCGACCGCCGCCGCCGCGGTGGAACCCTCGGCGGCGGCCGTGGCGATCATCCTCACCTTGCCCGGGTACGACGCGAAGTCGCCGACGGCGAGCAGCCCGCGACGCGCGGTCTGCATCGCCGAGTCGACCTCGATATGTGGCCCACCGAGGCCCAGGTCCCAGCTCTCGACGCCACTCATGTCCGGGACCTGCCCGATGGTGACGAGAAGGAGGTCGGCGGGAAGTTCGACGGTCCTGTCGTCGGCGAGGGAGATCACGACGCTCTCCAGGTGGTCGCCTCCGAGCAGCTCGACGATCTCGCCGCCGGTGACCACCTCGAGCCCCGCCTCGGACACTCGCCGCTGTGAGTACGCGTAGGCGCGGAACTCGTCGCTTCGGTGGACGAGCGTCACGTCGGCCACCCGCTGGAGCGAAAGAGCGGTGTCGAACGCCGTGTCGCCGCCTCCCACCACGACCGCGTGCCCGACGCTGATCTGCTCGATGGGCGGCAGACGATACGCGAGGCCCCTGCCGAGGAACCTGTTTTCGCCGTCGAGACCCAGGCGGCGGGGCGTGAAGCGCCCGAGACCCAGCGCGAGGACGAGAGCCGCGGCCGTGGTCTCCTGGCCGGCGCTCCTCAGGACGAAGCCGTCGGTGCCCGGGCCGGCGTGTTCGACCGGCTCCCACTCGCGCAGCTCGGCGCCGAAGCTCGCCGCCTGCTCGGCGAGCCTCATCGCGAGGTCGCGCGACAACACGTGTGCCTGGGCGGGGAAGTTGGTCACCGGCTTGCTGGGATACAGGTTGACGAGCTGTCCGCCGAAGGACTCGGCCTCGAAGGCCACGACCGACATGCCGCGCATCGCGGCGTACATCGCCGCCGCCAGACCGCCGGGGCCGCCGCCGATGACGGCGAGATCGTAGGTATTCATCGCGTGCTCCGATCCGAAAGGTGTGCTCACCTGAAAGCTTCCACGATGAGTGCGCCACTACACACTAAACGCTGTGAGACAGTCTCCCGCGAGGAGGCGTGCAGCAGGTAGATCGCCTCGGGGTAGCTCGACGAGAGGATGCGCCTCAGGGTCACGCTCACGGGCGGCTGGGCGCTCTCATCGTGGTCGTAGTGCGCGAAGCTCCAGAACACCGTGGCGTAGCCGAGCTGCTCGGCGAGCTGAAGGCTGCGGGCGCTGCACATGCCGAACGGGGGCCGGAAGAAGCGCGCCAGCGTGCCGCCCGTGGCGGCATGATACGCGCGCTCGGGGATGCCCGGCCGCCGGTGCGCGCGCCCCGAGCGCACTTGCCGGCGCCGGGTACTACCCGCTGGCGGCTTTGCGCCGCGCCTGCACCTTGCGCGCACCCTTGTCCAGCGTGCCGGCGAGCAAGAACCCGGCGAGCATCAGCGTCGCGGCGACCATCTCCGCCGGATACAACCCGGCGGTGTTGCCGAGTCGGGCGCGCGACCCCAGGAAGGCGAGCAGCGCCGCGCCGGCGGCGATGAACACGTTGGCCCACACCCGGTAGCCGTACTCGCGGCGCCGCGCGAAGCGCCAGATGGACCAGGCCGCGCCGCCGAACAGCAGGATCGTGCCGGTGATGTTGAACGGCAGCGACATCACCCGCGGAAAGCTCAGGCTCGGCCCCAGCGCCTGGCCGCCGACGGTGATGCCCGGCACCAGCTTGGCGGTGTCGAGCTGCGCCGTGAACGTACCGACGAAGAAGATCACCAGGCACGCGAGCAGGAAGACGAGGTACACGTCGCCCCAGCGACGCCGGCGCGCCAACAGGTAGAGCGTCCCCAGACCAAGGAAGCCCACGAGCGACGCGGCCAGCACGATGTAGATGCGGTACACCGTGGGATCCCAGCGAGCGCTGTATTCGGACCACGCCTCCATGGCTGCCGCCACGGCGTAAAGCAGCAGCCCGACCGACCAGGCGAACTGGTGCGGCTTGCGTCGCGCAAGGTACTGACGCAGCACGAGGCCGAAGAAGACGAAGCCCACTACGGCCGTAGCGGCCGGCCAGGCCCAGTTCGACCAGAACGCTGAAGAGGCGATCGTTTCCGCAGACCCTCCCGGTTGCCGATGCTGGTCCTCCGGTTCACGCCGCGCCGTGTCGCGCGGCGGAGCGGGCTCACCCTACCGCGCTTCGCGGCTTGGCGCGAGGTTTCAAAGATGGTCTCGCGCCACGCAACATCGACAACCACGGGACATCGGGTTCGCAACGCGTTGAGAGGGAACCATTCAAACGTCGACCCGTCCGGGCCGCCAAACGCTATTCCTCCATCAGGAGACACACCATGAGCGAGAGCAACAAGGACATCCTTCGCGCAGGCTACGCTGCGTTCAACAGACAGGACATCCCAGGGATCATCGGGGTCTTCGACGAGAACATCGAGTGGACGGAGCCCGAGTGGGTCTACGGGCCTCCCGGCGGCACGCTGCACGGCCGCGACGAAGTGCTGCACGAAGTCTTCGAGCCGATCTCGGAGCACTTCGACAACTTCGCACTGGACCCGCGCGAGTACTACGGCGAGGGCGACACCGTGGTCGTAGTCGGCAGTTTCAAGCTGCGGCCCAAGGGCGTGAGCCAGACGCTCGACGTGCCGTTCGCGCACGTCTGGCGGCTGCGTGACGGCAAGTGCGTGAGCATGCGCAACTACATCGATGTCGCCGAGCTGTACGAGCGGCAGGAGCTGCGCCGAGCCGCCTAGCAGCCGCGTCGTGCTCTGCGAGAGGCGCGTGACGGCGCTGCCGTCACGCGCCTCTCCGTGGTCTCCGGGCGGCGCAGACGGTCGCTTCGTCAGCGGCCGGCCGGCGGCGGTCTGGATGGCCAAGTACCCCGGGTGCCCAGCGACTGGGCAGCGATCCTGACGACGACTGCCGGCGCGCTCGTGCTGGCCGCCACCACGATGGTGATGCTGGTCGCCGAGATCTGACGCCTGGTGAGAACGCGGGGCATCTGCTACGTTCCCCGGGCGACGCACCACGCGACAGGGCGCCCCGCCCTTCCGTCCCGTTCAGTCCATGCCGCAGCGAGGAGCGCCATCGATGGCCGCCAAACGCCACGTCGAATCGGGGGTCGGATCAGTCCAGCCCGCCCGTGATGACCCCTGGGCTGATGCACCGCTTCATCTGCAGGAGCTCCTCACCCTCGCGAGCGACCTCGCCCGCGACGCCGGCCAGGTGCACGCAGAGGGAATGCGGAGCGCCCTGCGCATCGAGACGAAGTCCTCACCCACCGATCTCGTGAGCCAGGTGGATCGCGAGTCGGAACGCATGATCGTCGAGCGGCTGAGCCAACTGCGGCCCGACGACGCCGTGCTCGGCGAGGAGGGAGCGCTGGGTCAGGGTACGAGCGGGGTGCGCTGGGTGATCGACCCGCTCGACGGGACCACGAACTACGTCTACGGCTATCCGGCGTTCGCGGTGTCCATCGCCGTCGAGATCGAGGGGCAGCCGCAGATCGGTGTCGTCTACGACTCGAGCGCGGGCCGCCTGTATCGGGCGATCAACGGGTTCGCAGCGGCCTGCGACGACCAGCCGATCCACGTGCGAGAACAGCCCGATCTCTCGACGGCCCTGGTGGCCACCGGCTTCTCGTATGAGGCGGCTCAGCGCGAGCGCCAGGGCTCCGTCGTGGCCCAAGTCCTGGGCCGCGTGCGCGACATCCGCCGCGGCGGGACGGCTGCTCTCGATCTCTGCCACGTCGCCGCCGGCCACGTGGACGCATACTGGGAGCTCGACCTCTCGCCGTGGGACTACGCCGCCGGCAGTGTGATCGCGCGCGAGGCCGGCGCCGACGTGTTGTTCCCCCAAGCCGCGCATGGACGTGGTCCCGCCGTGGTGGCCGCGCACCGCTCGCTCATGCCGGCGTTTCTGAGTCTGCTGCGCGAAACGGGAGCGCTCGCGTAGCGGCGCTCGCCCAACGCCGGCGTCCGCGTAGCGGCCGCGCCGGCGTCAGCGCCGCAGCTCGAGCAGCTCCAGCGGATGGTCGAGCACCGCGCGTGCGCCGTTCTCGACCAGTTCGTCCTTCGTCCTGAAGCCCCACGCGGCGCCCACGGCGATCATCCCCGCCGTGGTGGCGGTGAGCATGTCGATCCCTGAATCGCCGAGGAAGACGATCCGCCTCGGAGCGACGCCCAGGCGGGCGCTGATGAGCAAGGCCACCGTGGGGTCGGGCTTCAGGGGCAGACCCGGCTGTGCCCCCAGGACGACGTCGAAGTCGCCGGGACCGAACAAGCTCCCCACGATCCGCCGGGTCAGCTCGTCCGACTTGTTGGAGAACACGGCCAGCTTGGCGCCGGCGGCCCGCAGGCCGCTCACCAGCTCGGGGACGCCGTCATACTGCCGGGTCTTGACCAGGCAGTGCGCCCCGTAGTCGACGATCATGGCCTCGTAGCACCGGGCGATCGTCTCGTCGCTGCGCTTCTCCGGGGGGAGCGCCTGGCCGACCAGGTTGCGGATCCCCTTCCCGATCAGCAGCTTGTAGGTTACGTAGCTGTGGACGGGCGCCTGTTCACCGCTGAGGACCCGGTTCATGGCGTCGGCCAGGTCCTCGAGCGTGTCGACGAGCGTGCCGTCGAGATCGAAGATCACTGCGTCGAACTTCACTACCCAGGCCCCCTTGCCCGTGCGTACAGTGGTGACCCGGCGATCCAGGCCGCATTAGGCCCGCCGTCCCGAGTCGCGACTGACCTCGTGATGCGGACGGCGACGCACTCAAGGTGTCATCGGTGAGTCTGCCCCGCCGCGTGCAGTAGGATTCGCCGTAGACACTGCGACGCATCTGCGGACGAGCCAGCATCGGCGACGAGCGGAGGAGGTCCCATGAGTGGACGCCTGGACGGCAAGGTGACGATCGTGACGGGCGCGGGGTCCGGCATCGGCAAGGCCAGCGCGATCCGGTTCGCCGAAGAGGGCGCGCGCGTGACGTGTGTGGACATAAACGGCGAGTCGGTCGCGGCGACGGCGAGCGAGATCGGCGAGGCCGCGTTCGCGGTGCAGGCCGACATCTCCGACGCGGAACAGGTGCGCGCCTACACCGACGGCACGGTCGAGCGCTGGGGCGGGCTCCACGTGGTGTTCAACAACGCCGGCGTGAACCTGCCGGGCGTGTTCCACGAGGTACCCGACGAGGTCATCGACCGGACGCTGAACGTGAACGTCAAGGGGACGATGTACGGGTGCCGGTACGCCATCCCGCACATGCTCCGAAGGGGCGGCGGCTCGCTGATCAACACGAGCTCGGTGAACGGCATCGTCGCCGAGCCGTTCCTCACGGTCTACGCCGCCTCCAAGGGCGCGATCGTCATGCTGTCGAAGGGCATCGCGCTCGACTACGTGAAGAAGGGCATCCGCTGCAACGCCATCGCGCCCGGCTGGGTCGACACGCCCGTCAACTACGCCCACGCGGAGCTGCTGGGTGGGCTCGAGCACGTGTACGCCACGATCGACTCGTTCCAGCCCATCGGCCGCCCGGGCGAGCCGCGGGAGATCGCCAACGTCGCTCTGTTCCTCGCCTCGGACGAGTCCTCGTTCGTCACCGGCACGGTGCTGGTGGCCGACGGCGCGATGACGGCCCAGTAGGCCGGGCGGCCATGGGCTGTCTCCGACAGTGAAGAGCTGAGCCGCGCCTGCGTGGCTTCGTCGCGCAGGCGCCCGCCGTCGACCAGGCGGACGTGCCGCTCCGCGCCCGGTGACCACGCGATGTCGGCCTTCAGAAGCGTCAGGCTTCCCCAGCACCAGCAGCGCTCGCTCGTCCAGATGTACAGACGCCCGCCGCGATCGCGCACGAACGTCTCCACTCCGTCTGCCGCCCTGATCTCCATGACGCATTGACTGTTCCGCGCGGGAGACCCTGGGTCACCCGTTACCTCCGTCACGAGCGCCAGGCCGGATCACACCGACTGATTCACGCGCCAGCGGCGGCATCGCCACTACCCGCCGGCGCGGGTCCGCGCTAGGATGCCGGCATGACCGCACGCTTCAGCGCCATCGTCTCGCGGCATGGCTACCTTGTCGCCATCGTCGCGATCGCTCTCTCGACGGCCGTCTTCCTCCCCGGGAGAGTCTCCTTCGCGAAGGGCCAGTGGGCCCTGCTCTACCTGCTCGTCATCCTGCTCGTCGCGAGCGTGGCCGGGACGGGGCCGGGCCTCCTCGCCGCCGTGCTCGCCTTCTTCACCTGGAACTTCTTCTTCCTGCCGCCCTACCACACGCTGCAGATCCATGACCCCAAGGACTGGCT
>CABEAB010000180.1_pt1 | contig 14241 bp, 9 predicted proteins | sample 3132271 | NCBI WGS metagenome assembly CABEAB01 (sample SAMEA5534342, study PRJEB31848) | metagenome | biome: tundra; feature: field; material: soil | place: USA | collected 2013-05 | depth 0.45 m
GCTGCGTCAGGCTTTCGCCCATTGCGCAAGATTCCCCACTGCTGCCTCCCGTAGGAGTCTGGGCCGTGTCTCAGTCCCAGTGTGGCTGATCGTCCTCTCAGACCAGCTACGGATCGTCGCCTTGGTGAGCCGTTACCTCACCAACAAGCTAATCCGGCGCGGGCCCATCCCAGAGTAGAAGCCGAAGCTACCATTTGGCGCGACCCACTTGGCAGGTCGCGCATCATCCGGTATTAGCGTCCCTTTCGGGACGTTATCCCGGTCTCTGGGGCAGGTTGCCCACGTGTTACTCACCCGTTCGCCGCTGTACTCACACCCGAAGGTGCTTTCTCGCTCGACTTGCATGTGTTAAGCACGCCGCCAGCGTTCGTCCTGAGCCAGGATCAAACTCTCCGTGAAAACTTGGTGCTCGGGGCCGAAGCCCCGGGACAAGCTTAGAGAGAGCTCGAAAGCTCAAATACCGAAGCGAGCCATCGCTTCGGTCTGTCTTGTGGTCCGTTGCGGCCGGCCCGAAGGCCGCCCGTGTTTCAGCAATGAAGGACCACGCGACGGGGTATTCATTGAACCTCGCGCACCCCGAAGGGCACGCCAGGCGCACTGGCGTCCACCGATCGCCGTGCCGCCGAAGCGACGCCGACTGATCGGCTTCCTCATCCTGTTCAGTTTTCAAAGACCGCGTGCCACGTAGGCACACTGTCGCACCGTTGCGGCGGTCTGGAGGCGCACTGCCCCCCGCAGGTAAGGTCGTGAGACTGAGTACCTGACCACCACGTCCCGACAGGGACTTCGTAGTATACACGAAGGTGCCGAGTCGTTCAACGGTCCGCGCTCTCTAGTCATCGTCGCGAGCGGACTCGCAACCAGCGGACTCCAAAAGCGCTACGGGAGTATACCCGCTGGGAAAGGCGTGTCAACCTGACGTATCGCCTCGCCGACTAGGTGCGCGACGATCCTTCATTGCCCCGACCGGGAACATCCGGGCGATGCCGGACCTCTGCGGCGTGTGCCGGGTGCGGCACGACGCATCGGCCGCATCGATCATCTCCCGACGGAGCTCGCACGAGGATCGAGCGGCACCATCTGCACGCCTGAACGACGAGGCAGTCTGAGGCTTGGTGAGGCCCGCGCTCGTCAGCCACATCTGCGGCTGCGCCGGGTGCCGGCGTGACGCGGGGCGCACGGCGTATACAACGCGTCCGGACGGTGCCCTATCGTGTGCGCTTCATACGTTGTAGACGTGCGCTTTGTAGCGCGCGAGGTTGCCCGGCTCGCGGAACCAACTAACCGTTCGCTCGAGACCCTCCTGCAGCCGTACCTGAGGGCTCCAGCCCGTGAGGGCTCTGAGCAGCGCGCTGTCGCCCAGGAGCCTGTCGACCTCGCTGCCGGCTGGGCGGACTCGCTGCGCATCGCTCACGATGCGCGCCTTGGGGTTGATGATCGCCGTCAGCGTGTGCGCGAGTCGCTCGATGCTGATCTCCGCGCCCGAGCCGATGTTGACCTCTCGGCCGACGGCAGCGTCACACTTCGCGAGGTCGATGAGCCCGCGCACCGTATCTGTGACGAAGTTGAGATCTCGGGTGGGGTGAAGCGCACCGAGACGAATCTCGTCGTAGCCGGCGAGGAGCTGCGTGATCACCGTCGGGATGACGGCCCGCGCCGATTGCCGGGGCCCATACGTGTTGAACGGCCTAGCGATGACGACGGGGGTGCCGAACGAACGGTGAAACGACTCGGCAAGGCGGTCCGCGCCGGCCTTGGTCGCCGAATAGGGCGATTGGGCCTGGATGGGATGCCCCTCGTCTATCGGCACGTACTGCGCGGTCCCGTAGACCTCCGACGTAGACGTGACGACCACGCGCTCCGCGCCGCTGTCACGCGCTGCCTGGAGGATGTTCAGCGTGCCCTTCACATTCGTGTCGACGTATGAGTCCGGCGAATGGTACGAGAAAGGTATGCCGATCAAGGCGGCGAGGTGAAAGGCGACATCGACCCCTTCCATCGCCTTGCGCACTCCGTTCGGGTCGCGAACGTCGCCCACGAACACGTCCAGCTTGCGCTGTTCCAAGGCGGACAGCGTGTCGAGCCAGCCCCACGAGTTGAAGGAGTTGTAGAAGACGAAGGCGCGCACGCGGCAACGTTCGCGCAGCAGCGCCTCACAGAGATGACTGCCGATGAAGCCGTCCGAGCCGGTGACAAGCACACTCTTGTCGTTGAGTTCCATGGTCTAGCTGCCCTCCTCTCGGCCCGGGCGCCACCGGGCCGCGCTCACCACACCTTGCACCAACCACCTAAACGACATCCCTGCGGCCCGCCGTCGCCAACAGCATGCGCTCCCAGCGCGGCAAATTCGCCTGGCGATCGCCGCGCTGCTCCACAGCTCGCCTGTTCGGCTCGGCATGGGCCCCGTCTTCAGCCAGCGTCAGCCCGCGAAGGATGGCCTCCGCGACGTGTTCGGGACTCGCGCTGTCCACGAAGACGGCGCGACTCTCGTCGAGCCATTCGCGCATCGTGTCCAGGTCCGAGACCACGGGCAGTGCGCCACTCGCCATCGCTTCGAGGAGCGAGAGCGGCATGCCGTCCGAAGGCGGTATCGAAACCCAGACCGCCGCCCGACGCAGCCTCGCCGACACCTCTTCGCGTGAGACGAGGCCGAGGAACGTCACGCTCTGCTCCACCCCAAGGTCGGCGGCGAGCGACTGCAAGCTGTCGAGCGGCCCATCCGCCTTCGTGAGCAACAGGTGCGCCTGCGGGCGGCTGAGCAGCACCTGCGGCATGGCCCTGATGATGGTCTCGACGCGATAGAACTCGCGCAAGCCGCGCGAGCCGAGGATCTGTTGAGAGGTTCGCGGAACCCCGCCGAAGCCGAACTGCGTGAGGTCGACTCCGTACTGGAACGTCTCGATCCGGGACGGGTCGGCTCCCATGGCGACGAGCACGCGCGTCATATGCTCCGATACCGCATGGATCCGATCCGCCTTGCGGACCACCCGAGGCATGAGGCGTCGGATCCACCACGGTCTTGTCTCGAGACGAAGGATGTCAGAGCCCCAGAAATCCAGCATGAGTGGACCGCGCCAGAGCCAGGCGGCGTACACTCCGTCCGGAGTCACCTGCATGACGTCGAGGACGTCGAAAGGCGCCGAACGGAGCGCCCGGAAGAGTCGCGACAGGCGAATGAGCAGCCCCATTCCGGGCGGCATGAAGCGGAGGCCGGTGATCTTGCGCGCTATATTCACGACGTCGACGGGCGCGTCGACGTTGTTCGTGTTGGTGATGACCGTGACCTTGTGGCCCCGGCTCGCCAGGAAGTTGACGTACGTCCGGTAGTGATTACTCCGGGGGTCGACGCCACAGACGGCTATCTTCATCAGGCCACCTCACGCGCGACGCTCGCGGCGATCGCGCCGAGGCTCTCTTCAAGTGGCCGCTTCGGGCGCCAACCCAGCGCCGCCAAGGCCGACGGATCCCCGATCGATACGGTTGCGACGGCGCCGGGATCCTCCACGCTCAGCTCGATGCGCCGTTGCCACACGCGAGAGGCGCGATCGACGAGCTCACCGATCGACACGCCCTGGCCGGAACACACATTGTACGCGGTCCCCCCTGCTCCACGCGACGACAGCACGACGAGTGCCCGGGCGACATCGTCGACATCGACGAAATCGCGCACCGAGGCAGCGTCGCGGAGGAACACGTGCGCCGTGCCGCCACGGGGCACTGCGAGAGCTTGAACGGCGAGCCGCGCGACAACGGACCCCGGCGGTTCTCCCGGACCGATCACGTTGAACGGACGGGCCATGATCGTGCGGACGCCCCGCGCGGCATACGCCTGGCCCACTCTCTCGGTGAGCAATTTGGAGGCGCCATACTCGCTCGCGGGGAGCAGCGGCGCGTCCTCGTGCGTCGGGATCGGCGGGCTCGCGCCGTAGACCGCCGCTGAGCTCAGCAGCACCACGCGCGCTTCAGGGCACCCGCGGCTCACGGCCTTCAGGAGCCGGCTGCTGAGGCCGACGTTGGCGTCGCGCAGCTCTGGGACATCGGGCGCCCCGACGAAACGCCCGCTGTGCCCGGCGCAGTGCACGATGGCGGTCGGCGACGCGATCCGGAGGAGATCTGCGAGAGCGGCCTCATCGTCCCAATCGAGCTCGACGACGGGCACATCGACGAGCTCGCGCGCCGACTCTTGCTCGCAGGCGCGGATCACGGCGGTGACCCGGTAGCCAGCGCCCAGCGCAGCACGCAGCACACGCCGGCCCAGGAACCCCGCGGCACCGCTGACGAGGAGGTTGGAGGGCGAACCCATGTTAGTCGCGCCCGCCCAGGAACTCTCGTCGATGATCGATGAATTGCTCTTGGGCTGCCGCGAAGTCGTCGTGGCGGCCGATGTCGAGCCAGCGTCCCTCGAACGGCACCGACCGCACCTCTTCGCCCGCGCCGATGAGCTGGAGCAGGAGATCTGGCATGTCGAGCCGCTCGCCGGGACGGATGCGCTCGAGCACGTGCGGCGAGAGAGCGTTGATGCCCATGCTCACGTCGCACGTGGTTTCGGGCTTCTCGATGTAGCCTACGATGCGATCGCCGTCGGTCTCGACGACGCCGAAGTCGACCGTGTACGCGCGCCGAAACGTCGCCACGCTCGCGGCGGCGCCGGACTCGACATGATCCGCGAGGAACGATCCGTAGTCGAGGGTGGTGAGGATGTCGCCGTTCATCACGAGAAACGGCTCGTCGAGGTCGCCGACGGCGGCCAGCGGCCCGGCCGTGCCCAACGGTCGGTCCTCACGCGAGTAGCGGATCTTCACGTCGAAGCGAGCTCCATCGCCGAAGTAGGACTCGATGAGCTGGGCAAGGTGGCCGACGGCCAGCGTGACTTCCTCGAACCCCCGCCGCACAAGCTGGCGAATGACGATCTCGAGTATCGGGGTTTCGCCGAGCGGCATGAGCGGCTTCGGAAACACCAGCGTGTATGGCGCAAGCCGTGTCCCCTTGCCGCCGGCAAGTATGACTGCCTTCCTCGGCAATGAGCCCTCCTTCGCGTGTCTGCCAATCCTACTAGAACGAGCCCGGTCCGGCGACGGCCTGAACGATGGCACGCCGAGCAACGTCGCGAGCGTCGCGCCGAGGCTGCTGCCGCCGCGGATCCAACCTGCGGACTCACCGCCTAGCGGTAGATCTGCAGATCGAACAGCCTGTGATACGCGCCCTCGGCCTCGAGCAGATCCTTGTGCGCTCCCCGCTCCACGATCACTCCGTAGTCGAGCACCACGATCTGATCGGAGCGCTGGACGGTGGAGAGGCGGTGAGCGATCACGATGACCGTCTTGCGATGACGCATGGACTCGAGCGCCTTCTGGATGAACTCCTCCGACTCCGAATCCAGCGCGCTCGTCGGCTCGTCGAGGATCAGGATGTCCGGGTCTTGCAGGAACACGCGGGCAAGCGCAAGGCGTTGACGCTGGCCCCCCGAGAGTCGCACTCCCCGATCGCCGACGCGGGTCTCCAGTCCTTGCGGCAGGTCGTAGACGAACTGCGAACAGTACCCCGCCTGGAGCGCCCCTTCGACCTCCTCGTTCGTCGGCTCGCGCTCCACCCCGTAGACCAGGTTGTTGTAGATCGTGTCGTCGAACAGCAACGCGTCCTGGGTCATGAAGCCGATGGAGCGACGCAGCGAGCGAAGTTCGAACTCCTGGATAGGTCGACCGTCGAAGAGGATGCGGCCGGCGGTCGCGTCGCGCAGCCGGGGTATCAGGTCGACGAGCGTCGACTTCCCGCCACCAGACCGGCCCACGATGGCCGTTTGCGACCGGCAGGGGATCTCGAGGTCGACGCCCTTGAGGACCAGCTCCTCGGCCTCGTCCGCATACGAGAAGTTCACACCCTCGAAACGGATGCTCTCGTGCACGCCGGGGAACACGACCTTGCCGCCCTTGATCTGGCGCGACGACTTGGCGCGAGCGATGACGTCGCGCACGGTCTCGAGGCTGGCGGTCAGGGAGGAAAGCGTCTGGCGCCCCCCATTGAAGTCCTTGGCCTTCTGGTTGAGGCGCAGGAGGATGAACAGGAAGAGGCCAAGCGTAGCCAGCGTCGTGTCGAAGTACTGAACACCCGCGTAGATGATGGCGAACACGGTGAACATGAGGAGTGGGTCGATGGTCACTTCGATGACGCCACTGAAGACCGCAATGCGGATCTGCGCCTCGGACAGCAGGCGCACGACCTCGGTGACCTTGCGCGTCTCGGGTTTCTCCTGACCCAACATCTTGATCAGCCGAATGGCGGTGATGCGCTCCCCGACCACGGAATAGGTCTCGTTGTTGCGCTTGGCCGTCTCGGCGCCGAGCGCGCGCGACCGCGTCACGACGCCCTTGACCAGCCAGGAGATGAATCCGATGGCCAGCACCGCCATGAGCGCCAGCCGCCAATCGAAGATGAGCAGCACGAGGACGTACATGACGATCACCAGACCGGTCGAGATCTGCTGAAGGAACTGGAAGATGGCTTGGCTGCCGCGCTGGACCTGCGCCGTCAGGGTGCTCACCAGGTTGCCGAAGCCCTCGCCGACCACGAAGGCCAGGTCGCCGTTGACCAGGGCACCGAAGCCCTCCGTGCGCATGCGCACGGCCGCCCCCTGCTGCACGCGCGCCGTGGCCCACGCGTAGGCGAGGTAGACGACCTGGCGGAGCAGGACTGGGATGAAGGCCAGGATCAAGAGGGTCAGGAGGTTCACCGAAAGACCGAGGCGGTCGATCACCTCGTAGAGGAGCTTTCCGAACACACCCTTGGCCTCGGCGCCGGCTCCGAACTCGATGTACTGAAGCACGGGATTCAGCATGCCCACACCGACGCCCTCGAGGAAGGCAAGAGCCACGGCGAGGCCGATGAGCGCCCAGACCCGCTTGCCGCTCACGGACAGCTTGGCGAAGACGCCTCGACCGCGCCTCGACCCGCTTCTCTTTGCTCGATCGGCCAATACGCTCCCTGGTCTGGAGGCGGCGGCCTGGCGCGGCATGGACCCCCCAGGACGTCGCGACGGACTTCTAGTCTAGCCGCTCACTGGTGCCAGTCGCCAACACGCTCGCGAGCGAGACGCCGCAGCACGAAGCGACTGAGGGTGACGCGGGAGAGAGAGGAGGGCGGTACGGGCGTGGCTGCGGCGCAGCCGCTTCAGCCACGGCGGATCACGCCCTGGAAGCGCGCCGACTTGCCGGCCCTCAGGCAGCGACCGGCGAGCTGGGCGGCGGGCAGAGAGAGGCTCGACAGAGACTCGCCGTCGAGGCTCACGCCGCCCTGCTGGATGCGCCGCCGCCATTCGGAGCGTGTCTGGCCGAACCAGCGCTCGAGGACGGCGGGCAGGAACACCTGCCCGCCGTCCTCGACGTCGGACGGCTCGAGGGCGAGCTCCTGCAGGTCGGCGGCGGCCTCGTGGCGGCGGAACACCTTGTCGAAGTGGTCTTCGGCCACCGCCGCGGCAGCGGCGCCGCGCAGCCGCGCGATGATCTCGCGCGCCAGGCGCGCCTTGAGATCGCGCGGGTCCACGGTGCCGCTCTCGAGCTCCGCCTGCATGGCCCTGAACTCGTCGGCATGGTGCGGCGTGAGCAGCCGAAAGTAGGTCATCGTCGTCTCGTCGGGGATGCTCATGACCTTGCCGTAGACGTCGCGCGGGTCCTCGGTGACGCCGATGTAGTTGCCGGTGCTCTTGCTCATGCGCTCGACGCCGTCGGTGCCGGGCAGGATGTCGAGGGTCATGATCGCCTGTGGCCGCTGGTCGAAGTACTCCTGCAGGTCGCGGCCCATGAACAGGTTGAACTTCTGGTCGGTGCCGCCGAGCTCGATGTCGGCCTCGACGGCCACCGAGTCGTACCCCTGGGCCAGCGGGTAGAGCATCTCGAGCATGCTGATGGGCTGATGCGCGACCCAGCGCTTCGCGAAATCGTCGCGTTCGAGGATACGCGCCACGGTAGTCGTAGAGGTGAGCTCGAAGATCTGCTCGGTGGTGAGCGGCGCCAGCCACTCCCCGTTGTGGCGCACCTCGAGCCTGGCGGGATCGTCGTCGAGGATAAGGAAGGCTTGATCCTGGTAGGTCTTGGCGTTGGCGTCGATGACCGCCCCGTCAAGACGGGGGCGCGTCTTGCTGCGACCTGAAGGGTCGCCGATACGCGCCGTGTAGTCGCCGATGATGAGCACCGCGACGTGCCCGGCGTCCTGGAACTGGCGCAGCTTGTTGAGGACGACCGTGTGGCCGAGGTGGATGTCCGGCGCCGTGGGGTCGACGCCGAGCTTGACGCGCAGAGGCCGGCCCTCGCGCTCGGCGAGGTCGAGCTTGGCCTCGAGGGCGCCTTCGGGCAGGACCTCGACGGCGCCGATCATGAGGTCGTCGATGAGGCGACGGTCGGTCACGGGTGAAGCCTCCGGACGGGGTTCGTGGCGGGCCGGCAGAGACTACGCGCCGGGCCGCCGCGGCTTCGCGGCCGCCGCGGATGATACCACAGGGTCGCAGCGGGGCCGGAGGGCCCCGCCGCCGGCGCGTCAGGCGACGCCGCGGAAGAGGTGACCCGTGGTAGAGCGTTCGCGCGCGGCCAGCGGCGCGAGCGCCGGCAGTCCGCCGGCGACGAAGGCCGCCCGTTCCGACTCGTCGAGGTCCGACTGGACGACGAGGAACGTGGTCACCCCCGCGGCGCGAAGCTCCTCGAGGTTCGGCGCCAGGTTGGTCACTCGGGCGTTGAACAGACGGGCGCCGCCGGAGTCGACGTCGGCCGGAAACTCGTAACCTTTGGCGTCCTCGAGGAGCAGGCCTACGTGCTGGGCCGGGCCGGGCGCCCCGAAGAGGCCTTCAGCCCGGCCCAGCTGGTCGCGCGTGTGCAGCACTTGCTGGCGGCCGAAGGCGAGCGCCTCGACGACGGGAGGCGGGGCGAGAGGCGGAGCGCCGGCCGCCATGGCCGCGCGGAGACCGGCGATCTCGTCGAGCGACGCCTCCGGTGAGGCGACGACGGCCGCCGGCGGACGGCCGGCCAAGCCGGCCGCGACCCCGGCGGCCAGTCCGTTCAGGCCCTGCAGCGGGTACTCGAGCACGATCGGCGGAGAGTCCGAGTGCGGGTCGGGCGTCGCGCTCGGCGCTTCGCTGACGAGCAGGCCCAGGTGCCGCACGTACACGGCGTCCCACCGCAGCGCGAGCACGGCGCTCAGCCACGATGCATCCGCATCGAAGAGGATCTCGGGGAGACGGGCGCGCAGCGGAAGCCGGGAGGACCGCAGGGCCTCGGTGGCCGTGATGATCGCCCGCACGGGATCCGAGGTCCGCAGGTCGAGACAGAGCGCGTCGACCCCCGGGGGACGCAGAGGGTGCTCGCCCGGGCGCAGCACGAGCACGAGACCGGGCGGCTCCTGGCCGTCTGTGGATGCCCGCGACGAGGCGGCGCCCCACGGAGCGCGGGACGGCGCCGGGGCCAGCGGGGTGTCTGGCACGCGCGACGCGACGTTCGGCCGCGGCGCGGCGTTACGGCGGCGGCCGGCCAGGCGGCGCTCGTCGAGCGCCGCCACGGCCCGCCGGCGCAGGTCCTTGAGGTCGCCGACGGCAAGAAAGAGCCTGGCGGCGACGGCGAACTCGAGCTCGCCGAGCCGGTACGGCGTGCCGCCGAGCGCGCCGAGCGCGTCGCGGGCCTTGTCCGCGGTGAGCGCCGCGGTGCGCGCCGGCGCAAGCGGCCCAACGGTCGTGACGGTCACGGTCTCGCCGCCGGCCTCAGTCACGATGGCCAGAGCCGCCAGCCTTCCCTTCTCTCCGACGAGGCACATGCGCAGCAGCACGGGGCGCAGGGCGCGGCGACCGGCGACGAGGTCGCGGGCCAGCTGCCCGGCGTCGGCCGCCGCCAGGCGGAACAGACGGTCCTTGACGGCGACGCGCTCGCGCACGCGCAGCGTGAGCTCGACGTCGCCGCCCTCCTGGACGCGCACGGGCTCGGTCTGGCCCCACGGCGTATAGAGATAGACGAGGTCGCCCGCGGCGACCTCCTTCGCGAGCCGCACCCTGACCTCGCCGCGACGCTCGTCCACCGCCGCCACGCGGCCCACGAGGACGCCGCGGTGACCGCCGCGGCCGCCGCTGCGGACCTCGTGGTGCCGGCCGTCCAGGTGCGCCGTCGTGAAGCTCCGCGAGAAGCTCTGCTCGAGCCGCGAACTCCACTCGAGGCGCACCTCGTAGCCTTCAGGATCGGCGAGCGCCGCGTCCAGGGCCTCGCGGTACACGGCCGTGGTCACGCCGACGTAGGCGGCGTCTTTCATGCGGCCCTCGATCTTGAACGAGGTGACCCCCGCGGCGAGCAGCCGGGGCAGCACGCTGATGGCGGCGAGGTCGGAGGTGGACATGACACGCGTGGGCTCGGCGGCGTGGTCGGCGGCCGGACCGCCGTGCCGGCCGCCGGCCGGCGGGGCCGTCCCAGCCCGGTCGTGCGCGGATCTGTCGCCCAGGCGGCGCAAGTCGTAGCGCAGGCGGCAGGACTGGCTGCAGCGCCCGCGGTTGCCGCTGCGGCCGCCGACCATGCTCGCCAACAAGCAATCGCCGGAGTAGCCGTAGCAGAGCGCCCCGTGGACGAAGGCCTCGAGCTCGAGGCTGTGCGCCTCGAGGGCGGCGATCTCCACGAGGCTGAGCTCGCGGGCGAGGATCGCCCGCGTGAAACCCAGGTCCGACAGCGCCGCAAGTTGGGACGAGCTGTGCGTGTTCAACTGGGTGCTGGCGTGCAACGGCAGCTCGGGGTACGCCTCGCGCACGCGCGCGGCGAAGCCGAGGTCGGCGACGATGAGCGCGTCCAGGCCGGCGAGATACGGCGCTTCCAGCGCCGCCAGCGCCGGCCCGACTTCGTCGTCCTTGAGCAGCGTGTTGAGCGCCAGGAACGCGCGGGCGTCGTACAGGTGAGCCGTCTCGACCGCCTCGACGGCCGTCTCGCCGGCGAAGTTGCCGGCGAAGGCGCGCGCGCTCCAGCGCTCGAGACCGAAGTAGACTGCGTCGGCGCCGGCCGCAAGGGCCGCGCGCAAGGCGCGCGGCTCCCCGGCCGGCGCGAGCAGCTCGGCGTGTCTTGCGGCCGTCATGTCGGCGGCGCCTTCATGAGCGCGCCGGGCGCGCGGCGCTCAGAGCGCCGGCAGCGCGCCCGGCTCCTCCTTGACGACCTTGCCCTTCTTGTCGCGGTGGACGCGGATGAGGCCGCTGGTCGCGATCGTCTTCACGCCGCCCCGCTCGAGCTCGTCGAGGAAGATGTTGATGCCCAGCGAGTCGCTGCTCATGTGGCCGGCGATGACGACGTGGATGTTGTACTTGTCTGCTTCGTCACGCAGCTCCTGGCCCATGTGCATCTGCACGACGGTACCCACGCCGGCGTCGGCGAGCTTCTCGATCATCTTCTTGGGGCCTTCGGTGCCGCCGGTCATGTCGATGAGGATCTTGCCCGCCCGTGCCCCGGGGCTGCTCTTGCCGATGTACGGGCCGGCGCCCTTCTGCGCGGCGATGCGGTACTCGGGGATCTCGAGCAGGGCCTTCTGCACGTCTTCGATCAACGTCGGCTTCCTCTTCGCGAAATGCTTGTTGAGGTGGTCGACGACGAGGTTGTCTGTCGGCGTGTGGGCCGAGAAGAACGGGATCTCGAGGAGCCGCGCCGCGTCGATCGCCTGGTCGTAGTTGAGCGGCATGAGGCGTCGCCGCACCTCGTCCATGCGCTCCATGATGAACTTCTCGCCGGCCTGGATCGGCACGCCCACGGTGGCCCAGATGTCGGCCTGCACCTCCATCACGCTGTCGAGCTTGGTAAGGCCCCAGCCCTCCGGGTGATGCGTGTAGATCGCGTCGATCGGCGTGCCCTTCTCGCGCAGGCGATCGGCGAGGACCACTTCGCCGGTGTTCATGTCGATGCCGCCGATGAGCGTCTTGACCTCGGTGTCGGGGTCGCCCACGTAGATGCGGGTGTCGTTGAACGGGTTGGTGAGGTCTTCGGGGTCGGCCAGCGCCTTGAGGTAGTCGGGAAGGGCGTCGTAGCGCTTCTTGGTGCGGGCCAGGAACTCCTCGACGCCGGCCTTGCCGCGCGGGTCGGCCTCGATGCCCATGCGCACGGCGGTCTCGTAGATCTCGCGTAGCTTCACGGTGGTCCTTTCCTCGGCGGGCCGGGGCGATCCGCACGCGCGTGCGGCCCGCAGGATGTCGGTCGGAACTTCCTATTCTTACACACGGGCCATGGCGGCACCCCCGCGGGGCGTCGCACGGCCCCAGTGCGGCGGGCGCGAGCTCCGTACACGGCCCAGCTGACGCAAGCTCAGGCCTTGGGGGGACGTCCCGGGCGCGCCGGGCGCGGCAGCGGCCGCGAGAGAAACCGGCTGTCGGCGTCGACGAAGCGCCAGGGCTTTTGGTCGCCGCCGCGCACGCCGATGCGCGGCGTGGTCACGATGCGCGGCGCCGCCGCGATCGACGCGCCGCCCCCTCCGCGTGGCAGGATCGCGAGAGGCGGCTCCCAGACGGGCAGACCGTTCTGATCGCGGCCGATGCCCAGCGCCTGCGCGAAGCGCGCGGGGCCGCTGCAGAGCAGGCGCGGCTCCACGACGCCGCGGCGGGCGACCATCTCCCCCATCCCGTGCTCCGGGACGATAGCCCGCAGCAGGACGCCGGCGCCCGTGCCCTCGGGCTCGCAGGCCACGTTGCCGCAGAAGTGCATGCCGTACGTGAAGTACACGTACAGGTGTCCCGGCGGCCCGAAGAGCACGGCGTTGCGCGCCGTCTTGCCGCGGTACCCGTGGCAGCACGAGTCGTCCTGGCGGTAGGCCTCCGTCTCGACGATGCGGCCACCGGCCCCCCGGAACAGGAACGTGCAGCCGATGAGGTCGCGGGCGACCTCGAGGGCGGAACGGGCGAAGAAGCCCTGAGGAAGGGGTGTCTGCGCGTCCACGCCGACAGTGTAGCGGAGGACGCGGGCGGGATGGCGACGCGGGCGGCGGGCGGGCGGCAGAGCCGCCCGCCGCCCGCTCAACAGCAGGGGTGCGCCGCCAGCGCCGCCCTGGCGAGCACGAGCTGCTCGCACACACGGGCCGGGGCGGAGCCGCCGCGTGAACGCTTGCGCGCCAGCTGCGCGGCGGGTTCGTGCAGGGCGTAGTAGCCGTCGTCGAAGGCCGGCGACAGCTCGCGGAGCTGATCCAGGCTGACGTCGCGCAAGGCGACCCCGGCCTCGAGGCACTGCCTGACCAGCGTGCCGGTGAGGTGGTGCGCCTCGCGGAACGGCACACCCTTCTCGACGAGGTAGTCGGCCACGTCGGTGGCCGCCAGGAAGGGGTCGCAGGCGGCCGCGAGGCGCGCCTCATCGAAGGTCACGCCCTCGAGCAGTCCTCGCACCACCGGCAGAAGCTGATCGAGGCAGTCGACGGCGTCGAACAGGTAGCGCTTGTCCTCGCGCAGATCGGTGTTGTAGGCCAGCGGCAGGCCGTGGAGCACGCCGAGGAGGCCGCCGAGGTCGGCGGTCAGCCGCGGAGCGGCGGCCCGCACCAGCTCGGCGGCATCCGGGTTCTTTTTCTGCGGCATGATGCTGGAGCCACCGCTGTACGCGTCGGGCATCCTGACGAAGCCGAACTCGGCGCTGGCCCACAGCACGAGCTCGCCGCCGAGGCGGCTGAAGTGCGTGCCGAGCTGCGCCGCGGCCGCGAGATAGTCCACCGCGAAATCGCGGCTCGCGACGGCGTCGAGGGAGTTCTCGGCGACGCGCTCGAAGCCCAGGTCGGCGGCGACCGCCTCGCGGTCGAGGTCGACGTTGAGGCCGACCGCCGCGCCTGCCCCGAGCGGCAGCTCGAGGCAGGCCTCGCGGGCGGCCGCAAAGCGGCCGCGGTCGCGCTCCAGCATCCAGAAATAGGCCAGCAGATGCTGGGCCAACGACGTGACCTGAGCCCTCTGCAGGTGCGTGTAGGCCGGCATCACCGTCTCGACTTGGTTGGCCGCCCTGCCGAGCAGCACGCCCTGCAGGGCGGCCAGCGCGGCGTCCTGCCGCTCGATCACCCGGCGCAGGTGCAGCCGCACGTCGGTGACGACCTGGTCGTTGCGGCTGCGGGCCGTGTGCAGCTTGGCGCCGGCGTCGCCCGTGAGCTCGGTCAACCGGCGCTCGACGGCCATGTGCACGTCCTCGTCGGCGTCGGCCGGCGCGAACGCGCCGGCCTCGATCTCGCGGCCGACGGCCGCCAGGCCTACCTCGATCGCCGCGAGCTCCTCGGCCGAGAGCACGCCGGCCC
>CABEAB010000245.1_pt1 | contig 12989 bp, 16 predicted proteins | sample 3132271 | NCBI WGS metagenome assembly CABEAB01 (sample SAMEA5534342, study PRJEB31848) | metagenome | biome: tundra; feature: field; material: soil | place: USA | collected 2013-05 | depth 0.45 m
ACCTGGAAGATGTCGAGGCCGACCGACAGCAGGAAGAGGGTGTTGACGCCCCAGATGAGCGATTGCGCCAGCGTCGTGCTGGCGGCGATGCCGAGGTACGTGCGGATGATGCGGCGCGCGGTCATCGCGCCTGTGTTCCCAGGCGACGCCGCAGTCAGCGCCTGTAGCGCTTCGCGAGTTGCGCGGCGGTCCCACCGAAGAGCGTCGCCTTCTGCACGTCTCGGAGCGCGTCGAAGAGGCTCGTGTCATCGAGCCCAGGCACGCAGATGACCTCGCCCAGCTCCAGGCCGACGACCATCGCCTGGGCCACGTCGTGCGCGCTCATCAGGTTGGCGACGCTGGGATCCCCTCCACGCCTGGTGCTGAAGAACTCCGTCTCCACCATCCCCGGTAGGACGACCATGGCCTGCACGCCGGTGCGCTCGAGCTCCACGGCGAGAGCCTGCGTGAACGACAGCAGGAAGGCCTTGGCGCCGACATACGTCGCCCTGCCGGACATCGGCGCTTGCAGGGGACCACTGAGCGCCAGCAGGGAGGCGACGTTGACGACCGCGCCGCGGCCGCGCGCGAGCATGCCGGGCAGCACCGCGCGCGTGAGCCGCATCGGCGCCCGCACGTGCACGCCGATCAGCCTGTCGGCGAAATCCGGTTCGAGCTCGGCGAAGGGGCCGTAGCCCCCGAAGCCGGCGTTGTTGACGAGCAGATCGATGCGCGCGTCCTCATGGAGGCGCTCCACTACCCGTTGCAACTCGGCGGGCTCGGTGAGGTCGGCAGCCAGCACCTCGACGGTGACCCCGGCCTCCGCTTGAAGTCGCGCGGCCAGCGCCTCCAGGCGCTCGCGACGCCGGGCGACGATCACGAGGTCGTGGCCGTCGTGCGCAAGGCGTTCCGAGAGAGCCGCGCCTATGCCCGACGACGCGCCGGTGACGAGGGCGACGCTGCGTTTGGGTTCCATCCTGGGCCTCCTTGAGAGAGCAGCTGCGACGGGCCCGAGAGCACCCGCTTGGGGGGAGTGTACCCAGTTGGAGTCGCAACGCTCGCGGCGGCGCACGCCCGAGCCGCGCGTGTTCTACGCGGCGAGTTGCGGGGCGAGATCATGACCCTGTTCAGCAGGATCCACCGGGAGACAGGCGTCACCATCCTGATGGTCACGCACGCGAAGCAGCTCGTGGCCTACGGCACGCGCCACGTCGAGGTGAAGGCGGGAGCACTGGGCGCGGGCGCCGGCTGATCCGCGGGCGGGCAGGCGCGGTCGACCCGAGCGGCCCGCAGGTGCTCAGAGAGGCGTGTCGACGTCGCAGGCCGGCAGCTCGCAGTCGAGCCGGCCGTCCCGCAGCACGATGATGCGGTCGAAGTACCGCTGGATCTCGGGGTTGTGCGTCACCATCACGATCGTGATCCCCTCGCGGTGGAGCCCGGCGAACACGTCCATGATCTCCACCGTCGTCTCGGTGTCGAGCGCGCCGGTGGGCTCGTCGGCAAGGATCAGCGGCGGCTCGTTGACCAGCGCCCGCGCGATGGCCACGCGTTCCTGCTCGCCGCCCGAGAGCTTGCCGGGCAGATGCCCGGCGCGGTCGACGAGGCCGACGTGCTCCAGCACGTCGAGGGCGCGACGCCGCTTCTCGGCGCCCGGCATCTTCTTGACCGCGAGCGGCAACGTGACGTTCTCGAGCGCCGTGAGGTAGGGCACCAGGTTGAACGACTGGAAGACGAAGCCGAGGTACTCGCGGCGAAAGTCGGCCAGGCGCTCCCCAGGCAGCTTGTAGAGATCGATGCCGTCGACGCTGATGCTCCCGGCGGTCGGATGGGTCAGGCCGCCCAGGATAGAGAGGAGGGTGCTCTTGCCGGAGCCGGACTGGCCCATCACGCCGAGAAAGGTACCCTCGGCGACGGTGAGGTCCAGCCCGCACAGGGCGAACACCGGCGCGCCGTCGCCGCTGAAGGTCTTTTTCAGGCTGCTGATATCGATGAAGCGCGCGACGCGCTCATCGCCGGCGGCCTGAGCCGCCGGCGCCTCGGCGGCGGTCGCGCCCGGCAGCGGGGCGTCGTCGGGCGTGGCCGTCGTCGTCTGCAAGTCGTCAGTCACGGACGTGCTCATGTGCGGTGTCTCCATGGTCTGGCCCGGGCTAGAGCGCCCGCAGCGCTTCCGTAGGGTCCATCTTCCCGGCGTGCAGCGCCGGGTACAGCGACGCCAGCCCGCCCGTCACCACGGCCAGGGCGATGGCGGCCACGGCCAGGAGCGGCATCCACGTCACCTGAGCCTCTTTGGCGACGGCGGGCAACACGGCATAGGTGACGGCCATCCCCGCCACGTAGCCCAGCACGCCGGCGAGTAGGCTGGCCACCACGGCTTCGAGCAGGATCAGCCTGGTGATGTGCACGCGCCTGAAGCCGATGGCGCGGAACACGCCGATCTCGTGCGTGCGCTCGTTGACCGAGCCCATCATCGTAATGAACACGACGAGCGCCTCGATGGCGACCACCACGCCGACGATCGCGTAGCTGAAGCCCTTGAACTGGTCCACGGCGTGGAGCCGGCTCTTCACGACTTCCTGCATGGCGGTGACCTTCGCCTGGGGCAGTGCGGCGGCCAGCTGGCGCACGACTTCGTCCACCGGCGTCGCCCCATACTTGGCCGCGATCTGGATGAGCGTGAGCTGCCCGGGCTTGCCCAGGATGCGCTGCACCGCGGCCAGGTCGGCGATGAGCAGCTGATCGTCCTGGGCGCCGGTCTCGCGCAGCAGGCCGGTGACGGTGAAGCGCCGGCCGGCGATGGTGACGTAATCGCCCATCTGCAGGTGAAGGGCCTTGGCGGCCGCGGCGCCGGCCATGAGCTCGTGGCCGTTGGCCGGCGGGCGCCCCGTGTCCACCGACCACCAGCTTTTCAGCTTGAACTCCGCCGCCGGATCGGCTCCCATGAGCAGCACCCGCTGGCCTTTCGCGATGACGGCGCCGACCAGTTCCGGGGCCACCACGCTGATGGTGGACCGGGCCGGTATCGATTCGATGCGCTCCAGGTCCGCCTGACTCAGGGCCTTGTCACCCACGGAGACGCCGCCGATGTTCATGCCCCCGTAGCTGAGGCCCACGTCCTTGCTGTCCGGGGCGACGACGATGTTGGCGCCGTACGTCTGCATCGTGGCCTTGGCCTGGCCCGTCATCGACTCGGTGAGCGACAGCAGGGCCACCACGGTACCGACGCCGATGAGGATGCCGGCCACCAGGAAGGCGGCGCGCGCCTTGCGGCGCCAGAGGTTGGAGAAGGCGATGGTGCGGAGGCGCACGTGTTCTCCTAGAGCGCCCGCAGGGCGACGGTCGGGTCCATGCGGCTGGCGTGCAACGCGGGATACAGCGAAGCCACCGAGCCGATGAGCACGGCCAGCCCCACGGCGCCGCCGGCCAGGGCGGGGGTCCACGTGATCGGCACCCCGTGGCCGCCGAGCAGCGGCAGCAGCACGTAGCTGAGGCTCATGCCCGCGAGGTAACCGAGCACGCCGGCGAGCAGGCTGGCGAGAGCCGCCTCGGTGAGCACGAGGCCGGTCACATGGCCGCGGCGGAAGCCCAGAGCCCGGAAGATGCCGATCTCGCGCGTACGGGCATTCACGGACCCCATCATCGTGACGAACACCACGAGCGCCTCGATGGCGATGATGACGCCGGCGACCAGGTAGCTAAACTGGCGGAACTGGTCCAAGGCGTGCATACGGTTCTTCATGACCTGCTGCAGGGCCGTGACCCGGGTGCCGGGCAGCACCGCGGAGATCTGGCCGACGATCTTCTCCACCGGGCAGTTGCTGCAGAGCGCCGCGACCTCGACCATCGTGACCTTGCCCGGCTTGCCGAGCAGCTGTTGCGCGGTCGTGAGCTGGGTGATCAGCAGGTTGTCGTCCTCGGAGCCGGTGGGTCGAAGGATGCCGGTGACGGTGAAGCGTTGCCCGTTGATATCGACCGTGCCGCCCGAGCGCAGGTTCAGGGCTTTGGCGGCGGAGGAGCCGGCGACGACCTCGTCGTCACCGTTCGGCCGCCGCCCGTCCAGCGACCACCAGCGCTTCAGCGCGAACTGGTCGGCGGGGCGCACACCCATCAGCAGGGCCTGCTTGCCACGCACCTGCACCGCGCCGAGCAGCTCGGGCGCGATGGCGGCGATGTTCTTGCGGTTGGGGATGGTCTTGATACGCGCGAGATCGGCTTCGCGGATCTCGCGCGCCCCCACCGACACGCCGCCCAGGCTCAGACCGCCATAGCCCAGCGACAGCCTGTCGACCTTGGGCTGCACGACGATGTTGGCGCCGTAGCTCTCCAGGTTGTTCTGGGCCTGCACGGTGAGCGCCGTGCTGAGCGTGAGCAGCGTGACGACGGTCGCGATGCCCACGAGCAACCCCGCCACGAGGAAGGCGGCGCGGGTCTTGCGGCGACGCAGGTTACTGAGTGCGACGGTGTGCAGTCTCATGCAGATGCGGGCGTGAGCCGGCGGTCAGCGGCCGGCGGTGATCGAGCCGGCGCTCACTGGAAGTACTGGACGCCGGCCTGCACGTCGGCCGTCTTCAGGACCAGCGTGTCGCCCTTGACGGTGCGGTCCAGCGGCGATGGGTTGCAGCCGCCCTCGAGCACGTTGATCTTGGTCGAGGGGAAACGGCGGCCGCAGTTGTTGCACACCATCTCGTCGCCCTCCTGGTGGTAGCCCTTCTTCTGGGCGAAGCAGACGTCGCAGGCGTCGAAGGCGGCGCGCACCTTGCCGTCCGAGCTCTTGAGCACGAAGTACTTCACCTGGGTGCCGCCAGCGTCGTAGCTGTAGAAGTGCGCCTTGCCGTCGTTCACGTCGGCCAAGGCGATCTTGACGTCGCCGCCGGCGGCGGTCGTCGTGGACGCGGCCTCGGCGCCGGTGCCGCTCCTGCCGACAGTCACGTACAGGGCGACGGCGGCCACGATGACCAGGGCCACGGCCGCGCCGATGATGTGCAGCCTGGTGTTGGAGCGCTTGCCCTCGAACTGGGCGCGTTTCTCGGCACGCACGTTCGCGCTCTGCGACGTCCTGCCGCCGTTGCCAGTGCGCCTTCGTTTGTTCTGCTTCCCTGACAAGCCAAGCCTCCCAAACTAAGTAATTCAATAATGCCGGTAGTGTTTGCCCAGAATAGGGGCGGCCTCTGGATGGGTCAACTTGCGGCCCGTTAAGAACATCGAAGCCGGGGCGCGCGCGTCATGCAGTGGGTCATCTGGTCTTGCATCGACAAGCGCTCCTCCTCGTGCGGTTTGCCGACGCGCCCTTGCTCCGGCAAAGGCGCGCTCCTTTCGGAGAGGAGAGTACGCGACCGATGTGAAGACCGTATGTAGAAGAGAGCTACGCCACCATTCGCCTCACGGAACCTGTCAAGCCGAATGAGACGGTCGTCTCTGGTATTTAGTGAGCAGCCTCCTCTGTGTCGGGCTTGTTGATCCAGGCGGCCTTGGGCAGCTCCGGTGGCCGCGGCGGCTCGCCCTCCGTGTCCGCACCGCGACCCGCGACCGGAGCGACATCCGCCGTGCCGTGCACGCCGTCCGCCACTCTGTACATGATGACCATGATGAGGACGGCCACCGCTATGAGAAGAATCGTCCCTGCGCTCATCGCCCCTGCCTCTCGGGTTCGCCGACGTTACAGTGCACGGAGCATGGCGGGGTGACGTGAAGATGCCGTGTCGGCGGTCTGTGGAGTCCGTGAAGAGGCGCGCTGAGCCGGCGATGGGAAGGAAGACGCGGAACGTGGAGCCCACGCCGCACCAGGTGACCACGCGACAACCTGGTCGGCAGTGGTGCGGCCTACCATCTCTCTTCATGTGAACCACAGAGCCTCTTCAGCGCGCCTTCACATGCCTCCGCAAGAATCGAACATCGCGGCATGGTCCTGTTGAGACAGCAGGGGCTCGGACGCGGTGCCGGGTCTCAACGGAGGAGCGCCCGATGCACATGGCACTACTGGCGAGCCATAGATCCATCTCGCACGGGCAAGCCACCGACGTGGAAGCGGCTCACGACCGCCATGGTTCGGTGATGCGGAGATCCAGCAGCGCATCGTCCGTACAGGACAGCGGAATGTGTGGGCCGTCAAACCATCGACCGCCGGTCGCTCCACCATCACGTTTCTCGCGCAGGATCAGGCACAGAACTCCGCCGTACCCGTCGTGACCATCGTGAACGTGGAGTGACGAAGTGCGCTGCCCCGAATCCATGCAGCTCGCTCCCCGTCTCGGATCACGTTCCGGGCGGACGCCTGACGACACGTGCATTCACGAAGAAGGCAAAGCCATGAGAGTACGATCGCGACCCGCCTCGCAGCGGCGGAGCCGATGAAGGTCCGCGACAGCGGCATGCCCGATGAGGCGCTGTGGGACTCGTTCTTCGACGTCGAGCTGATCCTTCAACGTCTCGGCATCGACGCCAGCCTCGTCGACGTCGCCGAATTGGGCTGCGGCTATGGCACCTTCACGCTGCCGGTGGCCGAACGCATCTCGGGCACGCCGCACACGTACGACATCGATGAGGCCATGGTGGCGCGCACCAAGGCGCGGGTGGCACGCGCCGGTCTCACCGATGTGGTCGTGGAGTGTCGCGACGTTGTGACGCAAGGATTCGGTCTGCCGCCAGCCTCACAGCACGGCTGCCTGCTGTTCAACATCCTCCACCACGACGACCCTGTGACCCTGCTCAGGACGGCTGCCCGCTGCCTGCAGCCGGGCGGTCGGCTCTTCGCCATCCACTGGCGGCACGATCCCGCCACGCCCAGGGGACCAAGCCTGAGCATCCGGCCTCGGCCGCAGCAGATCATCGCCTGGGCAGAGGAGAGCGGCGCGCTCGATCTCGCCAGCGACGTTCTGGACCTGGCGCCATGGCACTACGGACTCGTGCTCGCGCGCGCGAACCGGCCCTGCGAGGGTCGCTCGCAGGTGCCGATATCCGCCGGCTCGGCGCCGACGCAAGCGACGCTCACCGTGGATCACCTCGAGCGATCGAGCAGCCGTACGAAGCGGTACTCGCCTGCCGCGCAGGGCATGTAGCGCTTATGGCAACGCACAGGATGGACCACAGGGGCATGCGTGTCGGCGTCGCCGTCATGGCCGCGGCACTCGAGGTCGCCGCCATGGCGTTCTTAGGCCTCACGGAGACGCACCATGACATCCTCGGCACCACCGGCGCGATAGCCGTCCTCATCGCCGTCATTGCAGCAGTTCTCGCCGGTCCGCTGGTGGGCTGCCTCACCGCGGTGGCAGGGGGCGTCGCCTTCTTTGGCTTCGTAAGCGGCTGGGGGGATACGGCGCCGCCGACGGCCACGATCGCCTCGTTGGTGGTCTGGAGCCTGTCCGCGCTAATAGTGGGCGTCGTGGCTGACCGGCTGAGACACCATCAGGCGGCACGACGTGCCGCCGAAGACGAAGTCGCCGTCCTCCATGCTCGGTTGGAAGCGAGCCTCCTCCCTCACCTCGAGTCGCAGTATGGTGGCCTCCATCTCATGTGGCGCTATCTGCCGAGCGAAGAGCGTCTGGGCATCAGCGGTGACTTCTACGATGCGGCGAAAATGACGGACGGTAGACTGGCCGTGGTGATCGGCGACGTAGTCGGCCATGGGCCCGACGCCGCCGCACTCGGGGCCACGCTGAGGGCAAGCTGGCACGCCCTCGTGCTCTCGGGTGCATCAGAAGAACAGCTGGTGTCCGCGCTCGGTGGCGTGCTCGCGCGCGAGGAGCCGTCATTGGATGCCTTCGTAACGCTCTGTTTGGCATGGTTCGCTGGCGACGGCTCCAGCGCATCGCTCCTGCTACTCGGCCACCCGGCGCCCCTGCTCATCACTGAAGGCCGGGTCGAGCAGGTGGCCGCTCAGCCCGGGCTGCCCCTGGGCGTGACAGATGTTGCCAGCTGCACGGCGACCCATCTTGCTCTGCCGTCAGCCTGGAGCTTACTGCTCTATACGGACGGGCTTGTCGAGGGCCATGCCGGTGATGCCTCGGGGGATCGCTACGGCACGCAGCGGCTGCTCGCCCATCTGCAGCAAGAGGCGCGAGCCGGGCTGGACGAGCGTGTTCTCGACCGTGTCCTGACCAGCGTGACGATGGCGAACGGCGGACCGCTGCCCGACGACATCGCCGTCCTCTGCGTGTCCCGGACAACGGGAGAGTCTGGGCGTCAAGCGGAGTAGCCGCCCCTTAACGCGAGAGGGCCCCGGCAGATGCCGGGGCCCTCTCACCGCAGGTCCTGTTCGGTGGTGGTTCGGCTTGGGTCAGAGGCTCAAAAGAGTTCGCGCCTCTTCTGCTCGAACTCGGCAGAGTCGATCTCGCCGGACGCATAGCGCCGCTTCAGCACGTCCGCGGCGCTCTCCTGGGGCAGCTGCGGCGCCGTCTGCGCTGCTCCGGAGCCGGCCAGGCCCTTGATCCCCCAGACGATGAGGGCGGCGACGCCGACCCAGAGGACCACCATACCGAGATACATCGTCCAGCTGATCCAGCCACCGCCCCAGCCTGACATCATGTCGTAGAAGCCCATCATGTTGCGTTCCTCCTCGTCGTGACCGCTGCCGTGCGTGGCAACGCTGGCAAGTTGTTGTAGATGCAATATGTCCGGAGGGTGTGAAGGCGCGGTGAAGAGCGTGTGCGCATCTCGTGCTGTGGTTCGGACAGGTGGACATCGAGCCCACAGTGCAGAAAGCCGCGGGGCCAATGACGAACCCCGCGGCTTTGTTCAGACGGCGACGAGCTTGCCGTCGCACCGTCGGGTTGTCGCATATGCAGGCGTCCGAGAGCACCTTCACGCGGTCGGCGCTCAGCAGCACCCGTGCCGCCTACCGCCCTGGTCCTCGCCGGCCCGGCCGTGGCCGGCGTGGCCCCGCCTATCCTCCTGCCCCGCAACGTCGGCCGGGCCCCCGGTGTCTTGGCCAGAGGGCAGTGCGCCAGGCGCTGCGCTGTGGGCGTTTGCGGACTCACGGCTGCTCCGGCCGACGCGGTACATGATGAACGCGATCGCTGCGGCCACTGCTATGAGAAGAATGGTCCCGAGGCTCATTGCTCACGCCTTTCGTCGAAGTGCCGTTCGTCTTAACGAGAGCATCGCCAACGGGCGTGAAGACGCGGTGTAGCGCGTCTATCGTCTCAGTGAAGGGTCGGCGTGGCGGAGATCGGGATGCTCACACGGAACACGGAGCCCTCCCCCGCCACGCTCTGGACTTCTACCCGCCCTCCATGGGCGCGCACCAGCTCCTGAACGATGGAAAGGCCGATGCCGGCCCCGCCGGTCGCTCGCGAGCGGGACTTCTCGCCGCGCCAGAAGCGCGAGAACACGTGCGGCAGGTCGTCCGCGGAGATGCCGATGCCCATGTCGGTGACCTCGAGGACGCCGTTGCCGCCGGTCGGCCTCACGGCCACGGTCACGCCGCCCCCAGGGTCTGTATACCTGAGGGCGTTCGAGAGCAGGTTCACGACGATCTGCTCAAGGCGCTTCGGGTCGCCGGCGACCAGAGTCGGGTGAAGGTCGCTGGTGAGCGTGATGCCCTTGTCGGCATAGCTGTCCGCCAGCATGTCCACTTGCCCCGCCACGACGACAGCGAGGTCTACCTGCTCGAGGGTAAGTAACATGCCAGGGCGCTCGGCGTCAGCCAACGCTGAAAGGTCGTCGAGCAGGCGCCCCAGGCGGAGGGCCTCATCGTGCATAGCAGCGAGGTTGGCGGCCTCGTCGTCGAGCACGCCGTCCTGGGCCGCTTCGATGCGGCCGAGCAGGCCCATCAAGGGCGTTCGAAGTTCATGCGCCAGGTCGGCCACGCTGGCCTTGCGCAGCTCCTCCTCGTGCTGCAGTGTCGTGGCGAGCAGGTTGAGGGCCCGCGCGACTGAGCGCATCTCCGCGTCGCCGGTCTCCCTGACGCGGGCGTCGAGGTCGCCCTCCCCCATGGCCTCGGCGCCGGCGCGGATCTGTCGCAGCGGCCGTGACAACGTGAACGCGAGGTAGAGGGCGACAAGGAGTGCGATGACCGCGGAGATGACACCGGCGACCAGGTGCATTCGGTTGAGCTGATGACTGAGGCGCACTTCCTCCGCTGTCAGGAGTTGCCCGTTTGACTGGCTCACCCTGACGGCGCCCAACTGGCGCCCGCTGAGCCACACCGGCGCAGTGGCCGAACCACCCGGTACGACCGGTGCGCTGGATGGCAGCGATAGGACCGTCCGGCCGGTGGTGTCGACGAGCCGCACAGCGAGGTCGTCGATGGCCGCAAGATGCCGAAGAGTCGCGAGAGCGCTGTCTGTCCAGCCGCCGTTGCCACCGTAGACCACTCCGGCAACGTCGCCGAAGTGGGTTGCCGAGCGCTGCAGACGCGCCTGCGCCGCGGACGCGACGTGCGTGTTGAGGTTGAGGTTGGAGTAGACGGTCGCCATGTCCGCGGCCAAGAACGCGACCCCGACGAGCGCGACGATCAGCCGCGCTCGCAGGCCCCAGGGAATGCGGCCGCTCACGGTTTGGCGAGCTTGTAGCCCACTCCCATGACGGTCTCGACGTAGCGGGGATGCGCCGGGTCGGGCTCGATCTTCTTGCGCAAGTTCTTTACGTGTACGTCGATCGTGCGTTCGTAGCCCTCGTAGTCGTAGCCTTGCACGCGGTTGATGAGCTCGAAGCGCGAATAGGCGCGGCCGGGGTAACGAGCCAGGGTCACGAGCAACTTGTACTCGTTGGGCGTCAGCTCGACCGCCGCGCCGTCGCGCTTGACGACATGCTGCACAGTGTCGATCTCGAGCCGGCCGTCATCGAAGCTCAGGGTCTCGACGAGCGGCGTCTCGACGCTCTGCGTGCGGCGCAGCACGGCTCTGACGCGAGCCACGAGCTCCCGAGGGCTAAAGGGCTTGACGAGGTAGTCGTCGGCACCCGACACCAGCCCCGCGACGCGCTCCTCCTCACTGGCTTTGGCCGTCAGCATGAGGATGGGCACGTCGGAGCGGCTGCGGATCTCGCTGCAGATCTCCTCCCCAGAAACATCGGGCAGCATGAGGTCAAGAACGATCAGCGCGGGGTTCATGCGCTCGGCGAGCGCCAGGCCCTCGGTGCCGTTTTCGGCAACGAAGACGTGGTAGCCGTCCTTCTCGAGGTAAGCCTGCACCACCTCCCGTACGGACTGCTCGTCGTCGATGACGACGATCCTCTTGTTGTCGCTCATCTACTCTCTCCTGCTTCGGGTGCGGGAGCTCTGCCACGGGTCAAGCCAGGACCCCTCTATCGCGAAAGCTGCTCAGTCTGTACTGCCGAACCGTGGGACTGTTCGGCTCGGGCCGCCTTGGCGTCGATCTCGGCATCCAACTCCGCCAGTTGCTCTTCAAGCCGGTCACGCTCGTCGGTGAGCGAAGTCAGGCTCTGACCCTGGCGCAGCGTACCATGCTCGTCGACGGCTCCCTGACCGTGGGCGTTGTCCGAGCGGTGCCCATGCATCCCGCGCATCATGAAGAGCATCATCAGCGGGCAGACGAGGATGAAGAGATAAGGCAGAAAGGTTCTCATATTCACGCACCTCCGGAGGCTTGTTGCTGGTCGCGACGAGCCTACCCGCCCGACATAAAGGAGGGATGAAGACCGCCGTCACCGAGAGGCCGCGCCCTCAACGATGGAGGCACGGACAGAGGTGTCCGTGACGAGGGGTTTCTCGGCCCCCGTGAGCGCGCCGATCAGGGCAACGCGTGCGACCGGGAGTGTGCCTCATGACCGCAGGTCGCTGAGCGCCTTCTCGTACTCCTCGCGGTCGATCTCACCGGCGGCATAGCGCCGTTTAAGGATGTCCTGCGGGGATTCCCGAAGCCCTGCCTTCGGCTGCGTGCCACCGCCCGCCGTCACGCCGCCTCCCAGCCCGCGAACCAGAAACACGATCCCGACGATCACCGCAGCGACGACGACGATCAACAAGAGCACTACCAGCCAACCGCCTCCACCCATCCCGCCCCAGCCATTCATCATGGCCATGCACCACCCTTCAGCACCATTTCGATCAGGACCTCGAATGGCTTATGCCGCCCATGGCCGGTTCTCATTCCCACGCAGGCGGGCCCGGCATTCACCGAATCGTCGGGTCAGAGCGGATACAGCCCCGCGCCGACGAGGCTGTGCCAGAGCGGCTGCGCCGCGATTCCGAGCACGACAAGGGCGGCGGCAGGCACGTATGTACCGATTCGAGCCCAGGGTCCCATCGTTGCCGCCACCTCGGGCCCCGGCTGTCCCAGGTAGACGGGCCCCAAGACTCGCAGGTAGTAGGCGAGCGACAGAACTGAGTTGGCCGCGGCCAGGACGGCCAGCCAGGTGTAGCCGGCCTCGATGGTGGCGGCGAAGAGCGCCAGCTTACCCACGAAGCCCGCCAGCGGCGGCACGCCGACGAACGAGAGGAAGGCGACAACAAGGGTGAGGGCGAGCCATGGTCTGGCGCGCGAGAGGCCGCCGTACAGGTGGCGATCAGCGAGGCCGCGCAGTTCGACGACCACACCGAATGCCGCAAGGTTGCCCAGCACGTAGGCGCCCACGAAGTAGATCAAGGCCGGTACGGCCAGGCTGCTGCGGCCGAGGGCCACCACCGCCATCAGGGCGTAGCCCGCCTGAGAGATCGAAGACCAGCCCAGCAGGCGGCGCACATCGTCCTGGCGCAGCGCCGCGAGGTTGCCCAAGGTCATCGTCACGGCCGCGAGGACGGCGACGAGCGGCCGCCAGCCTACGTCGGCGGCCGGCAGCGCCGCGGCCAGCCGCGCCAGGACGATGAGGGCGCCCACCTTGGGCGCCGCCGTCAGGAAGGCGGCCATCGGAGCCGGTGCCCCATCGGCGACATCGGGCACCCAGGCGTAGGCGGGGAAGGCGCCGATCTTGAACGAGAGGCCGATGGCCACGAGGCCGACGGCGACCGCGAGCGCCCAGGCGTCGGCCCCACCGAGCGTGCCGCGCAAAGCACTGAACAGCGTGCTGCCACTCATGCCGAAGAGCAGCACCACGCCGAACAACATGAAGCCGGTCGC
>CABEAB010000258.1_pt1 | contig 12733 bp, 16 predicted proteins | sample 3132271 | NCBI WGS metagenome assembly CABEAB01 (sample SAMEA5534342, study PRJEB31848) | metagenome | biome: tundra; feature: field; material: soil | place: USA | collected 2013-05 | depth 0.45 m
CGCTGCGAAGGCGACCAGGTCGCCGCGCGCCTGGGCAAGCTCCGCCGGCTTCATGAGCTTCGCGTCCTTGGCATGGTCCCTCCCACGACGACGATGATCTCGTCGCCGGGGTTCGCCGCGGCACAGCGTAGACCTGCTCAAGCTAACGGAGTAATACTAGGCCTATAACGCCCACGCCGCCGTGGACGCGAGGCTCCCAGGTCATCGTGGCCCCTTCTCTCACGGAAGGACGCCAACGACAAGCGCCATCTGCGGCCGCTCCTCAAGCAGATCGCCGAGGACCTCGGCGCGCTTCCGCAGAAGGTCTCCGCCGACAGCGGCTTCTTCAGCGCCGCCAATCTCACGGATCCCGCTCTGGCGGCGGTCGAGTTCTACGTGCCTCCGGAGACGCGCGTGCGGAAGTCTGCGGTGGCACAGGCCATGCGTGCGAAGCTCGACAGTGAGGAGGGCCGCGCCGTCTATGCTCAGCGCAAGGCCGTCGTCGAGCCGGTCTTCGGGCAGGTCAAGGAGATTCGCGGCTTTCGCCGCTTCTCATTGCGCGGCCGGGAGCTGGTCAGCGAGGAATGGCAGCTCATCTGTCTCACTCACAACCTGCTCAAGCTCTTCCGAGCGGGAGCGCAGCTGGTTCCAGCCTGAAGGGCAGGGGCCGCGGGGCTTCAGCGGCCCGTAGCCCCCGGAAAGAGGACCGGCTCCACGGGCCAGGCCCGCCGGCCCCGGCAGTATCCGCCGACCAACCCGCCGCTTGTCACATTGAGGTGTGCGGCGGACGTGAATCAGGTATGATCGCCAGACAGGTTCCTAGCGTACTGCTCCACTCGTAGCACCGCCGCGACCCTCGGCGGCCGTCTCGCCGCCGGTCCATAAGGAGGCCCGCATGCCCAACGAAGATGGCACGCCCACCGTAGAGGAGCTCAAGGCTAAGGCGTATCAGCCCATGGAAGACGCCATGAAGCTGCACCCCTTCTACAAAGGCAAGATCGAGACCACCCTCAAGTGCTGCGTGCGCGACTTCCAGGACTTCGGCATCTGGTATACGCCGGGCGTCAGCAAGCCATGCCTCGACATCAAGGACGACCCCGAGAAGGTCTACGAGCACACCAACAAGGGCAACACGGTGGCCGTCATCTCTGACGGCACTCGCGTGCTTGGTTTGGGCGACATTGGTGCCAAGGCCGGCCTGCCGGTGATGGAAGGCAAGTCTCTGCTCTTCAGGTACCTGGGCGGCGTGGACGGGTTTCCGCTCATGATCGACAGCAAGGACCCTGATGACATCTGCCGGGTTGTCAAGCTGCTGCAGCCCGGGCTGGGTGGTGTCAACCTTGAGGACATCGCGGAGCCCAAATGTTTCCGAATTCTCGATACCCTCCGCAGGGAGTGCGAGATACCGGTCTGGCACGACGACCAGCAAGGCACGGCCTGCGTCACGCTCGCCGGCCTCATCAACGCGCTCAAGGTCGTGGGCAAGAAGATCGAAGATGCGAGAATCACTTTTGTCGGTGCGGGCTCCGCCAACGTTTCTGTCAGCCGTATGGTCTTTGCCTATGGCGCAGACCCGGCGCGCTGCATCTTCGTCGAGCGCGACGGCATCCTTAACAAGGACCGTCACGACATGGAGGCGACCAAGGACGACGGCTCGGGCAGGTGGCGGTATTGCCAAATCACCAATGCCGAGCAGCGCAGCGGAGGGATCCCCGAAGCCCTGAAGGGTGCCGACGTGTGCATCGCCCTGTCCAAGTCTGGTCCGGACACGATTCAGAAGGAGTGGGTCGCTAGCATGGCGCCAGATGCAGTTGTCTTCATGTGCGCCAACCCGATCCCTGAGATGTGGCCGTGGGATGCCAAGGAGGCCGGCGCTGCAGTTGTAGCCACAGGGCGCAGTGACTTCCCCAACCAGGTCAACAACTCGCTCGGCTTTCCCGGCATCTTTCGTGGCGCACTCGACGTTCGTGCAAGGACGATTACTGACGAGATGTGCATTGCTGCTGCAGAGGAGCTTGCCAAGGTGGCCCAAGACAAGGGCCTCTCGGCGGACCACATCATGCCGACCATGGACGACTGGGAGGTTTTCCCTCGCGAGGCAGCGGCGGTGGCGCTGAAGGCCATCGAACAAGGCATCGCGCTGAAGAAGGACATCACCTTTGAGCAGGAGGTCGCGCAGGCGACCGAGATCATTGGTCGCGCCCGTGGCATGGTCCAGGACGCCATGGCGGCCGGCTACATCCCGATGCCCGAGGGCAGCAGGGCGCCGGCGCCGACCAGGGCGGCCATGAAGGCCGCCGCCCGCGGCGCCGGCGAGTACGCCGGCGAAGCCGTCGACAAGGCCGTGGACGCGATGGGGCCGGCCGCCCAGAAGGCCGCGGACGCGGCCCAGACGGCGGCCGACAAGGTGGCCGAGGCCATCAAGAAGGCCACCGAGCGCAAGAAGGATTGAAGGGGGTCGCCATGCCCGTACGCGAGCTCGACGTCCGCGAGGTCACGGAGGCCTCGAAGGCGATGTGCATCACGGCCAACTACGATCTGCCCGAAGACGTCTACGACGCCCTCGTGAAGGCCAGGGAGGCCGAGGAGAGCCCGGTCGGCAAGGAGGTCCTCGGCCAGCTCGTCGAGAACGCCGACATCGCCGCCGCCGACCGCGTGCCCATCTGCCAGGACACGGGCTTCGCGGTGATCTTCGCCGAGGTGGGGCAGGACGTGCACCTCGTCGGCGGCTCTTTCGACGACGCCGTCAACGAGGGCGTGCGGCAGGGCTACGACGACGGCTACCTGCGCAAGTCGGTCGCCGAAGAGCCCGCGCACGCCCGTCGCAACACCAAGGACAACACGCCGGCCATCCTGCACACCAGCATCGTCCCCGGCGACAAGGTACGGCTCACGATGATGGCCAAGGGCGGCGGCGCAGAGAACATGAGCAGTCTCAATATGCTCAAGCCCTCGCAGGGATGGAACGGCATGGTCGAGGCGGTCGTCGACACGGTCTCCAGGGCCGGCTCCAACCCGTGCCCGCCGGTGATCATCGGCGTCGGCATCGGCGGCACCATCGACATGGTCACGGTGCTCGCCAAGAAAGCGCTCCTGCGCGACGTCGGCAGCACGCACCCCGACGCGCGCATCGCCGCCATGGAGGACGAGCTGCTCGAGAAGATCAACGCGCTCGGCATCGGGCCGCAGGGCCTCGGCGGCTCGACCACGGCTCTCGACGTGTTCATCGAGGAGATGCCCTGCCACATCGCCAGCATGCCCATGGCCGTGAACGTGCAGTGCCACGCCCAGCGGCACAAGACCGTGGAACTCTGAGGGAGGGATCATGGCTGCCAGGAAGATCACAACTCCTCTCACCGACGACATCGTACGTGACCTCAAGGCCGGCGACGCCGTCGCGATCACCGGCGTGATCTACCAGGCGCGCGACGCGGCGCACAAGAAGCTCGTCGCGCTCATCGAGGCCGGCGAACCGCTCCCCTTCGAGCTGCAGGGGGCCGTCGTCTACTACATGGGGCCGAGCCCGGCCAAGCCCGGCAACGTCATCGGCTCGGCCGGCCCGACGACCAGCGGCCGCATGGACGCCTACGCGCCGCTGCTCATGAAGCACGGCCTCAAGGGCATGGTCGGCAAGGGCCTGCGCACGCAGGAAGTCAAGGACGCCATGCACGAGTACACCGCCGTGTACTTCGCCGCCACCGGCGGGGCCGGCGCCCTGCTGGCGAAGAGTATCGTCGGCAACGAAGTGATCGCCTGGCCTGAGCTCGGCGCCGAGGCGGTGGCGCGCCTGGAGGTCAAGGACTTCCCGGCGATCGTCGTCAACGACTGCCACGGCGGTGCCCTGTACGACGAAGGGCGCAAGAGGTACGCGAAGACCGTCTGAGCGGGTGGGGCGGCCGGAAGGGCCGCCCGCCCCACCCGCTCTCTCGTCACCCAGGCCCCCGGCAACGTCTACCCTGCGAGGTCATTGGGAGCCTGTGTCCACGGCCGGACAGCGGCTACGCTCTCCTCATGCGCACACCCGGCCATGACCTCCCGCCCGATCGTGTTGCAGAATGCAACCAACGCGCGTATGGTCCCTCCGCAGGGAGGCGATCAGCCGTGGCCACACTGCACGTTCGCAACGTTCCGGACGAGCTGTACCGGAAGCTCAAAGTACACGCAGAGGTCGAACACCGTTCGCTGTCTGCCGAGGTGATCGATCTGCTGGAGTCCGGAGTGGCGGCTCGCGATCGGGCGGCCGAGACGATGGAAATACTCGAGCGACTCCGGGTCATTCGAGAGTCGCTGCCTCCGGTCCCCGCGGGCTACGCCGCCGACCTCGTGCGGGAGGGCCGAGGTGAGATCGAACCGCGTTGATCGCGGCTGTGTTCTCGACTCCAGTGTCGCGCTGGCTCTCACCCTCGAGGAGCCGAGCGGCGCGGCGGCGGCGCGTTTCATAGCATCTCAGGCGCTGGGGCGGGCTCGGCTTGTGGCGCCGCCACTCTTCGATGTGGAGTGCGCGAGCGGCTTCGTCAAGGCCGTTCGCCGGGGTCGCCTGGCCGCTGAGACCTGCGCCGCGGCTCTCATCAGTACGCTCCAGCTGCCGGTGCAGCGGCTGCAGTCCCCAGCGTCTGTGTTCGAGGGACTCGGACTCGCCCTCCAGTACGGCATCTCCGCCTACGACGCGGTCTACGTGGCGCTGGCCGCCGAGGAGCGGCTGCCTCTCGTCACCGCAGACGTGCGGCTCGTGCGGGCGCTCGCGGGCAGCCCGCACACGGTGCTGCATCTGGACGACGTAGAGCCCTGACGCGTCGGCGCTTGACTCAGCCGCCGGGCTGCCCGCGCAGCCAGAGCCGGCCGCAACCGCGTGGCGTACAGAGCGCGGCGTCGCCGTCTTCGGACCCCGCCACTTCGGCTTCGACGTCGACTACACGCCGGTGGACAACAGGCTCCCGGCGCGCTAACAGGTACAATTGGGTCATGGAGGCACCTTCATGACCGCCTGGGTGTTCGCCGTAGGGCGGATGCTGGGTCTGGGGAGCGTGGCGGGGATCCGCCCGTCCATGACGCTGGCCGTCATCGGCATCGTGTCGAAGCTTGGCTGGGGGGCGGGGCTCAACCCGACCTTCTCGTTCCTCGGTCACTGGCTGGCGATCATCGTCTTCGTGGTGCTCGCCATCCTCGAGTCGAGCTTCGACAAGATCGCCAAGCTCGACCGCGTGCAGGGCCGGCTCACGATGCCCTACCGGCTCGTCGCCGGGGCCGCGGCCGGCGCGGCCACGATCCACTTCGGCTGGCAGGGCGTCGTCGTCGGCGCCGCCGTGGGCGCGGCCGCGGCGTGGACCTCCACCTACGTCAAGGGCCTGACGCGGCCCAAGACGGTGCCCAGCGACGCCGTCCTCACGCTCATGAGCCTGTGGGAGGACCTCGCGGTCTTCGCCGGCGCCCTGCTCACGCTCATCATGTCGCCGGTGGGCTACGGCATCGCCGCCTTCATCGGGTTCGTGTATTGGCGGGTGGGCGCCCGCCGCAGAGCCAAGTACCGCGCGATGCGGCGCCGGCGGGCGTAGCCGCACCGGCGCGACGGGATGCGAGGCGATCGATGCGCGACGACACGGCAGACTACGGGGTGCGGCGGGCGCGCATGGTCGACGAGCAGCTCGCGGCTCGCGAGCTGCGGAGCGGCAACGTGCTCGCCGCCATGCGCTCCGTGCCGCGTCACCTGTTCGTGCCGCCCGAGTTCGCCACGGAGGCCTACGTCGACGCCCCCCTGCCCATCGGTCTCGGCCAGACCATCTCGCAGCCGTACATGGTCGCGCTGATGACGGAGCTCCTCGAGGTCGACGTGCGCAGCCGCGTGCTCGAGATCGGCGCGGGCAGCGGCTACCAGACGGCGGTGCTGGCCGAGGTCGCAGGCGAGGTCTACGCGCTCGAACTGCTCGCGCCGCTCGCCGAGCGCGCGCGCGCTGTGCTCGCCCGGCTCGGCTACCAGAACGCGCACATCGCGATCGCCGACGGCTCGGCCGGGTGGCCGGAGATGGCGCCGTTCGACGCCGTCCTCGTGGCCGCCGCGGCTTCGCAGGCGCCGCCGGCTCTGCTGAGGCAGCTGTCCGACGGCGGTCGCCTTGTGATCCCGCTCGGGGACCCGCATCGCGACCAAGTGCTGACGGTGTTCCAGCGCGTCGGCGACGAGTTCCGCGAGCGGCGCGACACGCGCTGTCGCTTCGTCCCGCTGGTGAGCGACGAGCCCGCGGACCAGGGCCGGCGCGGCGCGGCGCGGCGCGGCGGCGGGGCCGCGCCCGGGGCGCCACAGGTCGCGCCCCCGGTCAGTGGAGCCAGCGAGCAGGAGGTCGCCGTGATGAAGGCGGTCGCGGTCCGCGTCAGCGGGACGGTGCAGGGCGTGTTCTACAGGACGAGTGCTCTCCGGGAGGGCGAGCGCCTGGGCCTACGCGGGTGGGTCAGGAACGTGAGCGACGGCAGCGTCGCCCTGCATCTGCAGGGCGATCCCGCCGTCGTGGACGCCATGCTCGGCTGGTGCAGGGTCGGCCCGCCGGCGGCGCGCGTGAGCCGCGTCGAGGTCGCCGACGCCGAGCCCGACGAGTCCCTCTCCGGCTTCGAGGTGAGATAGATGGCCGTGACCATCGACGACGTGCGCCGCGACCCCGAGGTGCAGGTCTTCATCGACAAGGCGAACGAGAAGCTCGGGGTGCTCGGCTACACCGAGCACGGCCCGCGGCACGCGGGGATCGTCGCCGGCATCGCCCAGCACGTGCTGCTCAAGCTCGACCATCCGCGGCGCGAGGCCGAGCTGGCGGCCGTGGCAGGCTACCTTCACGACGTCGGCAACGGCATCAACCGGCTGGACCACGGCATCGCCGCGGCGCTGTTCTCACAGCACGTGCTCGAGCGTCTGGGCATGCCTCCCGAGGAGTACGCCGAGGTGATGTGCGCCATCGGCAACCACGAGGCGGAGTACGGCGAGGCCGTGAGCCCTCTGGCGGCGGCGGTCATCCTGGGCGACAAGTCGGACGTGCACCGCAGTCGCGTGCGCGTCATCGACCCCGACACCGACGACATCCACGATCGGGTCAACATGGCGACCACGCGCTCCTTCCTGACCGTCGACGGGGAAGCGCGCACCATCAAGCTCGAACTCGAGATCGACACGACCATCATCCAGATGATGCAATATTTTGAGATCTTCCTGGCGCGCATGGTGATGTGCCGGCGCGCGGCCGAGTTCCTGGGCTGCTCGTTCGGCCTGCTGATCAACGGGACCCGGCTGCTGTAGGGGCGCGCCGGCGCGCCGTGGGCGTCACCCAAACCTAGGCCGCACGGACCGCGTGTGCTATATCTGAGGGCAACGCAAGCGAGTGGAGGTGCCATGTTGGGCAGAGCAGAGAGACTGGCGGCGAAGGCCGAGAAGAAAACCGCGAAGAAGGCCGCGAAGCGCAAGCGTCGCGGCGGGTTCCTCGTCGGCGCGATCGCCGGCGCCGTGATCGGGCTGCTGCTGGCCCCGAAGAGCGGCAAGGAGACGCGCGCGCAGCTGTTCGGCGAGGGCGGGATCGGCGACCAGGTCGACCGTCTGAAGGGCGCCGTTGGCGCCGGCAGAGACTCGGCCGCGGATCAGTCCGAGGCGCTCAAGCGCAAGATAGAGGAGACGCGCGAGCGGCTGCGCCAGCAGATGGACGTCGGCGGCGAGGACGCTTCGGGCGGCGGCGCTCCGCTCGAGTGACCTGAGGAGTCTGCCGAAGAACGCGTTCAAGGTCGCGGCCGCGCTGGACGCGGCCGCCGCCTTGGGCTTGTTGTACATGCTGCACGAGGCGCAGTGGGTGCGCCGCGTCGACCGGCGCCTTGAGGCGCCGGCTGCCGCGGCGGACCTGGACGGCCTTAGGATCGTACAGCTCTCCGATTTCCACGTCGGCTTCAGGCCGAGCTTCAACCTGCGCGCCACGCGCAAGGCCGTCGACATGGCGCTCGCCGCGCGGCCCGATCTCGTCCTCATCACCGGCGACTTCGCCTGCGGGCCGCACGGGCGGGCCGAGCTGCAGCGCCAGTTGCGGCGCCTGGCGGATGCGGCCCCGCTCGGGGTCTTCGGGGTGCTTGGGAATCACGACCACGGCGACAGCAAGGCGCCGTTCGTGCAGCCCACCGACCCGCGCGCGATCGAGGCCTGCGGGGTTCGTCTGCTCGATAACGGGACGGCGAGCGTGAAGGTGGGAGCCGCCACCGTGCAGCTCGGCGGCGTGGACGACACCGACGGCGGCCACGACGACCTGCCGGCAGTGCTCGCTGCGCTCGACCGCCGGTCCGGTGTGCTGCGCATCCTGCTCACGCATCACGCCGAGGTCGTACTACGGACCGAGCCCGGCGACTTCCACATCGCCCTGGCCGGCGATACGCACGGCGGCCAGATCTGCCTGCCGCTGCCCGGGCGCCGCATCCTGCTCAGCGATCTCTCGGCGCCGTTCGCCGAGGGCGCCTACGACGTCGGCGGCGGCCGGCGGCTCTACGTCACTCGCGGGGTAGGGGCCAGCATGCTGCCCCTGCGCGCCTTCTGCCGGCCCGAAATCGTCGTGTTCCACGTGGAGGCCGGCGCGCCTGCGGCGGCCGGCCCTGCCGGAGCGTCGGCGTGAGCCGCGGCGGCCGCGGACGGAGAGCCGTCGCGGGTCTCGCCGCGGCGATCGTGCTCCTGGCCGTCGCTCTCCCGCTGGCCGCCTGCGGGGCCGGGGACGACCCGTTCACCGGTCTTTGGTGGGAGCCCACTACTGCGCGTCGCATCGAGATCACGAAGGACGGCGAGCAGTACCGGCTCTTGTACGGCGCCGCCCGGCGCCCGTATCAGGCAACGCGCGAGGGCGACGAGCTCCGCATCCGTCAGCCCATCGGCGGCGACATCGTGGTGAAGGCCGCCGCCGAGGGGCGCCTGGACATGGTCATCGGCGGGAAGACGAGCCGGCTGGTGCGCGTCCCGCAACACCAGTAGGCCGGGGGCGGCCGGAGCCGGCGGCGCTCCGCGCGCCGCGGCGTTCGCGCAGCAGCACCCAGATCATGAGGCCGGCGTACAGGCCGGCGGCCGGCGGACCGGCGAGCTCGCCGGCCTCACCGCCCGCCGTCAGCTCCCCCAGCTCACCCACGCCGCGCAGCACGAGGTACGTGCCGAAGCCGAGCAGGACGACGTTGAGCACGGTGAAGAACACGCGCACGTTGAGACGCGAACCGCCGCGGTACACGGCGTAGCCGAGCCCGGCGGCCACGACGATGCCGGCCAGGCCGCCGGCGAGAGCCGCGAGACTGCGATCCTCGCCGACTGCGGCGAAGAGGAACAGCCCGGTCTCCAGGCCTTCGCGCACGACCAGGACGAAGCCCAGCCAGAAGAGGGCGGCGGCGCTTCCGGCCGCCGCCGCGACCTTGCCGCCGAGCTCGCCGCGCAACGCGTGCGCGCGGCGGCCCATCCAGACGATCATCCCGGCGAGCACGGCGGCCGCGGCAACCATGGCGCCGGCCTCGAACGCCGCTGCGGCAGCGCCTTCGAGCTTGGCGCCGGTGGCGAAGAGCGCGGCGCCCGCCGCCAGACTCGCGGCCACGGCGGCCGCGACGCCCAGCCAGACCCAGCGACGGTCTTGCGTGTCGCCGGCACGGGCGAGCACCGCCAGCAGGAGGCCGAGCAGGAGGGCGGCTTCGAGACCTTCGCGCAACGTGATGAGCAGAGAGGGCAGCATGAGACTCCTCGTGCGAATAGGGAAACCTGTGAAGTCTCGTTAGGGTAGCCTAACTGTGCCTCGTGAGCAAGCCCCGGGGAGCGGTGCCTCGCGCCACCGCCCGTCGCAGCTCTCTCAGCCGCGGGCGCCGAAGAGGCGCGCGACCCGCGGCGTGACGTTGTCGATCGCCGCCGTGGGGCAGACCTCGGTGCAGGCGTAGCAGCGCACGCAGGCGTGGTCGTCGAACGTCGGCAGCGGCGAGAGCGTGATCGCCTGCGCGCCGCAGATCGTCTCGCACTCGCCGCACCGCGTGCAGGCTTGGGGGTCCACGAGCCGCGGCCGCGCGGTGATGAGGTTGCGCGCCGTGCGGTGCAGGGCGGGCGGCAGCAGCTCCTGGTGGTCGCGGCGCGCGGGCTTGAAACCCGTGTCGGGCTCAATGGGGTCGCCGGCGAGGCGCAGCGGCGCGTCCAGGTCCACGAGGCCACGGCGTTCCGAGGCCGCCACGGTGTGGACGCCGCGCCGGTCGTGAGCGGTCCTGTCGGCCAGAGCGACGTCGAGGGCCACGGCGTCGTGCGCCGCGAACAGCGAGCCGAGCTCGCGTGCCGTGCCGCTGCCGGGACCCTGCCCTTCCATCGCGATGATGCCGTCGATGATCGTGAACCGCGGGCGCATCGCCAGGTGGAGGTCCAGGAGCATGTCCGCGAAGTCGTCCCGCTTCTGAGCGCGCACATGCAGCTTGGCCTTGGCAAGGCCGGGGATGCACCCATACGTCAGCTTGACGCCGCCGGTGAGGCGCATGAGCTGGTGCGTCTTGAGGACGCCGACCTGGACGATGGCGTCGGCGTCCAGAAACGCCTTGCCGACGGAGAAGCTGCGAAACAGACGGCCTTCGGACGCCCGCAAGATCACCTGGTCGTCCTCCACGTCCACGATCTGCACGCCTTCGGCGGCGCAGACATCGGTCATGCCGCTGATCTTGAAGGCGCGCGCGACCTTGGCGGGGCCGTTGAGGCCGCCGGGGCTGTCGGCGACGAACGGTACGGCCCCTGCCTGCTTGAGCGCGCGCAGCACGCAGCGCAGCGTCTCGGGGTGCGTGCACACGGCCTTCTCGGGCGCCGCCCCGCGCAGCAGGTTCACCTTGACGGCGATGCTCTCGCCGGGCGAGACCAGCGCCGACCAGCCGCCGAACGGTTCGATGAGGCGCTCGAGGGAGGCCGCCAGCCCGGGCCCATGGACTGCCCGCACGTGGCTCACCAGCGAAGGCGCGCCGGCCTGTGCCTGCGGCCGGCCGGCGCTCACGACGCCGGTTTCTCCGCGACGATGGCCACGTGGTACAGGCCGATCTCGCCGGGTTCGTACGCGGCGAGCTCCTTCAGGCCCATGCCCTCGATGACGGCGTGCAGCTCGTCGGCGGCCAGCACGTGGTCGTTGGGCGGGCCCACGGGCCTGTCCATGCGCGCGAACTCCACCAAGACGAGGAGGCCGCCGGGGGCGAGCAGGCGCGTCACCTCGGCCAGGGCGGCCGGCTCGTCGAAGATATGGTGCAGGACGTTGACCATGAGGATGCGGTCACCGGCGCCGTCGCGCAGCGGCACGTGGTTCTCGACGTTGAGCACCGGCTCGACGCGGCCGGCAGGCCGCTGTTCGCGCAGCTTCTGCTGCAGCCGGTCGAGGAGGACCTGCTGCTCGTCGACGGCGAAGAGCGTGCCGTGGGGGAGCGACTCGGCGATGGGGAGCGAGTACATGCCGGTGCCGGCGCCGAAGTCGATGACTGTCTCGGCGCCGGTCAGCTGCAGGAGGTCGACGAGCTTGGCCGGCGGCAACTCGACCAGACGTTCGGGGTTCTCGAGCTTGGACGCGTGACTGGGGTCGAACTTCTCGGCCACGGCGGACGCGCCTACTTGACGCAGCGGGCGTACTTGAGAAAGGCCTCGAGGGCCTTCTCAACTGCCGCCGGGGAGGCGACGTCGTCGCCGGCCTCCTCGGCCAGGCACTCGCGCATCTTCAGGGAGATGAGCAGCACGCCCACGCGGTCGAGTGCCGCCTTGGTGGCGGCAAGCTGGGTGAAGATCTCCTCGCAAGGACGGCCCTCTTCGATCATGCGCTGCAGGCCGCGGGACTGGCCCTCGACGCGCCGCAGCCGATTGATGAGGCGCCCTGCCTCGTCCGAATCCATGAACTCCTCCATGGGGCGACTATACCCCCCGGGGGGATAGGCGACAATCAGGAGAAAGCCTGAGACTGGAGAAACGGGTACCCGCTGCGGGTAGGGGTACGTGAGCGGGCGACGCTCGTCAGCGTCGCAGGTCGTCCGCCGCCAGGCATTCCAGGTTCGCGAGCAGCTCGTCCGGCAACGGCAGGCCGGCGGACCCGATGCCCAGATGCGCGTCGGGCTTCACCGACCCGTGGAAGTCGGAGCCGCCGGTGGGGACGAGCGCGTACTTGTCCGCCAGCGCGAGGCAGTGCGCCACCGTGGCCTCGTCGTGCACCGGGTAGTAGCACTCGATGCCGGCCATGCCGAGCCTCGCGGCGTCGCGCACGATGTGCTCGAGGCCGGCGGCGTCGATGCGGATGATGCCCGGGTGCGCCAGTACGGGCAAGCCGCCGGACGCGCGAAGCAAGCGCATGGCGGCCCCCAGCGAGAGGCGCCGCCTGTCGACCCAGGCGGGGGCGCCGCGGCGAAGAAAGCGCTCGAAGGCCTCCGTGATCGAGCCCGCGTACCCGCGGCGCACCAGCGCCTCGCCGATGTGCGGGCGGCCGACGGTGCCGTTCTCGGCGGCGGCCGTCAAGTCGTCGGGATCGAGAGGATAGCCGAGCTCGGCGAGGCGCCCGAGGATACGGGCGTTGCGCTCGTCGCGGTACACGCGGAGCTCGGCGAGCTCCGCCTTCAGCTCCGCGCTCGGGCGGCCGCCGAGGAAGTAACCGAGCATGTCCATCGTGACGCGCTCGTGCTCGAGGTTGATCTCCACGCCGGGCACGACGCGCATGCCGAGGCGCTCGCCGGCGGCGAGCGCCTCGGGCAGGCCGTCGACCGTGTCGTGGTCGGTGACGGCGACGGCCGTGAGGCCCAG
>CABEAB010000283.1_pt1 | contig 12209 bp, 11 predicted proteins | sample 3132271 | NCBI WGS metagenome assembly CABEAB01 (sample SAMEA5534342, study PRJEB31848) | metagenome | biome: tundra; feature: field; material: soil | place: USA | collected 2013-05 | depth 0.45 m
CCTACGCGGTCGGCCTCGGCATCGCAGCGGCTGACCGTCCGTCGTCCCGGGCGAAGATCGGTCGAAGCCCGGCCAGCCGGCGGCGGGGCGCTGAACTGTCGGTTCTGGCGGTTGTTTCACTAGCCCGCCAGTGTCTTCGTTGGTGCTGCTTCGACTCCGCGTTCCGGCGACCGAAGCGACGAAAGCGACCAGACGGACCCTTCGTCGCTTTCGTCTCGTGCGCCTGCTGCGACTGGGTGCCCGCGAGGGCCGGCAAGAGACGAGGGTCGCGGTGGGGTTACTCGGTGTCCGGGGCGTCAGCCCCGGAGCTCGACCTGTCTAACTCGTCTTGCTGTCAGCGTCCTCCGCCGGGTCGTGCACGACGGTGAACATGAGGACGCGGTGACAGTGTGAACAGATGCCGCTCTGACCGGGCAGGACAGAATGTGCCGACCTCCTGCTGGGCCACAGGTGAGCCGTTGGCGTCCAGAGGACCTCAGCCCCGCAGACCGGGCAGTAACCCCGGCTCCCATGCGTGACGCGCTCTGGGGGCTTCTGTGAGTCAGGAGCTGCCAAGGCACTCACTCCTCTTCGGCGTGTCCGCCTCGCCGAGGATGAGCTCCACGTCGATGACGCCGCCCTCCTCCGGCAGGCTGTCCCACGCGCCCTCCGTGTCCCGGAGCCAGCGATGGGCCTCGAACATCGTCCGGCCACCCCGGTTCGTCCGCCAGAAGTACGGGTCGGTGGTCGCTGATAGTCTGCTGCCCTTCGGCCAGCCGAGCACGTAGGTCGTCTCGGTGTGCGGAGGGTCGGGCTCGGGCTGCTGCTGCGCGGCCCCACTCCAGAAGCCCTGGCCGCCTTTGTAGCTGAAGGCCGTGCGCACGACGGTCGTTGCCAGAGGTTCGTCCGCGAGACCGCCGACGGAGGCGAAACGCTCGTCGAGCAGGACCCAGCCCTGCCGCAGCAGCGTTGTCTTCTCCGACGCCGACGTCGTCTCGTAGACCTCGTCGTGGTCACTCGGATCGAAGGCCATCGCTCCCCCTTTGGTCGGGCAGGTCGCTTCAACCATACACTCGGGATCGGGGCCGCAGCAGGCGTCGTGGGCGTCTCGTGCGCCTGCTGCGACTGGGCGCCGGTCGTCGTCAGCCTGCCAGAGCTGCCCTCAGTCCCGCGTCGATCTTCTTTGCGGCCTCCTCCTGCATGCCCGGCATCACGTGGCTGTACGTGTCCAGAGTGATGCCGATCGAGGCGTGACCGAGGCGTTCCTGCACGACTTTGGGGTGCACGCCAGCCTGGAGCAGCTGGGTGGCGTGCGTGTGGCGCAGATCGTGGAAACGCACTGCGATGCTCTGCTTTGCCTTGGCAAGCCGGGGCTCCGCGAGCGGTGGGAGGCGGGCGACCACAGCGCGTTCTGGCCCGACAAGACGGACCAGGGCTGAACGGCAGATGTATCAGTGATTCCGGGCAACGGTGTGGCGCCGGCCGTCGCCCTAGAACGCGACCCGCCTAGCCCCAGACTCGCCGCGCGGTCTCACCGATCACGCGCAGCTTTGCCTGCTCTTCCTCGACGCTGAGCTCGTTGCCCACGACCGACGTGGCGAAGCCACACTGCGGCGAGAGGGCGAGCCGCTCGAGGGGCACGCATCGCGCCGCCTCACGAATGCGTGCCTCGAGCTCCTCGACGGTCTCGACACGCCCGGTCTTGGTGGTGACGAGCCCCAGGACGGCGACGCTGCCGTCGGGCACAGCGCGCAGCGGCTCGAACCCGCCGGAGCGCTCGTCGTCGTATTCGAGCAGCCAGCGCTGCACCGGCACGCGGGGGAGAAGCCGCGGTGCAAGCCAGTCCCAGCCGCCCGCCACCAGCCAGCGGCTCATCTGGTTGCCCTTGCACAAGTGCATGGCGAAGGTCACCTCGGGATGATCGCCGACCACCATCGCGTCGAGCTCGGCGCCCATCTCGATCCAGCGCTCCGCCTGCCAGCCGCGGCTGGCGTAGAACTCGCGGTAGCCCGGGTCCACGAAGAGAGGATAGTGCGGCGCGTCGATTTGGATGTAGGCGGCGCCAAGCCGGACGAGCTCGTCGACCTCCTCGCGCAAGATCTCGGCGACGTCGCCGAGGAAGTCCTCTAGGCGCGGATAAACTGCCGTCGAGCGCTCTGGGTCCCAGAAGTTGGCGAACAGGCTGGGGCTGGGCAGCGTGACCTTGAGGATGCGGTCGGTGCGGCGGCGCGCATATGTGAACTCCTCGGCCGAGAGGAAGCGGCGGCGGCGCAGCTTGCCCACGACGGCGAGCGGCGGCCGCGCGACGGTTCGCTCGCCGAACTCGTCGCTCCGCCAGGTACCCCACAGGAAAGCGTCGAGGTCCCACTCGCCGAAGCCGTCCACGGCTTCTGTGAGCTGGCTCTGAAAGGAGAGCCGGCGCATCTCGCCGTCGGTCACCACCTCGAGACCGGCGTCCGCCTGCATGCGCAAGGCTTCGTCCACGGCCGCGTCCTCCACGCGCTTGAACGCGGCCGCCGACAACTCGCTGCGGCTGAATTCAGCCCTCGCTTGCAGAAGCTCCGGCGGTCGCAGAAGGCTGCCGACAACGTCGCTGCGGGCTCGCAAGACATCGGATCCAGGTTCCATATCGGGCAGCTTACCCGCCCAGGGATCGACCACACCCACGCTGACGCTGTTCCCCGGGGGCTATGTCGAGGTTTCCGCGGCGCTCCCTGCTCTCTTTCTCGTCGGAGCATAACGAAGGATTCGCCGCCGTCTATGCGCCAGCTGCGTCTCGTTCGTCTTCTGCATGTGCAGCGAACGGCCCACCGTGAGCAGCCGGTGAGGGCCCCGACCCTAGCCTGCCAGTGCCGCCCGTAAGCCCGCGTCGATCTTCTCCGCGGCCTCCTCCTGCATGCCCGCGTGACGGGGCAGTAGGTGTCGAGCGTGATGCCGATCGAGGCGTGCTCAAGGCGCTCGGAGACGACCTTGGGCTGCACGCCGGCCTTGAGCAGCTGGGTCGCGTGCGTCTGGCGCAGCTCATGGAAACGCAGGCGCTGTCGTGCTGCTACTTGAAGCGCCGCCAGATGCGGTCGAAGTTCGACTGCTACCAGGGGCCCCCGTGCGGCGCCGCCAGCACGAGGTCGGCGTCGACCCAGCCCGGCGCACGGCGCAGGCGCTTCTTGGTCTACTCGGCGCGGTGGAGCCGCAGGGCCTCGACCACGAGCCCCGGCAGGGCGATGCGGCGCCGGCTCCTGGCCGTCTGCCCATCGCGCTACCGATCCAGGTCGCGCTTCTGCCCGGCCCGGCCCTGGAGCCAACGTTGTGGCCCGGCGACACAACGCCTCCCTGCTTTCATGGAGTACGAAGACGGGTAGATGCTGTCGTCATGAAGACAGGCACGGCCAGCCGTAGTCTCACCGGCCTTGCTGCGGGCGCCTTGCTCGCTGCGGCGCTGCTCGGCGTGTTCGCGCTGGGCTCTCTCGTGGGTCTGCCCAACGTTGCGTTCAGCGTCTTCGAGTGGCTGGTTCGCGTCCTGCCCGGTCGCCTTGTGATCTTCGGCCTGGAGGCGACGCTGCGCGTGCTCGAGGGGCTGGGACTCAGCATCAAGGACACGTCCAAGACGGTGGAGGAAGCCATGGCCCTTACGGGCCTGTTCGTCACCGTCGCGCTCGCGGGACTGCTGTTCTTCGTGCTCGTCGATCCTGCGAGCGCGGGTCGCACGCGGCGCCGGGGCGAGGTCCTCGGCGGTCTGGTCGGCGCGATCATGCTCGTCATCGTGAACCTGCAGGGCGCGCCATCCTCCGTCAGCGCCGCCATCGTGGACGCGGTCTGGATCGTGGGCGTCTTCCTGCTGTGGGGCTGGGCGCTGACCCGCATGTTCCTCGCCGCCTACCCGGCAGCCGCGACAAGGCCGGGTATAGGGCCGGCTCGCGGGACCGGGCCCTCGACGCAGTTCGAGGCGGAGCCCAGTGCGGCCGGGGCGCCGTCACCAGCTGCACCAGCGCCACAGGCGCCCGCCGACCGGGAGCAACAGGCCGAGGTGTCGCGCATCGACCGCCGCCATTTCATCATCCGCATGGGGGGTCTGGTGGCGACGTTCGTGGTGCTCGGCGCCGAAGTCGCGGAGATCCTGCGCGTGGAGGGCGGTCCCCACGTCTCCCCGCTGGTCAACGCGCCGCTCCCGTTCCCCAACGCCGCCTCGCCCGTGAAGCCCGTCCCGGGCACGCGGCCGGAGTACACGCCCGTGCCCGACCACTACCGCGTGGACATCGACCTGACGCCGCCGCAGATCGATGCTGCCTCGTGGCGGCTGCGCATCGGCGGCCTGGTCGCGCGCCCGATGGCGCTCACGCTCGATCAGATAAGGAGCGGCTACTCGTCGCGCGACCAGTTCATCACGCTGGCGTGCATCTCCAACCCGATCGGCGGGCCGCTCATCGGCACCACGCTCTGGAGCGGCCCCTCCTTCCGCGACCTCCTGGCGGACGCGCAACCTTTGCCCGCCGCGCGCTATGCGCACCTGCTTTCCCAGGACGGCTACGACGAGGTCATCGAACTCGCGATGATCCAGTCGGACCCGCGCATCGTGCTGGCATACGCCTGGAACGGGCAGCCGTTGCCCCCAGAGCACGGCTTCCCGCTGCGCGTATACGTGCCGGACGTGTACGGGATGAAGCAGCCCAAGTGGATCATGGAGGTCGTCCTGGTACCGGACTTCATTCCCGGCTACTGGGTCCGGCGAGGTTGGGACTCACGGGCGCAGCGCCGCACCACGTCGGTGATCGACACGGTGGTCACGAGTGACTTGATCAGGCGAGGCGGGCAGACCTTCGTGCCGGTGGGCGGCATCGCCGACGCCGGAGCGCGCGGCATCTCCAAGGTGGAGGTGCAGGTGGACGGCGGGCCGTGGGAGGCCGCCCAGCTGCGGCAGCCGCTGTCGCCGCTCACCTCGGTGATCTGGCGGTACGAGTGGCCCTGGCGGGAAGGCGAGCACGTCTTCGCCGTGCGCGCCTACGACGGCCAGGGCCGCCTGCAGATCACGGCACAGAACCCGACGTTCCCCAAGGGCGCCACGGGCATCGACACGACGACGGCCAGCATCCTGCCGGGCTGACAGGCGAGGGAGACGGGTGATGCGGCACGTGGATGTGAGCGAGACGCATGTGGGCGCGAGCGCGCTGGTTGCGCTGCCAGGTGCCGCGGGGGGTCGAACCATAGGGCGCTCAGAGAGTCGTCGAGCACATCCTGGTTCACCGCTGACATGTAGTCCTCGCGGCGATAGATGGTGCACGGTCGGCTCAGCTCAGCTCCTACCCCTCAGCCGTCTGGCCAGAGTGCCGTCCTTCGAGACCGTTGCCAAGAGCCGACGGCTTAGCGGCGGCCTTTGGCGGGTAGCGGAGATGTATGCGGCGACGCGACGAGCTCGCCTGGCGGGCGGCGCACCGCATCAATGAGAGGACGAAGACGATGAACCTGATCGTGCAACATACCGTACGCGACTACGACGCCTGGAAGCCCGTGTTCGACGAGCACCAGAGCGTGCGCGCGAAGTACGGCTGTCGTGGTCACACCATCTACCGTGATGCCGACAAGCCCAACGACGTGACCATCGTGATGGACTACGAGTCGCGAGAGCGAGCTGACGAGTTCATGCGCGACCCGTCGCTGGCCGAGGCCATGGAGCGCGGTGGAGTCATCTCCGAGCCGCGTGCCACGTGGGTGGAGAAGGCGGAATCCACCTCCTACACCGAGCGCCTGGCGGCCTGAACGTATCCGGCGACCGGGATGAGCGCCCGCGCCGCCGCCTGATCTGGAACGAACGACGCATGGAGGTTCGAGATGGCCAAGGTAGCACGGGAGATGGTGGAGAAGGCCGGCGTGAACGTGGACCAGCTGCTCGAGTTGCTGGTCTGCAACGCCGCCGCCGAACTGACAACGTTCTACTACTACACGATCCTGCGGGTTAACCTCATCGGGCTCGAGGGAGAGGGCGTCAAGGAGATCGCCGAGGTGGCGCGCATCGAGGACCGCAACCACTTCGAAGCCCTGGTGCCGCGCATCTACGAGCTCGGCGGCAAGCTCCCCGATGACATGAAGGAGTTCCACGACGTCTCCGCGTGCAAGCCGGCGCGGCTTCCCGCGGATCCGACGGACGTCACAGCGATGCTCACGGTGCTGGTGGAGGCCGAGCGTTGCGCGGTGCGTGGCTACACGCACGTCTGCAACCTGACGGCCGGCAAGGACCACCGCACCTACGACCTCTCGCTGGCGATCCTGAACGAGGAGATCGAGCACGAGTCGTGGTTCTCGGAGTTCCTCGGCGAGGGCCCGTCGGGGCACTTCATGCGCCGTGGCGACACCTCCCCCTTCGTTTCGAAGTTCCTCAGGTAGGTCTTGGGGGGTCGGCGGCGGGACCAAGCCCCGCCGCCGACCCGTCCACGCACGATGAGGACGTTCACGCCGGACGAGCTGGCCCTCTGCGACGGACGCGACGGGCGGCCGTCCTATGTCGCCTGCGACGGCACGGTCTACGACGTGGGTGAGAGCTTCCTGTGGCGACGCGGCCGGCACATGGCGGAGCATGAGGCCGGCCGCGACCTCACCGAGGAGCTCGCCGGTGCGCCGCATGGCGCCGACCTGCTCGAGCTCTGCCCGGTCGTCGGGGTGCTGGTGGCAGGGGCGTGAGCGCCGCCCCAGAACGCTTCCACGTGTTGGCCAAGCCCGGCTGCGCGCCTACTGCGCCGCCTTGAGCTGCGCGAGCGTCCTGCCCAGAGACTGGATCTGCCGCCCGAACGTGGCGAGATCGCCGGCGCGCAGCGCAGCCTGCGCGGCAGCGTACTGCGCGTTGGCCCGTGCGATGAGCGCGGCGGCGGCGCCGGTCGTCCCCGGGGCCCCGGGCGAGCCCGGCTGCGTGCCGGGCGGCGGTGCGCCGCCAAAGATCGTCGCGAGCGCCTCGCCCAGCGTCGGCGCCATCACCACGTTCTGCTGCTGCCCCGTCGGCAGATTGGGCGTGGCCGACGGTGAGCGGTAGAAGACGATCACTCGCTGGATCTGCGGCAGCGCCGTGGTGGAGGACTGCAGGTACAGAGGTTGGACGTACAGGAGCGAGTCCTGGATCGGCACCGTAAGCAGGTTGCCGAAGATGACGTGCGAGCCCTGCTGGCCCCACAGTGTGCGCTGGGCCGAGATCACCGGATCCTGGTTGATGGCCGCCTCCACCTGGGCCGGGCCGTACACGTTGAGACTCGACGGGAACTCAAAGCTCACGGCCTGGCCGTAGTTGGGCAGGTCCGACTGCGCCCCGAGCCAGGCGATCATGTTGGCACGTCCGTTGGGCACGTAGGGCAGGATCAGCACGAGCTCCTCGCGGGTCTGGCCGGGCAGCCGCATGATCATGTAGTAGGCGCTCACTGGCGCTGAGCCCGAGATCGAGACGTTGCCGGGGATCTCCCACTGGTTGCCCTTGTTGTACAGCAGGGTCGGGTCCGTAACGTGATACGTCGCGAACATCTCCGCCTGGGTCCTGAAGAAGTCCTCCGGGTAGCGCACGTGCTGATGCAGCGTCGCCGGCATCTGTGAGGCCGGCAGGAAGACGCCCGGGAAGATCCGCTCGTAGGTGCGGATGAGCGGATCCTGCGGGTCGAACACGTAGAACCGCATCGACCCGTTGTAAGCGTCGATCACCACCTTGACCGAGTTGCGCATGTAGTTGATCCCGCCGTTGGGCTGCGAGTAGGGGATGCGGTCGGTGGTCGTGTACGCGTCGGCGATCCAGTAGAGCCTGCCGCCGGCCATGACCATGTAGGGGTTGGCGTCAAAGGTCAGGAACGGCGCGGCCGCCGCGAGGCGCGCCCTGATGTTGTTCAGGATGATCACGCGGCTCTGGCTCGTGATGGCCGAGGACGTGAAGAAGCGGATGTCGCCGAAACGGATGGCGAAGGCGAGCCGCTTGAGGAAGGGACCAATCGGGATGCCGCCGCTGCCGGTGTAGGGCGAGTACACGTCGCCGTTCGGCCCCGGGTAGTCGAAGGCGGGGTACTTGGTCCTGACGAGGGCGTAGTTGGTCCCCAAGAGGCCGTAGTAGATCTGCGGCTGCGTGATCGTGAGAGTCGGCGCCGACGACACGGTGGGGACGTTCTGCACAAGGAAGTCGGGCGAGCCGCCCGAGGAGACCTGGTTCACGGCCGACACCGCGACCCCGTACCCATGCGTGTACGTGATGTGCTGGTTGACCCAGGTCTGCGCCTGGGGCGGCAGGCCCGCGACACGCAGCTCGCGGGGCGCAAGCATGGTCTGGGTGTACACGCCGTTCACCGAATAACGGTCGACGCTCACAGTCGTGAACGAGTAGTACGGTCTCAGCTCCTGCAGCTGGCTATAGCTGCGCAACAGCACCTGGGGATCCCACAGGCGGATGTTGTCCACCGTCACGCTGTTGGCCTTGAGCGACGCGGCGGACAGGTCGCCCTGGAGTGAATAGGGGGTCTGGGAGATCGTCGTGAGGTCGTAGGCTGCGCGCGTCGCGGCGATGTTGTGGGCGATGTACGGCGTCTCTTTGGCCAGCTGGTTGGGGTTGACGATGAGCGCCTGCCAGACTGCGGGCACGATTCCGAGCAGCACGATCAGGGAGACCAGCCAAATGCCGAACGCCGCCGCCGGCCACCACGGACGCCGCCGGCGCGCGGCGTTGTAGACAAGAGCGCCGCCCAGCGCGAAGGCCAGCACCATCATCACGCGGATCATCGGCAGGCGCAGGTGGACGTCCGTGTAGCCTGCGCCGGACACGACACCCGACGACGAGTAGAGCAGGTTCCACGCCTGGAAGAGGTAGCCCAGCCCGCCGAGCACGAACAGCGCCGCCGCAAGCGCCGAGATGTGGATGGCGGCGGCCTCCCCCACGTCGAGCCCGCTGAGGCGCGAGACCTGTTCGGCCGCGCGCACGGCCGACGGCGTGCGGGCCCACTGCTCCGGCGTCGTCTGGCGCCGGGACGGCTCTCTCTCGCTCACTTCGACGCCGCCGACGGCGAAGTGGGCGGCGATCGAGACGATCAGGGCCACCACCAGGGATGCGAACAGGAACCAGTACGCGTACTCCCACGCGGGCAGCCGGAACACGTAGAACGAGAGGTCGTGGTGGAAGATGGGGTCGCGGATCCCGAACGGAACGCCGTCCAGGGCCCGCGCGAAGACCATCCACGCCCCGGCTGCGGAGCGGCCGGCGATGAGCGCGCCGACGAGCGCCACGAGCAGCCCGATCCGCCCTACCCAACGCGCGGCGGACTCGTGCACCACCTCGATGACGTCGATGCCCTCGACCGGGCGGTACCTCGGCGCCAGGCGCCGCGCGATCTCGAGATTGCCGTAGACGACCGCGAAGAACACGGCGGCGAACACGGGCCCTGTGACCGCGCCGATGGCGAGGCGCTTCCAGAAGATCGTCCGCAGGCCCACCTCTCCGAACCACAGCCAGTCCACGTAGAGGCGCGCGAGGATGACTCCGAGCACGATCAGGACCACCGCGACGACCGCCGCGATCGCCAGGCGGCGCCTGAGCGGGTGGCTACGGCGGCGTGATGGTTCGTCGCTGTCGGACATGTCCGTGGTCGTGATCACGCTCATGGGCGTACTCCCTAGTACGATTGGTCAGTCGTGCCCGGCCGAGCCGGCGAAAGCGCGCTGCTCGGCCGGGTCCGCCCGTTCCCTCCCACGCGCCGTCTTCTGCGCTGCGTCAAGCCGCGGCGCGCTGTCGGAGGCACAGTAGCCGCGGATCTCGTGGCGAAGCCGGCGTGTCAGGCGACCTGCGTAGCTGCCGCCGCCTCGAACCAAGGCACGATGATGGCGCGGGCAAGCGTGTGGCCGAACAGCGCGAAGCTCAGGTAGGCCGGGCTCGCGCCCTCGTCCAGCCCGAGCGATTCCAGGTCGACGGCGTGCACGGCGATGTAGTAGCGGTGCCGGCCGTGCCCCTCAGGCGGCGCGGGGCCCAGGTACCCGGCTATGCCGGCGTCGTTGCGCAGATGGTACGCGCCGGCCGGCAGGCCTTCGTCGCCGGCGCTGCCGCCGCCGGCGGGCAGCGCCCTCACGTCGCCGGGGATGTCGGCGACGGCCCAGTGCCAGAAGCCGCTGGGCGTCGGCGCATCGGCGTCGTACATCGTCACGACGAAGCTGCGCGTCTCGGGCGGGAAGTCGTACCAGGAAAGCTGCGGCGAGACGTTCTCGCCCCCTGCGGTCTCGCTCGCGTTCCGCCGGGGCATGGGCTGCCCGTCGAGCACGTCCTCGCTTGTGATCCGGAAGGAGGGCGCTTGCGGCACTCTGTCGTAGGGATCGTTGGTCATCGGAGGTCTCTCCGTTCTCGAATGCGGCGTTCGTGGGACCGTGTCGTACCCGTCCTTTGTTCCCCTCTCCCGCGTTGGTGAACGTGTTGAGCGGCGACGAGGACTAGCCAGGGCGCGACGGGGAAGAAAGGGTAGAATGCCTGAGCCGCCAGATCGACGCCGGCGGCATCCGCCGCACTCCTTTTGACCGGAACGAGGTCCCCGCATGGAGCAAGGGCTGAAGGAACCGCCTGCCGTGACGGCCGTAGGCGTCCCCGGCGCCGCCGCCCCGGGAGTGGGCGGCGTCTGCGCCGTCGGCGAGGTCATTGCCACGAGCGGGCTCTCGAAGACGTTCCCCGGCGACATCCATGCCGTCGTGTCGCTCGACCTGCACGTGCAGTCGGGCGAGATCTTCGGCCTGCTCGGGCCGAACGGCGCCGGCAAGACCACGACCGTCGGCATGCTGTCGACGCGTGTGACCCCGACGGCGGGCAGCGCCTGCGTGGGCGGCGTCGACGTCGTCGCGCGCCCGGCGCTGGCCAAGCAGATGATCGGCGTCGTGGCGCAGTCCAACACCCTCGACCGCAGCCTGACCGTCTGGGAGAATCTCTACTACCACTGCCGGTACTTCGGCGCGAGCGCCCGCGACGCCCGCGCTCGCGCCGACGAGCTGCTGGAGCAGTTCCGCCTGGCCGACCGCGCCAAGGCGAGCGTGTACGCGCTGTCCGGCGGCATGGCCCAGCGCCTCATGGTCGCGCGCAGCATCGCCCATCGCCCGCACATCCTCTTCCTCGACGAGCCGACGGCCGGTCTGGACCCGCAGAGCCGGCTGGCGCTCTGGGAGATCCTGCACGAGCTGCACGGCGTGGGCCTCACGGTACTGCTCACCACGCACTACATGGAGGAGGCCGACCACCTGTGCGACCGTGTGGCGATCATGGACCATGGTCGCGTTCTCGCCCTGGACACGCCCGAGCGGCTCAAGGCGTCGGTCGACGCCGACACCGTCGTGGAGGTGACCACGGACGGCGACCCGGTCGCCCTGGCCGAGACGCTCGGGCGCATGCCGGACGTGGTGCGCGCCGAGCCCGGGGAGGGCTGGGCGCGCGTCTTCTTCCGCGGCAGCCACGGCATCGTGCCGCAGGTGGTCGCCGAGGCCGAGGCCGGCGGGTTCCACGTCACGGACCTCTCGGTGAGCGCGCCGACCCTCGAGACCGTCTTCATCACGCTCACCGGAAAGGACCTGCGCGAATGAACGCCGTCGCCCCCGCTGCGCCCGACTCCGGCGCCATGGTCTTCCGCTCCGCCCGGAAAGCCTCTTTCGTGGCCTTCTGGGCGCTTCTGCTGCGCGACCTGAAGGTGCTCGAGAAAGGCATCGGCGTGTTTGCCATCCGCACCATCATGCAGCCCCTGCTGCTGGTGTTCGTGTTCACCTACGTCTTCCCCAAGATCGGGCAGGGGATCGGTGGCTCGAGCTCATCCGAAGCGGCGTTCTCGACGCTGCTCATGGCCGGGGTCATCGCGACCTCGATGATCTTTCAGGGAGTCCAGGCCGTCGCCCTGCCGCTGGTGCAGGAGTTCGGCTACACGCGCGAGATCGAGGATCGTGTGATGGCGCCCCTGCCGGTGTGGGGAGTCGCTGTGGAGAAGATCGCCTCCGGCGCCGTTCAGGCGCTCATCGCCGGCCTTGTGGTGTTCCCCCTGGCGGCCTTCATCCCCGCGACTCCGGTGCACCTGCACGTGCACTGGGTCTACCTGCTGACGATCGCGCCGATCGCCGCCGTGCTCAGCGCCGCCTTCGGTCTCACGATGGGGACGCGCATCAAGCCTCAGCAGGTGCCGCTCCTGTTCGCCGTCGTGGTACTGCCGATCACCTTCCTCGGCGCCGTGTACTACCCGTGGGAGGCGCTGGCGCCGATCAAGTGGCTGCAGATC
>CABEAB010000329.1_pt1 | contig 11637 bp, 10 predicted proteins | sample 3132271 | NCBI WGS metagenome assembly CABEAB01 (sample SAMEA5534342, study PRJEB31848) | metagenome | biome: tundra; feature: field; material: soil | place: USA | collected 2013-05 | depth 0.45 m
CGTCGTCCTCGTCGTGCTCTTCGTTGCCGCCGCACCGGCCGGCGCCTCTTCGCCGCCCAGCCCTTCGCCGTCGGCTGAGGCTTCCGCCAGCGCCAACCCCGCGGCCGAGGTCTTCGCGGAGAACTGCTCGGGGTGCCACGGGACCAGAGGTGAGGGTGACTTCGGCCCGCCGCTCGCGGCGGCCGGCTTCGCCAGCCTCGTGGCCCCGATGGTCGCTGAGGGTGGCATCCAGATGCCGGCCTTCGGCGGCCAGCTGAGCGACGCCCAGATCCAGGGCGTCGCGGAGTACGTGGCCGCTCACATCGCCGACCCGGCGTCGCACGAGGCCGTGGTCGCCGACGGCGGCGAGATCTACCGCCTCTACTGCGCGGGCTGCCACAGCACCACCGGCCGCGGCGGTGCGCTCACCCGCGGCCGCAACGCGCCCGATATCTCGCAGTATCCGGCGGCGGAAGCGCTCGCCGCCATGATCCTCGGCCGCGGCAACATGCCCGCGTTCGCCGGAAACACGCTCGATGTGCGCCAGCAGGCCGCCGTGGGGCTCTACGTGGGCGTCCTCGTGGATCCGCCTTCGCCGGGCGGCCGCGGCCTCGGCTACCTGGGGCCGGTGACCGAGGGCGCCGTCTCGGCCATCGCCCTGCTCATTCTGATCTTCCTCGCCGTGTGGTTGGCGTGGAAGTCGAAGACTGCGGCGCCGTGAGCGACCGAGACGTCGGCTCGCCGCCGGGCTGGCCGGCGGCCATCGGGCTCCTCGTAACCGTCGTCGGAGCTGTGGGCTTCGTCGTGGCGTTCGTCACGAACGCCAGCACGGCCTGGCTCGGAGGCTCGCTGGCGGCCGCCCTGCTCGGCCTCGGCGTGGCGCTCGCCTACTGGGGCCGCGACCTCGCCGGGGACGAGGTCATCAGCGGTCCGTATCCGGCGCCGCACGACGACGTTCCCGGCGCGGCCGCGCTGGGCGGCGATCTCGAGCAGAGCGCCCACGTCATCACCCGGCGGCGCTTGCTGTCGAAGTTCCTCATCGCCGGCGTCGGCGTCTTCGCCCTCAGTCAGGTCGTGATCCTCGGGGCGCTGGGTCCGCGGCCCGGGCGGAGCCTGTTCGCGACCGCGTGGAGGCCTAGGAGCCGTCTCGTCACCTACGACGGGCAGCCGGTGACCCGCGACGCCCTGTCCGCCGGAGGCATCCTCGTGGCGTTCCCCGAAGGGCACACCGACGCGGCTGACTCCCAGATCGCGCTCTTCCACTTCATCGGCGGCGAGTTCAAGCCGCAGCCCGGGCGCGAGACCTGGAGCCCGGAGGGCTTTGTCGCCTACTCGCGCATCTGCACCCACGTCGGTTGCACCGTCGCCCAGTACATGGACGAGGTCCAGATGCTCGCCTGCCCGTGCCACCAGTCGACCTTCGACATCCTCGATGGCGCGCGGCCGCTGGCGGGACCGGCGCGGCGGCCTCTTCCGCAACTCCCGCTCGCCATCGATCCCCAGGGCTATCTCGTGGCGCAGAGCGATTTCAACGAACCGGTCGGCCCCGGCTTCTGGGATGCGGGATGAGTGACCGGCGCCTCATGCGGAGCCTGCGCACCGCGTTCGGCGTCAGGCGGTCGCCGCTCCGCCGTGCTGCAGGCTGGCTCGACGAGAACCTCGGCGGGGGCAGCCGCCTGTTGCGCGAGGAACTCCGCCACATCTTCCCCGACAGCTGGGCGTTCTTCCTCGGCGAGATCGCGCTCTACTGCTTCATCCTGCTCGTCGCCACGGGGATCTTTCTCGCCCTGTTCTTCCACGCGTCACAGGCGCCGGTCGTGTATCACGGCAGCTACCAGCCGCTGGTCGGCGTGCCGATGTCGGACGCCTACAGCTCCGTCCTCGACCTCAGCCTGAATGTCCGCGCCGGCCTGCTCGTGCGCCAGGTGCACCACTGGGCAGCACTCGTGTTCGTCGCGGCCCTCATGATCCATCTGCTGCGCATGTTCTTCACCGGCGCCTATCGCCGGCCGCGGCGCATCAACTGGGTCGTCGGCCTCTCGCTGCTGATGCTGGTGGGCTTCAACGGCCTGTTGGGCTACTCGCTGCCCGACGACCTGCTGTCCGGGGCGGGACTACGGATCGCGTACTCGATCACCGAGTCGATCCCGTTGCTCGGCCCGACGCTGGCTTCGCTGATGTTCGGCGGCCAGTTCCCCGCCAGCGGCATCATCGCCCGCATCTACCCGGTGCACATCTTCCTGCTGCCGGCCGGCATCGCCGGGCTGCTCGGGCTGCACATGGGGATGCTCTGGCTCCAGCGGCACACGGAGTTCCCCGGCCCGGGGCGCGACGATCGCACCATCGTCGGTACGCCGATGGTGCCGGCCTACGCGCTCCGCACCAGCGGCTACCTCATGCTGGTCGCCGGCGTCCTGACCGCCTTCGGCGGCCTTCTGCAGATCAACCCCGTGTGGCTGTACGGGCCGTACACTCCCTGGGACGCCACGACGTCCGCGCAGCCGGACTGGTACATGGGATGGCTGGAGGGCGCCGTGCGTATGTTCCCCGGCTGGGACATCCAGATCGGCGGCTTCCTCCTGCCCGCGGTGTTCTGGCCCGCGGTCATCCTGCCCGGGCTCATCTTCACCCCGCTGTTCCTCTGGCCGTGGCTCGACGGCATGGCGCTGCGCGACGGCGGCTTCCACAACGTGCTCACGCTGCCGTCGGAGCGTCCGGGTCGGACTGCGATAGGCGCGGGGTTCGTGACCTTCCTGACCGTGCTGCTCGTCGCCGGCGGTGACGACGTCTTGGCCAGCGCTTTCGGCCTCAGTCTGCCCGTCCTCCTGCGCACGCTGCAGGTGCTCTTCTTCGTGGCGCCGCCGATCGTGGCTCTGTTCACGTACGTGGTCTTCCGCAGGAGGGCGCAGCGTTGGCTGGCAACGGAGCGTTAGAGCAGCCGGTCCGCCACGGCGGCCGCGACGATGGCCGCCAGGCAGGGGCCGGAGACTTTGAAGAGCGCCCATGCGGCGTCGCCGGTCCGGGCGGCCAGGAGCCGAGCCACGAAGAACCACAGGACGAGGTTCGCGGCGAGCGCGAGCGCAATGTAAGGGAGCCCGTACAGGCCCGTCACGGCGGCCGCCATGACGATGCCCGTCAAGGTCGCGAAGAAGGCGACGATCAGCACACGCGTGGTCCGCTCTCCGTAACGGGCGGCCGGCGTCGGGATGCCCGAGGAGCGGTAGTCGTCCTCACGAGCCAGGGACAACGCCCAGAAATGGGGCGGCGACCAGACGACGATCACGGCGCAGAGGAACAGGATGTCGGCGGACCACGGCGCCCCGGTGGCCGCCCAGCCGATGAGCGCGGGGAAGACGCCGGCGAGGGCGCCGGGGACGGAGCTCAAGGCGGTGCGCGGCTTGAGCAGAAGCGTGTAGCCGAGCACGTAGTAGGCGGCGCCGAGCAGGGCGAACAGCGCCGCCTGGTCGCCGGCGATGGCCCAGAGGGCCACGACTCCGGCGGCCACCGCGGCGAGCCCGGCGGCGAGCGCGCGCCCGGGACGCAGGCGGCCGGTCGCCGTCGGCCGCCGGCGCGTGCGCTCCATGCGCGCGTCGACGTCCCTCTCGATGAAGTTGTTGAGGATCGCCGCGCCGGCCACGGTGAGAGCCGTGGCCGCGAGGACGGCGATCACGAGCCGCGCGCCCGGGTTCCCGGCCAGCAGCATGGCGGCCAGCACGGTCACCAGGAACAGCGCCACGATGCGCGGCTGGGCCGCCTTCACGTAGTCCATGCGCTCCATTCTCCCGCATCGGTCGCCGTTCGTGCGATGATGCCCCTGTGGGGCGAACGAGCCGGCGGGGAGGGCCAGCGTGTCACGTAAGTATGACGAGCGCTTCCGCAGCGGGGTCTGGAGAGGCTTCGCCCGCTGCGTCCTGATCCTGGGCGGCGTCGCCGTGGCAGCGCTTCTGCTGGCCGCCTGCGCCGGCGGCCAGCCGGACGTGCTGCGCCCGGGCGGCAGCGGCGCCGAGCAGATCCGCACGCTCACGCTGCAGATCGTCATCATCCTCAGCGCCGTCCTCCTGACGGTGTGGATACTGCTCGCCATCGTCATCATCAGATACCGTCACCGCCCTGAGGCAGAGGCGTCCCAGACGCGCGGCAACCTCGGCCTCGAGATCGTCTGGACGGCCATCCCCGCGGTCATCGTGGCCGTCCTCTTCGTCCTCACGGTGCGCACCACGCTGCAGATCGCCCTGCCCGATCCCGGCGCCCAGTTCACCACTGTCGGGCACCAGTGGTGGTGGGAGCTCGACTTCCCGAGTGAAGGGTTCAAGACCGCCAACGAGGTCTACGTACCGGTGGGCCGTCCGGTGAGCATCGATCTGAAGTCGACCGACGTGATCCACTCGTTCTGGGTGCCGCAGATGGGCGGCAAGGTCGACATGAACCCCGGGCACGTGAACCACGTGCGCTTCTTCCCGCTCAAGACCGGGCGCTACCTCGGGGAGTGTTCCGAGTTCTGCGGCGTGCAGCACGGCCGCATGAGGTTCCTCTTCATCGTCACCACACCCGAGAAGTACTCCGCCTGGATGCATGATCAGCGGCTGCCGGCGCGACAGCCCACGGGGGCGGAGGCCGTCGCCGGCGGGCAGCTGATCCAGACCATCGCCTGCGGCAGCTGTCACACCATCCGCGGCACCCTCATGACGGGCACAGCCGGGCCCGACCTCACGCACTTCGGCAGCCGCAGCGGCATCGCCGCGTACGTGCTGCCCAACACGCCGCAGAATCTGCTGACCTGGCTGCAGGACCCGCAGAAGGTGAAGCCCGAGTGCAAGATGCCGCAGATCCCGCTGCCGCTGCAGGAACAGCAGCAGCTCGTCGCCTACCTGGAAGAGCTGAAATGAACGAGGTCGTCGCGCAGACCCCGGCAGTGCCCGAGTCCGCGAGGCCGCGGGGCCTCGGCGTGTGGCTCACCACCACCGATCACAAACGCATCGGGCTTCTGTACATCGGCAGCTCTCTCGTCTTCTTCCTGGTCGCGGTGTCGTTCGCGATGCTCATGAAGACTCAGCTGATCCAGCCCGACATGAAGTTCCTGTCGCCGGAGCAGTACAACCAGATCTTCTCGATGCACGGCACCACCATGGTCTTCCTCTTCGCCATGCCGATGCTCATCGGCCTGGCCAACTACCTGGTGCCGCTGCAGATCGGCGCGCGCGACATGGCGTTCCCGCGGATGAACGCGCTGAGCTACTGGATATTCCTCTTCGGCGGGCTGCTCCTGTACAGCAGCTTCCTCTTCGGCGGCGCGCTGGACACGGGCTGGTTCAGCTACGCGCCGCTCACCTCGATTGCGTACTCACCGCATGACGGGGTCACGTTCTGGACCGTATCGCTGGCCGTGCTGGGCGCCTCGTCCATCATGGCCGCGATCAACTTCATCGTCACGTGCTTGCGCTTCCGGGCCAAGGGCATGGGTCTCTGGCAGATGCCTCTCTTCACGGTGGCGACCTTCATCAACTCATTCCTCATCCTCTTCGCTTTCCCCAGCCTCACGGCGGCTATCGCGATGCTGTATCTGGACCGCCACTACGGCACGTCGTTCTTCGACCCGGCCGGCGGCGGCGACCCGGTCATCTGGCAACATCTCTTCTGGTTCTTCGGCCACCCCGAGGTGTACATCCTGGTCCTGCCCGCCTTCGGCGTCATGAGCGAGGTGGTGCCGGTGTTCTCGCGCAAGCCGGTCTTTGGCCGCGGCTCGATGATCGTGATGCTGGGCCTAATCGGGTTTCTCGGTTTTCTCGTGTGGGCGCACCACATGTTCGCCACCGGGTTGCCCACGCTGTTCAACGTGATCATGGCCGGCACGAGCATGCTCATCGCCATCCCCACCGGCGTCAAGATCTTCAACTGGCTGGCCACGATGTGGGGTGGGTCACTGCGCTTCAAGACGCCGCTGCTCTTCGCCTGCGGCCTCATCGCCTTGTTCACCATCGGCGGCATCACCGGCGTCATGCAGTCCGCCGTGCCGTTCGACTGGCAGGCGGAAGACACGTACTTCATCGTCGGCCACCTGCACAACGTGCTCATCGCCGGCACCGTCTTCGCCGTGTTCGCCGGCATCTACTACTGGTTCCCCAAAGTGACCGGCCGCTTCCTCAACGAGCGCATCGGCAAGGTCCAGTTCTGGATGACCATGGTCGGGTTCAGCGTCACGTTCCTGCCCATGTACGCCCTCGGCCTCATGGGCATGCCGCGCCGCGTGTACACCTACGCGCCAGAGGTGGGCTGGGGCACGCTGAACCTCGTCTCTTCAATCGGCGGGTACTTCCTCGCCACCTCGTTCCTGCTCTTCCTCTACAACCTGGTGCGCAGTGCGCGCTCGGGCGAGTTGGCCGGCGACAACCCGTGGCACGCCTGGACGCTGGAGTGGGCCACGAGCTCGCCGCCGCCGCACGGCAACTTCAGGGCGCTGCCGTCGATCACCAGCGAGCGGCCGTTGTGGGATCTGGAGCACGCCGGGGACGCGTCGGCGGCAGCGGATCCGGCCGCCGCGGTCTGGCGGCCGCTTGCCCCCGAACCGGAGCAGTCCACAGTCACGCCGTTTTTCGTGGCGCTCTCACTGCTGCTGGTCGCCGTCGGGCTGCTGAGCACGCCGGTCGTCATCGTGCTCGGCGCCGGCATGCTCCTGGTAACGCTCGCGGTGTGGATGGGCGGTCGCTGGGTCGAGCCCGAGATCGAGCAGCTGCCCGGCCGGCGCTTCTCGTTCACGGGCGTGGGCATGGTGGTGTTCATCGGCTCAGAGACCGTGTTCTTCGCCGCCCTCATCGCCGCCGCCATCCACCTGCGCATCCACCTCCCGCAGAGCGGGGCCGGCACGCACCTGGCCACCGCGTTCCCCGTGATCAACACCACGATCATCGTCCTCAGCGGCGTGGCCGCGCATTACGCGCAGGTGAGCTACCGGAAGCAGCGTCAAGGATCGTTTTTCCTGCTGCTGGTGCTCACCATCATCCTGGGCGCGGCCTTCCTCGGCGGTCAGGCGTGGGAGTACACGCACCTCGGCTTCGGGCTCACCGCGAGCCTGGCCGCCTCCACCTTCTTCACGCTCACCGGATTCCACGGTCTGCACGTGGCCTGCGGCATCTGCGTGCTTATCTACCTGCTCGTTCGCGCCTCGCGTGAGCGCCGCCGGGGCCAGGGCGCGGCGTCACCAGGCACCTCCGGGATGGTGGACGCAGGCACGTACTACTGGCACTTCGTGGACGCCGTCTGGGTCGTCGTGTTCATCGTCGTGTATCTGCTGTGACGAGATGACGCGGAGATCGATACCCAAGACCGCGCCGCGGCTGCTCGCGGCCCTCGCGTTGGCCGTCGGCGTTCTTCTGGCCGGACCTGTCGCCGCGGCCCTGGCCCACGCCGGGTTAGTGAGCTCCGTGCCTTCCGCAGGCTCTTCCCTGCAGCAGTCCCCACCGAAGATCGTGATGACCTTCGCCGAGAACCCGGATCCCAGACTCACACTGGTGCGGATCCTGGATGCGAACGGCCGGACCGTTCCGGGCGTGTCGCCGGCGGAGGCGGTCCCGGGGCGACCGCTCGAGCTGCAAGTCAGGCTGGCCACTGGGCAGGCCAAGGGTGTGTATACGGTCAACTGGCGCTCGGTGTCGGCCGTGGACGGCCACGTCGACAGCGGGGCCTTTGCGTTCGGGGTGGGCATGGCGCCCACGCCCGGAAGCGTCAAGACCGTCGACCTGCTGCACACGTCGACGTGGACGTCTGGGCTCGCGGCGGTGGGCCGCTGGCTCCTCTACGCCGGGCTGGCGCTCTTCGTGGGCGCCGCCTCCACCTGCCTTCTCGTTCTGGGCGGCAGAGTCCCGGCCGGCGGCGCGCTCGTGCTGCGGGTCGCCGCCGCCCTGGCCATCGTCGGTCTCTGCGCCATGGTCTGGGCGGAGCGGGCGTTGGTCGGTGCGCCGTCCCTGTTGCCGCTGTTCGAGACACCGGAAGGCAAGTACCTCCTGGCCCTCGGCGTCGCCCTCGTCGTCTGCGTCGGCGCGGTGGTGTGCGTCGATCTGTGGCCGGCGCGCTGGAGCCTGCTCTTCCTGGGCGCAGCCGGTGCGGCCGCCGTGCTGGTCCACGTCCTTGCCGGACACGCGGACGCGCCGTCATCGTTAAGGGTCTTCAACGTGGCCGTGCAGTGGGTGCACATGACCGGCATCGGCGTGTGGGTCGGTGGTCTTGCCTGGCTCCTGCTCGGCATCCGCGGGATGACGAGGGCCGATCGGGCTGCCTCCGTGGGCGCTTTCTCGCGGGTCGCTACCGTGACCCTGGTCGTCGTGCTGGTGACCGGCGTCACCCGGGGGCTGGTCGAAGTGGGCTCACCGGCGAATCTGTTCGACACCGGCTACGGCATCGCGCTCCTCGTCAAGATCGGGCTCGTGGCCGTGCTTGTCGCGCTGGGCGCCCTCAACCACGTCAGAGCCGTGCCGGCTCTCGGGAGAGGCGCCGGCGTCCGCTCGTTCACGCTGAACTCGCGCGGCGAGCTCGTCGTCGCGGCGGCGGTGCTCGCGGCGACGGCGCTGCTCAGCGGGCTGGCGCCCGCCTCTTCCGCCGCCGCCGGCGCAGCGCCTACCGCTCCCGCAGCGATCACCACGTCCCACGTCGGCTCAGGAGGCGACCGGGCGGGTTGACTGCAAGGGGAGCCAACTAGCCGGCCAGTCGGGCGCTCAACGAGCCACTGAGGGGCCATATGTGCACCCCCGACCTATTGGGCCACGTTGTAGTCCGTCGGGTCGGCCACTGATGCGTAGTCCGCCTCGTGAAGCCAGTGGCACCAGATACCTCCTCGAAGGCCGGTCCCCAGGATATCGCAGGGTCCGCGTGATGACGCTCACCTTGCCGGAGCCCCGCGAGATGTGCGCGGCGCACTGACGCATGTGCGCGGCATAGGTCCGGGGGCGTCCCTCCGGATAATCAGCTCGCCCAGCTTGAACGGATCGACTTGGCCGGCATACGCGGGGTCACCGTGAGTACAGAACGTAGGGCGAGCTCGGCGGTAGACATTCTGGAAGTCGAGGAAGACCACTCCTCGTGCCGCCACAACCACCTGCCCCGGGCAGAAAAACAAACCCCGCCAATTCGGGCGTGAACCCGGACGGCGGGGAGGAGTGACTGGATATATGACCCTCACGTCATCGGAGTTCAACCCGCCGTAGGAGTGCTTTCTGAGGTGAGGCAGGCCCCCGCGACTTTAGCAACAGTCTGTGCGGACCGAGCGAAGCGACCGGCCGCGCCATCACTGCCTGAGCTGGTACACGGTGACGCAACGGCAGCGGCCTCCGCCCTGGCAGGCGCCGTTCGGTGTCCAGCCCTCAGCCTCGTCGAGATCCGTGGTCGTTTGCCCGTCCATGGCTTCACACTCGTGGCACGCGTTGCCGTCGAGGATCGCGCTGTAGACGGCGTCCTCTCTGTCATCCTTCCGGGCGCGGGCCTCTTCGGCGCGCCCCAGACTGACAAGCGGCATCACGCTGTCGGACGGGCGCAGGAGAGCGTCGGCGGCGGCGTTGACCACTGACTCGAGCTGCGCGGTCGTGGTGGGCGCCCCGCTCTTGGCCGTGATCCCTTCGACCGCTGCCGTGCGCATGGCCGTGGCGTCCTGCTGGCGCTGCAGCTCATCGGCTACCTGGCGGCGGCCATGCTTCATGTAGCGACGTAGGCGCTCTGTGAGCGCCGCTTGCAGATGAATGAGGCCGATGAGATGGCCGGGTAGTCTTCCACCTCGGTGATGTGTGCCTGCGTGGTCGAGCCGTAGTCCTGGCGGTTCTCAGGGTTGCCCAGGCACTGGAGTGCGCCCATACTCGAATCGGTCCTTCGCGCAGCCGACACGGCGCGTCGCGTCCGCCCTCACGGCATGGTTTGCCGCCCGTGGCGAGCCGCCGGTCTGCGGAGGACGAGGTGTCGACGAGAGTGGGAGCATGGGTCTTCACGCCGAAAAGCGCCGTCTTTGCGCGACATCAGGGACCTGTTGACGGCGCCCTCGCGGCGCTGGTGGATCCTCGGCGGCGCTCTGGTCGTCGCGGCCGCCGGCGTGTTCGCGCACGACGAGTTCGCGCGCATGGTGCGCTCGTTCCTTCGCGCGGACTGGCGTTGGATCCTCGTCGGGGTCGGCCTCATGCTGCTGTCTCTCCTTCTGAGGAGCACCGCGCTCAAGCTCATCGTCCGCGCCTACGACGACGTGCGCCCGCGGATCACCGACACGTTCTCTTCCACCAGCATCGGCCTGCTCGCCAACGTGCTGATGCCCGTGCGCATCGGCGCGCTGCTCAACCCCTACGTCCTGTTCCTCCTGCTGCGCCGGCGCGGCCTGCACACGCCCTTTGCGACGACTCTCGGTATGACCGTCACCGAGCAGCTCTTCGCCGCCGCCGGCTTCGTGCTGCTGTCGCTGCTCTTCGTCTCCGTGGTGGCGGTGCCCTCCTGGGCCGTCCACGCCCTGATCGTCGCGGCCATCCTGCTGGTGCTGGCGCTGGGCGCCGGCGCGGCGCTCCAGCGCTCTCGCCGCCGCTGGGGCGCACTGGCCGCCGCCGACGCCGCCGCAGCCGGCGGACTGCGCGGCTTCGCGGGCCGGCTGCGACGCTATCTTCCTCAGTTCGTCGACAGCCAGCGCATCATGGGGCGGCCGCTGTCGGCCCTGACCGTGGCCGGCGTGCAGTCGCTGGCCTGGGTCGTGCAGCTCGCGGCCGCGATGGCGGTGCTCCACGCGTTCCATCTGGGCGGCGCCGGCTGGCGGGCCGCCGCCTTGGTGCTGGTGTTGACCAACCTCATCGGCATCCTCCCGCTCACGCCGGGCAACGTAGGGACCTTCCAGGTCGCGGGCGTGGCGGCTCTGGCCGCGTACGGCGTGGGACCGGGGCCGGCCATGGCGTTCGCTCTCGGCCTCCAGGGCGTGCAGTTGCTGGTGGCCGTCCTTGCCGGCGTGGTGTCGCTCGGTCTCCAGGATCTGACGCTCGCCGACCTGGCCGGCAAGAGCCGCCACGCCGCCTGGGCGCTTGGGCAAGCCGAGCAAGCGCCCGCGCGCGCCGAAGGCCCTGCGGGGCCCTGAGCCGGGCGACGCCTGCCGCGAACGCGAGACGGACACGGGCCTGGCAGCAGCCCCGTGCTACGCTGGCTGCGGCCTCTCTGAAGGAGTCTCGTGGACCCACGACCGTTGTGGCGGCGCCTCATGCCCCACGTGGCTGCCGGCCTGCTGCTCTTCGTCGGCACGATCGGCACGAACCCGATGATCACCTGGTACATCTGCGCCTTCACCGTGGCGCTCGGCATCTGGCAGCTGTGGATGCGACGGGCGCGCCTCTGGTGGACCTGGGTGATGTTCGCCGGCGTCCTGCTCTACTGGCTGGCCTGGGCGCAGCCCTTCCCCGTGGTGCTACTGCTCGCCTGGGTCCTCGTCATCGTCACACTCGTGGCCGAGGCGGGCTGGGCGATCGGGATGGTGCGCGGCCGCAAGGCCACCTGACCGCGCCGCCTGGCGCCCTAGCTCCGCGACTGCTCGGCTCCGCTCGGGTGTGGAGAAGAAGTGGTGCCCCCAACGGAATTCGAATGGTCACCCGACGCGCCTACAGGCGTGGGTGAACGTGCACTGAGGTGCACCCACAGGCGTGGGGATGCACGGCGCGACAT
>CABEAB010000337.1_pt1 | contig 11373 bp, 10 predicted proteins | sample 3132271 | NCBI WGS metagenome assembly CABEAB01 (sample SAMEA5534342, study PRJEB31848) | metagenome | biome: tundra; feature: field; material: soil | place: USA | collected 2013-05 | depth 0.45 m
CCGGCGCTCGTCGACAACCTCGCCATCGTCTACAACAAGAAGCTCTTCGACAAGGCCGGCCTGTCGTACCCGACGGCGCAGTGGACCTGGGACGACTTTCGCGCCGCCGCCAAGAAGCTCACCATCCCGGCGCAGAAGCAGTTCGGCTGGGCCTACCCGGCCGACGCGAGCGAGGACACAGTGTGGCACTGGGAGGCCATGCTCTGGGACTACGACGGCGACATCCTCACGCCCGACAACAAGCAGGCGGCGTTCAACTCGACGCCGGGCGTCCAGGCCCTCAGCATCCTCGGCGACATGGCCACGGTCGACCACTCGATCTACATCGACACGACCAACACCAAGATCCAGCAGACCTTCAACAACGGCCACATCGGCATGCTCGTCACAGGGCCCTGGGACCTGCCCGGCTTCCCCAACGTCCAGTTCGGCGTGCAGGTCATGCCGGCCAACCACCAGACGATCTCCGGTCCCGACAACTGGGTCATCCTCAACAACGGCGCCGACCGGGTCAGCGCGTCGTGGGCATTCCTCAAGTGGTTCACCGACGCCAAGCAGCAGATGTACTACGACCTGCAGACGGGCGCGCTCCCGATCCGCCAGTCCCAGCAGCAGCAGCCGGCCTTCCAGACCTTTCTCACCAAGTACCCCGGCACCGACCTGTTCGTGAAGAACATGAGCAACGCCGTCAAGGCGCGGCCGACGATCCCCCAGTACTCCAAGATCTCGACGTTCCTCGGACAGGCGATCGTGTCGGTGCTGCTCGGCAAGTCCGACGCCAAGACGGCGCTCGACCAGGCGGCGCAGCAGACCAACGCCGCCCTGGCGGTCCCTGGACCCTGATCGTGAGAGGTGCGTGAGTGAGCCTCGCGCCCGACTCGAGAGCGCGGCGGACGCTCGGCTCGGACCATGTGGCCGGGTGGATGTTCGTCGCCCCGGCCGTGGTGCTCATCGGGATCTTCGGACTGGCGCCGATCGTGTGGTCGGCGATCATGTCGTTCCAGGCGAACGACCTGGTCTCCGCGCCCAGTTGGGTCGGGCTGGCCAACTACCGGGCGCTCACCAATGACCCGGTCTTCATGGCCTCGGTGCGGCACACGCTGGTGTACACGGCGCTGTTCGTGCCGATCTCCGTGGCCGGATCGCTGCTGGTGGCGTGGGCTCTGAACCGCAAGCTCAGGGGAGTGCGCTTCTACCGCCTGGCCGTGTTCGTGCCCGTGGTCACGTCCACGGTGGCCACCGGGATCATCTTTCTGTGGTTGCTCGACCCCGTCTTCGGCCTGGTCAACTACTTCCTCAGCCTCGTCGGGCTGCCCGAACAGGGTTTCCTGCAGGATACGAACCAGGCTCTCATCTGCATCGTCGCGATGACGGTCTGGGGCTGGCTGGGCTTCGACGTGATCATCTACCTCGCCGCCCTTCAGGGCATCCCACAGGAGCTCATGGAGGCGGCGCAGATCGACGGGGCCGGCAAGTGGAGCTCGTTCCGCAACGTGGTGTTGCCGTTCTTGAGGCCCGCCACGCTCTTCCTGATCGTCTGGTCGACGATCAGCGCGCTGCAGCTCTTCGACGAGATCTACGTCACCACCAGGGGCGGGCCGCTCGGTTCGACGACGGTGATCGTGTACTACCTCTACCAGCAGGCGTTCCAGTTCTTCAACGCCGGCTACGGTGCGGCGATCGCCTACGTGCTCTTCCTGGCGATCCTCATCATCACGGTCATCCAGCTCAAGATCGGCGCGCGGCGCGTCTACAGTAAGTCGTGAGGGCGGGGTGATGGAAAGCGGAACGCTGATCGGGGCCGGCCGGCCGCTCGATCTGGACGCGGTCCCCGAGCGCCGGCCGCGCCGCTGGCCGTTCAGCCCGTGGCACTTCTTCCTGATCCCGCTGGCGCTGATGATGCTGATGCCGCTGGTCTGGTCGGTGGTGACCTCGCTCGAGACCGCCTCCGAAGCACAGCGCTTCCCGCCGGTCCTGATCCCGAAGGCACTGCACTTCTCCAACTACGTAGACGCCTGGAATTCGCTGCCGTTCGGGCACTTCTTCCTCAACAGCTTCCTGTACTCATTGGCTACCGTGGCCGGCAACCTCCTCTTCTGCAGCCTCGCCGCCTACGCCTTCGCCCGGCTGCGCTTCATCGGCAGCAACCTGCTCTTCGTGCTGCTGCTGGTCACGCTGATGGTCCCCTTCCAGGTCGTGCTGATCCCGACCTTCCTGATCGTGCGGCACCTGGGGCTCGTCGACAGCGTTGGAGGCCTGATCGTGCCCAACCTCTGCGGCGTCTTCGGCATCTTCCTGCTGCGCCAGTTCTTCCAGTCGCTGCCCGTGGAGCTCGAGGAGGCGGCGCGCATCGACGGCGCCTCGCGTCTGGGGGTCTTCTTCAAGATCGTGCTGCCGCTCTCGGCGCCCGTGCTGGCCACCCTGGCGATCATCCAGTTCATGTGGTCGTGGAACGACTTTCTCTGGCCACTGATCATCATCACCACGCCCGAGCACTCGCCCCTGCAGTTGGGCCTGTCGATGTTCCAAGGCTCGCACGTGACCAACTGGAACCTGCTCATGGCCGGGACCGTGATGAGCCAGATCCCCATGCTGGCGGTCTTCCTGTTCGCCCAGCGCTGGTTCATCCAGTCCATCGCCTACACCGGGATCAAACAGTGAGCCTGGAAGGAAAGGAATAGCCCCATGGCCGATGTGTCCTTCCAGGACGTGACCAAGGAGTTCCCCGGCGCGACGGTGGCGGTCGACCGCCTGACGCTCGACATCCCCGACGGCGAATTCATGATCCTGGTAGGGCCGTCGGGCTGCGGCAAGACCACGGCGCTGCGCCTGGTCGCCGGGCTCGAGACGGCGACCTCGGGGACGATCACGATCGCCGGCAAGAACGTCACCCATCTGTCTCCCCGTGACCGCGACATCGCCATGGTCTTCCAGAACTACGCGCTCTACCCGCACATGACGGTGTACAAGAACCTCGCCTTCGGGCTGCGCCAGCGCAAGACCGGCAAGGCCGAGGTCGACCGGCGCGTCACGGAGGTCAGCGCCATGCTGGGGCTCGACGAGCTGCTCGCGCGCCGGCCGGCGCAGCTCTCCGGCGGCCAGCGCCAGCGCGTCGCCATGGGCCGGGCGCTGGTGCGCGAGCCCAAGGCGTTCCTGCTGGACGAGCCGCTTTCGAACCTTGACGCCAAGCTGCGCGTGCAGATGCGCGCCGAGCTCAAGCGGCTGCACCAGCAGCTGAACATCACGACGATCTACGTGACCCACGACCAGGTCGAGGCGATGACGCTCGGCGACCGGCTCGCGGTCATGTCGGCGGGCAAGCTCCAGCAGGTGGGGACTCCACAGGACGTGTACGAGCGGCCCACCAACGTCTTCGTGGCGCACTTCATCGGCAGCCCGCCGATGAACCTGCTGCAGGCGACGGTGGCCGAAGGCGGCCGCGCGCAGGCGGGCGATCTCTCGGTCGAGCTCCCGCAGGTGCCGGCCGGCCCCTGCATCGTCGGCATCCGGCCCGACTCGCTGTCGTTGAGGGAAGCGGACGACTCCCGCCCGGCGCTCGACTTTGACATCGAGGTCGTCGAGCCGCTGGGCGGCGAGCTGCTCGCGCACGGCTTAGTCAACGGCCACCTGGCGTCGCCGGACACCCGTGAGGAGACGCCACTGCTCGCCGGCGACTCGGAGTCGCGGGCCGAGATCACCGCGAAGCTCGACGGACGTCTGAGGCTGAAGGCCGGCGAGCGCGTGCGCCTGGCCGTACACCCCGGCGAGGTCTACGCCTTCGACGCGACGACCGGCGACGCTCTGCGCTGACCCGGTCGGGCGTAGCCCGCTACGCGCCCTGGCTGTGCTCCGTGCCGCCGAGCACCGCCCACACCACGGCCGCCCCCACGACGCACAGCGCGGCACAGCCGGCGAACAGCCACGGCGCGCCCAGACGGGCGAAGACCACGCCGCCCAGGGCGCCCCCGAAGATGGGCGCCAGGTTCCCCGCGACCACCCAGGCCAGCGCCTGGCCGGTGGACGCCAGGCGCGCCGGCACGAGCTTGCCGACGATCACGACGACGCCGGTGTAGGCGAGCGCGAAGGCGACGCCGTCGGCGCTGGCCACGAGCGTGATCGTCAGGGGGTCGCGCACGAAGGTCCACGCCAGGAACACGGCCGCGTACACCAGCGCCCCCGTCACGTAGATGCTGCGCTGGCCGAAGCGCCGCCCCAGCGGTGCGCTGGAGTACATCACGGGGATCTCGACGAAGGCGGTCAGCCCGGCGGCCAGGCCGACGAGGAACGGGCCGCCGCCCTGGCCCAGGATGCGCAGACCCACGAAGCCCCATGCCGCTGAGCCCGCGACGCTCACCAGAAACACACCGCCCAGGAACGGCAGCAGGCGCGGCGATGAGCGGAGCACATCCCCCACGGCGCCCAGGCGCGACCGGGCCGGCATGGGCAGCGGCGCGCCTGCCGGCAGGCGCAGGGTCCAGAGGCCGAAGAGGCCCACGCCGAGCGCGTAGAGCGGGAGAGCGGGGCCGAGGCCGAGGTGCTGGAACAGCACACCGAAGGCGATCACCGCCACCCCCCACCCGGCGCTCGCCCAGAGCCGGATCCTGCCGTACTCCGTCATCCGCTCCGCGCCCAGGTACCCGACGGCGAGCGCGTCCGAGAGCGGCGTCTCGGGCGCCGAGCAGGCCGACATGAGCGCTGCGGCGATCAGGACGGGAAGAAGAGCGGAGCCCGCCAGAGCAAGCGCCAGCGCCCCCACCACGGTCGTCAGGGCCGACAGCTGTAGCACGCGGACCGCGCCCAGACGCGTATCGGCGAGGTGACTCCAGAGAGGAGTGGCGACCGCACCCGCGAGCGACGTGGCGCCGAGCACGAGGCCGATCTGCTCGGGATCCAGTCCACGCCCCTGCAGCAGTGGCGCGAAGAAGGGCAAGAGCGCCGCGCCGCCGGCGCCGCTGAGCAGGAAGAGCGCGCGCAGCGGCCAGAGACCGCCCTCTTCGCCTGACCATCTGCCCATGGGCTCATCCTAGCAGCCGGAGTGGCGGAATGTTGTTTCCTGCGCGATACCCTTCCGTTTCGTGCAGAAACAGTCAGGCCGTGTGATACGATGGCTGCATGCGCCAGGAAGAACGCATGGGCCTCATCCTCGAGGAGCTCGCCGCCGATGGCTCCGTCGGCGTGGCCCAGATCGCCGCCAAGCTGGGCGTGTCCACCGCATCCATCCGCCGCGACCTGCAGCTGCTCGAGAAGCAGCGGCTGCTGTCACGCACGCACGGCGGCGCGGTGGCCAACAGCACCGCCTACGAGCTACCGCTGCGCTACCGCGGCGGGCGGCACCGCGAGGAGAAACGGCGCATCGCCGCCGCGGCCGCCGCCCGCGTGAGCGACGACGTCGCCTCCGTGGGCCTCACCGGCGGCACCACGACCACGGAGGTCGCGCGCAGGCTGGCCGACCGCCAGGGGCTCACCGTGGTCACCAACGCGCTCAACATCGCCGCCGAGCTCGCCCTGCGCCCCGACATCAAGCTCATCGTCACCGGCGGCGCCGCGCGCAGCGAGTCCTACGAGCTCGTGGGGCCGCTGGCCGAGGCCACCCTGGAGGGCATGAACCTCGACCTCGCCGTGGTGGGCGTGGACGGCATCACCGTCGCCGGCGGCCTCACCACTCACCACGACATCGAGGCGCACACTAACCGCGTGCTCATCGGCCGCGCCCGCCACGTGATCGTCGTCGCCGACGGTTCCAAGGTCGGATGCCTCGCCTTCGCCCGCATCTGCGACGTGAGCTCAGTGCACGAGCTGATCACCGACGCCTCGGCCCCCGCGCCCGAGCTGCAGCGTCTGGCCGACGCCGGCATCGTCATCACTACCGTCTGAGCGCGACCGTCAGGCCGGGCCAAACCCGGAGGGTCGCGCCCGGCTCCCGTTAGCCGGAGAAGGCCTCGGTGGAGCGCTTCAGCGGTATGAACCGCACGCTGAGCCCCGTCTCCTCCACGGCGACCACGGCGACGGTGGGGTCGTCGTCCTCCTCGTGCGGAGACGAAGCGGTGCCCGAGCCGATACCACGAATCCGAGGCGCCTTTCATGGAGAGGCGTCGCCGGCACCAAGGAGCGGACATGGCAGACACACCAGGCTTCCTCTACGTCGCCACGTACGGCAGCGAAGCCGACGCGCACGTTGACTACAAGGCCGTCAAGGCCCTGCACAAGGAACTGGCCGAGGCCGCCAAGGACACGAAGTAGCGCCGTCGGCAGAGGTGCCCGCCGCCCGGGTTGTGAACTTCGGCACGACGTTTCCGTGCCGTAGCGCCGCGGGTAAGTACCCTGCCGAAGTTGCAGTGCCGGCGAAGAGAGAGGGCATCATGTCAACTGTACATCGTCATATCGAGGTGGAAGCGCCTCCATCGATCGCGCTCGCCACCTGGTCGCATTTCGTACGCTGGATCATGACCGGTCATCAGCGACTCGCCTGCGACGAGCTCGCCTGCGTCGACGCCGTGCGCGCCGGCCTGGTCGCCTTCGAGCCCGTCGACGGAGGCGGTCGGACCACCGTGATCTTCAACGTCGACTGCGACGAAGAGTGCGGACCGTTACGGGAGGTGCTCGAGCAGAACGTCGCCCGTGATCTGGTGGTCTTCAAGGACTACATCGAGCGCGGAGACAATTGGGTAGGCAAGCCTACGAGGGCGGAAAAACAGGCCATGATCGAAGACCAAGAGCGCCACACTCACGAGCGGTTGCATCGGCATATCGGCGCCGAAAACGAGCCGGTCTCGTACCAGGATCACTTCCCCTCGTGAGCGGCGGGAGTGAGGACACGAAGGGCCACGAGGGCGACGCCCCGCAAGCGCGGGGCGTCGCCCTCGTAGTCGCCAGCTTCAACCTGCGCCACGGGCGCGCCTGGGACGGCCTGCACTCCTGGCCGCTGCGCCGGCGCGCGGCGGCGCGCTGCCTCGCCGACCTCGGCGCCGAGGTCGTAGGCCTGCAGGAGGTGTACGGCTTCCAGCAGCACTATCTAGCGCGCCGCCTGAGCAGCTACGCCGCCGTCGGCGCCGGCCGCGACGACGGCCGCGAACGCGGCGAGCGCTGCGCGGTCCTGTACCGGCCCGGCCGCCTGGAGCTCGAATCGTGGACGGTCCGCTGGTTCTCGGACACGCCCGGCGTGCCCGGCTCTCGCGACTGGGGCAATCCGGTCGCGCGGCTCGTCACGCTCTGTCGCTTCATCGACCGCGCCGACGGGCAACGGTTCGGCGTCGCCGACGCTCATTGGGACGGAGAGTCCGCGGCATCGCGTCTGCGCGGCGCAGAGGCACTCCTGCGCTGGCTCGACCCCGCGCTCCCGTGGATCGTGCTCGGCGACCTCAACGCGACGGCCGGCGACCCGGCCGTCGCGCGCCTGGTCGCCGGCGGCCTGCGCGACACGCTGGCGCACCTCGGCGAGCGCGGCCCCGGCGCGGGCACCCATCACCACTGGGACGGCGCGACCGACGGCACGCGCATCGACTACGTGCTGGTGTCCGCGGAGTGGGAGGTGCTGCACGCCGAGATCGCCCACCAGCTGCCGCAGGAAGGGCGCTCGGGCTTGCCGTCGGACCACTGGCCGGTGGTCGCGACACTGCGGCTGATGAGCTGAGGGCCGGCGGCGCCCGCGAAGCCGGCCGGGCCGGCTCTCGCGGTCACGCCGGCGCGCTCACCGCGACCAGGCGTCCGCCGACCAGGTCCGGCGCCTGCGCGCCCACTCCGCGTCGTCTCTCCACACGAACGTGTCGTTCTGCAGATCACGCAACGCGAGCTGCAGCTCCTCGCGGGTGTTCATCACGAACGGCCCGTAGCGCGCGATCGGCTCGCCCAGCGGCTTGCCGCTGACGAGCAGGAAGCGCACCGCGTGGTCGCGCGCCTCCACGCGGACCTCGTCGCCCTCGCCGAACACCGCCATGCGCGGGGCGGTGAGCAGTTCACCGTCCAGGTCGCCGCGATAGCCCAGGTCGCAGCCCACGCCGAACTGGCCCTCGCCTTCGAACGCGTACGCGAAGGCGGAGTGCCCACGCGACACCGGCTGCGAGAAGCTCACGCCGGCCGGCAGCGACACGTCCAGGTATTCGGGCTCCGCGTAGATCTCGGTCACCGCGCCGGCCACGCCGTCGACTTCGCCGGCGACGACGCGGATGACGGTGCCGTCGACGCGCCGTACCTCGGGGATCTGGGCCGCGCTGAGATCCTGGTAGCGCGGCTTGGTCATCTTGAGCTCCGCCGGGAGGTTCACCCACAGCTGGAAGCCGCCCATGCGCCCGTCCGCGCCGGGGCGCGGCATCTCCTCGTGCATGATGCCGCCGCCGGCCGTCATCCACTGCACGTCACCGGCGCCGATCATCCCGGCGTTGCCGATGCTGTCCCGGTGGTCCACCTCGCCGGCCAGCATATAGGTGACGGTCTCGATGCCGCGGTGGGGGTGCCAGGGGAAACCGGCGAGGTAGTCGTCCGGATCGTCCGACTGGAAGTTGTCGAGCAGAAGGAACGGGTCGAGGTAGTCGAGCGTCGCTGTGGCGATGCTGCGTCGCAGGCGGACGCCGGCGCCCTCGATGACGGGCGTCGGCTGGATCACGCGTTCGACGGCGCGAGGTTGGGCGGTCATGTGGTGCGCTCCTTGAGTCGTGTGCCGATGTGAGAGTGGTTCCCGGCGGCGCGGCGCGCGAACCGCGTAGAGGGCGATGCCGGCCGGGCCGGTGGCGCCGGGTCGCCCTGCTCCCCCGTCGCCGGATACCATCCCGGCGACACCATCTTCCGGGGAGGGGACGACGGCGGACACCGCACAGAGAGCGCACGCCGCCGTCGGGCTGCGCACCTTGCCCCGACAGTACTGGTTGCTCATCGCCGGCACCTTCGTCTACGCGACCGGCGTGGAGATGTGCTACCCCTTCCAGACGCTGTACCTGAACCAGCGCCTGGGACTGTCGATGACGTCCATCGGTGTCATCATCGGCGTCACGCTCTTCGCCGGCCTGCCGTTCCAGATCGTCGGCGGCGCGGTGGCCGACCGCTTCGGCCGCCGCCCCGTGCTGATCCTGGCCATCTGCGCGGGCATGGCCCTCTACATCGGCCTGGGCGTGGCCCATCAGCTCTGGCTTGTCATCGCACTGTTCGCGTTCGAGGCGGCGTTCGGCTGGGCGCAGTACCTCACGGCCAGCAACGCGATGGTGACCGACCTCACGCCTCTCTCTCGCCGCGCCGAGGCCTTCAGCATCTCGCGCGTGGCGCTCAACGCCGGCATCACCGTCGGACCGCTCGTGGCGGCGCCGCTCATCACCCTCGACCCTACCTTCCGCACGAGCTTCCTGGGCGCCGGCCTCGTGTGCGGCGTCTTTCTGGTGATGGTCCTCACGCTGTTCAAGGAGACCCGGCCACCTTCGGCCGGCCGCGGCTCGATCGGCTCCGCGTTCCGCGGCTACGGGCAGGTGCTTCGCGACCGTCGCATGCTCGCCTTCTGCGTCGTGGCGCTGCTTCCGCTGTACGGGTTCGGGCAGATCTGGGTCACCATGCCGATCTTGCTCGGCGACCTGCACGGGGTGTCGGCCGGGATGTGGGGCATCCTCCTCGTCGTGTACGGGGCGTCCACGGCCATCCTCCAATACCCCGTGATCCGCGTCCTCGGCCGCTTCGACCATATGCTCCTGCTGGCGCTGGCGAGCCTCTGTATCGGCATCGGCACAGGCGCCGCCGCCTTCGTCCCGTGGCCCTTCACGTTCGCCTGCGTCATCGTCATCAGCTTCGGCATCGTGCTGTTCATCCCGATCTCCTCGACCGTGGTCTCCCACCTGGCTCCCACGGCGCTTCGCGGCCGCTACATGGGCTCCTGGACGATGGTCTACATCGGCGGGTACGCCCTCGGCCCGCTACTCGGCGGCTGGGCGATTGACGCGCTCGGCGGCCGTGGCGCCTTCGCCATGGTCGCGGCCGCCGGTCTTCTGGGCGCCCTGCTCTTCCCGCTGCTGCGCAGCGATACGGGAACGCGAGACGAAGACGGGGCTGCGGCGAGGGCCGCGCTGAGCGACGAACCCCGCGGTGAACGGCCAGAGCAGGCGGTCTAGGTAGCGGCGCCCCGCGCCTCGTCGAGCAGCCTGCGCGGGTCCGGATGAGCCGAGAGGCCGAGCTGTGCCGCCGCCTCGTCGATGAGGCGGCACAGCTCGGCCTCCACGTCGTCGGGCAGCCCGACAGGCCCGCGGGCAAGCGCCTCCGCGACGCGCTCCTGGGCGAGATCGACGACGTCCTTGCGGCCGCCGGCGACCCACTCGGCGAAGCCGGCGCGAGAACTGAGGTCCTCCGACGGCGTGATGCGCCGCAGCCAGCGACGAGTGTGACGCGTGCCCAGGTAGCCCATCGCGCCCGTGATGCCCTCGATCATGGCATCGACGTCGAGGGCGTCGGCGTCCCACTCCGGTGGCTCTAGGGCGTCGAGCACCAGATGGTACACGGCGTCGCCGATCACCAGAAGCTCGAGGCAGGTGGTGGTGTCGCCCCAGGCGCCGATGCCGGACATGAACCGCGGGCGCGCCAGAGCGCCGGTCAGCGTGGGCACCGCGTACTGATAGCCGAGCTGCAGGTCGAGCGTCCGAGCCGACGTGTCGGGGCCGTAGCAGTCGCACGCCAGACCGTGACGCCGCGCGAGGAGCGTGGCCCCTACCGACGCGAGCACCCATTGGCCGGCGCCGCATAGCAGCTGACCGCTGCGCGGGTCCGCGACCGAGAGCCGCGCACCGTAGCTGCACGGCGAGCCGGGAACCACGGACTGCACCAGGACGACACCGGCGAGGATCTCGGCGTCCTGCTGCGCCAGGGCGCCGGCGAGCGCTGCCGGAGCCGTGGTGCCCGCGACAGGGTTGGTGAGCACCTGCACGGCCATGCCCCGCCCCACCGCCTCGATGATGCCCTCGCAGACGCTCGGGCCCAGGTGCAGCGGACTCACGGGGGAGAAGCCCATCTCGATGGCGCAGGCGTCGCCCGGCCTCTCGCCGGGTCGGGCCTCGGCGACCGCCTCGGCCATGCCGGCGAGGTAGCGCGCCTGCCAGGGGAAGTCGAGGCCCGGACCGCCGATGAGCTTGTCGGTCTCGGCGGCGATCGCCAGGTACGAGTACAGCGGATGCAGTTCGCCCGGCACGTCGCTCGGCGTCACCAGGCTGTTGATGCTGTCGGGGTAGCGGCAGTGGTGCATGACCCGCGTCGCCAGCACCTGGTCGCGGAAGGTGGCCCTGCGGGCCTCGCCGCTGCGCGGATCGGCCACGTCGGGCGCCTCGCCCATGTTGTGCACGCGGATGTCGCCGGGCGCCGCGTTCATGACGACGTCGAACGCCGGGTCGCGGGCGACGACCGTGTACTCCTTGG
>CABEAB010000361.1_pt1 | contig 10973 bp, 12 predicted proteins | sample 3132271 | NCBI WGS metagenome assembly CABEAB01 (sample SAMEA5534342, study PRJEB31848) | metagenome | biome: tundra; feature: field; material: soil | place: USA | collected 2013-05 | depth 0.45 m
TGGAGCAGCTCATCATCGACGTGCCCGACGAGTACCAGGGCACGGTCATCCAGGAGCTGAGCCTGCGCAAGGGCGAGCTGGTGGCGGTGGAATCGACCGGCACCGGCCTCGTACGCCTCGAGTTCACGATCTCGACGCGTGGCCTGATCGGCTACCGCAACGACTTCCTCACCGAGACGCGCGGACTGGGCGTGATGAGCTCGCGGTTCACGGGCTACGGCCCGTGGCGCGGCGAGCTCCCCGGCCGCGACCGCGGCTCGCTGGTCAGCCAGACCGGCGGCGAGGCGGCCGGCTACTCGCTCGAGAACCTGCAGAACCGCGCCGTGCTGTTCGTCGGCAATATGACCCCCGTCTACGAGGGGATGATCGTCGGCGAGAACTCACGCGCCGACGACATGCTCTGCAACCCCACCAAGCGCAAGCAGCTCGGGAACTACCGGCAGTCAACCAAAGAGATCGACGCCGGCCTCAAGGTGCCGCGCTCGATCACCCTCGAGAGCGCGCTCGAATGGATCGCCGACGACGAGCTCGTCGAGGTGACGCCCAAGACGGTGCGCCTGCGCAAGCACATCCTGAGCACCGAGCAGCGCAAGAAGGCCGAGAAGCAGCGCGCCTGAGCGCGATTGGGGGGCTGCCTGCGCGGCCCGCCCGCGGCGCTTCGCTGGCCGTCACCGCTTCGGTTGCGCGGCGGTCGGATGGTACGCTTGCCCCCGCACGGCGGCCAAGTTCGGACCCGGGAGGGATCGCATGGACTTCTTGTGGGGGTTGTGGAACGGGATCACGGCGTGGCCCCTGCTCATCATCCACGTGTTCGGCGGCTGGACGCGGTTCGCGGTCTACGACGTGCTCCGTAACGGAGGCTGGTACCAATTCGGTTTTCTTCTTGGGTCAGGATCGCCTCTGCTCGGTATGTTCGGCCGGCGCCACGGCAAGGGCAAGTAGGCCCGCGCGCAGGCTGACGCGCTGGGCCGCTACAGTCGGCGCAGTTCGGCAATCGCCTCGGCGATAATCTGCTGCTGACGCTCGATCTCGTCGAGCAGCTCCTCGGGCGTGCGCGTGTCTTCCTCGACCACGCGGTGTGGGTTGACCGCCTTGAGGTCGTAGTTGCTGGCCTCAATCGCGTCGCGCATCACCGTCCAGCTGCGCTCTGAATCAGGCCGGTCCACTGCGCCGCCGGCCCGGCAATCGCCGACAAGCTCGAAGAAGTCGCCCATGCGGGCCAACGTGAACGGGTTCTTCTTGCCGACCTTGAGGTCGCTGAGGTCGTAGTACCAGATGCGCTCGGTGGGCCGGCCCTTGTTGAAGAAGAGCAAGTTGGTCTTGACGCCGGCACCCGCTTGACTGAACACCCCGGGCGGCATGCTGACGATGCACCACAGGTCGCAGTCGTCGAGCAGCTTGCGCTTGGTCTGCACGAAGGCGGTCTCGTTGGTGCGGAACAGCACGCCCTCGTCGATGACCAGGCCGCAGCGGCCCCCGACTCCGTCGTCGCATGGTGGCCGCAAGCTGTCGATCACGTGTTGCAGAAAGAGTACCTGCGTGGCGCCGGTCTTGTAGGCGAAGCGCGTCTGGGCGTCCTTGCCCTCTTTGCCGCCGAAGGGCGGGTTCATGAGGATGACGTCGTAGAGCGGCGGCGCGCCTTCGAAGAGGCCGTCGTACGCGGCCGTGGCCGTCAGCGTGTTGCCGTGCCAGATGTGCGGCGCGTCGATGCCGTGCAGCACCAGGTTGGCGAGCGCGATGGGGTAGATGGCGTTGTCCTTCTCGCGGCCGAAGAACGTTCGCTCCTGGAGGGTCACGAGCTGGTCAGCCGAGGTGATGTTGCCGTTGCCGGCGCCGATCATCTGCTCGAAGGATTGGGCGAGGAAGCCGCCGGTGCCGCAGCCCGGGTCGTAGATGGTCTCGCCGATGCGCGGGTCGACCACGCGCACCATGGCGCGGATGATCTCGCGTGGCGTGAAGAACTGGCCGCCGTCGTTGCCCTTCTCGCCCATCTTGAGCAGCAGACCCTCGTAGACCTGCGAGAGCGTGAACACGTGGGTGGTGTCGACCGCGGTGTGGTCGATCTCGTCGACCTTGTCGATCACGTCGAGGAAGTTGCGCTCGGTGTCGATGCGCGTGTGCTCGACGGAGCTCATGATCTGGCTGATGACCTTCTGACGCGAGTTGGCCTGCGGCTGCTCGCCCAGCCGCCGCAGGTACGGCAGTAACTCCTCGTGGAGGAAGTGGAAGAAGGCGCCAAGCGCGCCCGACTGGAGTTCGGCGCGCTTGGCGCCGTCCGGCGCGGCCCAGTCGCGCCAGCGATACGGCGCCGTCAGCGACGGCTTGTACGCGATGCCAACGGCGCGAGCCTCGTCGGCCTCCTCCTCTTCGCGTTCGTCGAGGATGCGCAGGAAGAGGATCCAGGTGAGCTCGGGCACGTACTGCAGCGCCCCCGCGCAGTTGGAGCGCCGCATGATGTCGCAGATCGCCTTGACGGCCTGGTTGACCGACTGCTGCGTGGGGAGCTTCTTGGCGTTGCCGTTCGTAGCCATGAGCGCAGTCTATCGGCTGCCGGGGACGAGGCCGACATCCGTGCGGCTTTCAAAGCGAGGCGCGCTTTGAAAATGGCGCACCTGTTTCTTTCAATCCTGTCGAGGGAGGAGGCTGAGCCGTCAGTCCTTTACAGACTAAACGCGACTTATCAACGAAAGGAGAGTCGCGCCCGTGCAGGGTCGGGCAGGGGGCATTGAACGGTTCTGGCCGTTTTCGTTCGATGCCTCCGTAGCTTTGAACGCCGGTGTTCAATGCCGCGTCGGTCGACTAGCGCTGTCCTCAGGCGCTCTTCGCCCGGACGATGACCTCGACCTCGCAGTCGAGCACCTGGAGCAGCGCGAGCATCTTGTCGACCGACTTGCGGTAGTTCGTCGTGTCGAGGAGGCGGTAGAACTGCGCCGGTGACGTGCCGAGCCGGCGGATGATCTCGCGCTTGGAGAGCGGACTCGCTTCGATGCGTTCGAGGGCCTCTACGGTCAGATTGTAGAGGAGCAGGTCGCGCATGTAGCCCGGCTCCTCGTTGTAGTCGAGCACGTGGTCGATGTGGACCGAGCCCTCGGCGCCGGACGCGAGCAGATAGGTGAAGCCTTCGCGGCCAAGTTCTGGGTCGATGTACAGCTCGACCAGCGGGTCGGATGGAGTCGGCGCCGGTTCCGCCTTGCTGTAGGGAAAGGGCCACTGCCCACGACGCGTCTTGACCTCGAAGGCCCGCTTCCGGTTGTTCGCAGTGACCGATGTGATCTTCACAGCAGACCCTCCTCTTCAAGCTCGCGGATGAGGGCCACCAGCTTCCCGGTGGCGAATCCCTGCATCGGCCTGTGGAGCTCCAAGTCCCACTTCAGGATCAGCGTGCCGTCGCGGATGGTCACTTTTTCACGTGAGGAAGACGTAGCCACCTCGGCGGACCTTGGTCACGATAGATGATACCTCCAGAGGTAACGCTTCACAAGGAACGGATGTTCTGGAGGTAGTCTGACGGCGCTGGGCTTGCCCGGGGCGGTCTGTAGACCATGAGGCGGCTAACGATCAGCCCTGGGACAGGGTGACGTTGTGGGTGGGCCTGTCCGGCCTACTCACAGCGGTGCACACGGGCCCTGCGATCAAGGCCGGCGCCACCGCGGCGCTGGCATTGTCATCCTTGACGTCCGGTGAAGCCCATATAATTATCAGGGCTAGGACGACGGACCACACGCAGGGAGGCGCAGATGACTCATCCGAAGACGCCAGCAGCCACGTCACAGCCTACGCCCCAGCAGCTCAATCGCATCACCTCGCAGCTCCACGACCTCAACGCGGCCTACAAGGCCGCCGTCGCCAACGGCAAGCTGCAGGGCGGGTCTGCACCCAGCCCCAAGCCCGGCAAGTAGCCTCACCGCGGGCCGGCCTCAGCCATGATGCGCGGCAAGCCCGCCGTTCTCGCAGTCGTCTTCGATTTCGACGAGACCCTCGTTCCCGACTCCACCTCGAAGCTGCTCCAGTCCCGCGGCGTGGATCCGCACGAGTTCTGGACGGGGCACGTTCGCCGGCGGCTCGAGCGTGTTCATGGGACGATGCGCTGGTGGCTTCCCCGCGGTCGCTCTCCGTTCATGAGGTTGCCGTCGAGGCGGTCGGGGGAGGTACTGGCCAGGACGCACGCGGTGATCGGCTTCGAGTAGGGTCCTCACGATGACGCTTGACGACATGAAACGCGCCTCGGCGAACGCGGCGCTCGAGTACGTGCCGACCGGCGCGACCATAGGCGTCGGCACCGGAAGCACCGCCGAGTTCTTCATTGAGGAACTGGCGGCGCGGCCGGGCTTGATCGCGGCGGCCGTGGCCAGTTCGGAGGCCTCCGCCGCCCCCCTGCGCGCCGCCGGGATCCGCGTCCTCGACCCGGCCGCCGCGCCATACCCGCTGCCGCTGTACGTCGACGGCGCCGACGAGATCGACCCCGAGCTGCGGTTGATCAAAGGCGGCGGCGGCGCCCAGACGCGCGAGAAGGTGCTGGCAACAGCGGCCGAGCTCTTCGTGTGCATCGTCGACGACACGAAGCTTGTCGAGCGCCTCGGCCGCGCGCCGGTCCCGCTCGAGGTGGTGCCGTGGGCCGCGGCGTTCGTCGCCGAGCGCGTCGCCGCGCTCGGCGGCCGCACCGCGGCCCGCCCCGGCTTCCTCACCGACAACGGCAACGCCGTCCTCGACGCGATGGGGCTCGACCTGTCAGACCCGGAGGGTCTCGAGCTCGAGCTCGACGCGATCCCCGGCGTCGTGGAGTGTGGGCTGTTCGCGCGCCGGCGCGCCGATGTCGTGCTGGTCGGGACCGTGGGGGGTGTGCGACGGCTCAGCGGTCGTCGAACACTATGATGCTGCCGGAGTAGCAGCAGACCCACGTGCTCTTCGTCGGCGCGTCGTGGGTGATGCCGATGGGCGCCACGTTGATGTTCACAACCTGGATCACCTTCATGTCGCTGGTGCGCACCTTGCTCATCGTGTTGGAGCCATAGTTGATCATGTACAGCGACTTGCCGTCGGGCGCCATGGCCATGCTGCGCGGCTCCGAGCCCGTATAGAGCGTGTCGTCGCCGCGCTGCTCGGCGACATCGATCTCACCGCGGATCCAGCTCACGCCCCAGGCGTCGCCGGCGGTACACGCGGGTTCGATTGCGGCGCATCCGGCGGTCGGTGCGATAGGCCATGGCTGGGGAGTGTAGTTCAGCCCAAGGCGCCCTGCAGGCGGCGCAGCGCCTCCTGCAGGGTGCTCCGCGGGCAGGCGAAGTTGAGGCGCAGGAAGCCCGGGTCGCCGAAGGCGGCCCCGGGCGACAGCGCCACTCCCGCCTTCAGGCAGGCCTTGGCAGCGTCCGCGTGGTCGAGCCCGCGCACGTCCAGCCAGGCCAGGTATGTGGCCTCGACGTGCGTCATCGTCACGCGGGGCAGCGACTCGGCGACGAAGCTCTCGACCAGGTCGCGATTGCCGCTCAGGTAGTCGAGGAGCTCGTCGAGCCAGCCGCTTCCCCCGCGATAGGCCGCCTCGGCGGCGTCGATGGCGAAGCAGCCGGGAAACGGCAGAAGCCCCTCGCCCGGCCGCTGGAATCGCCGCCGCAGCTGCTCGTCGGGCACGATCGCGAAAGCGAAGTTGAGACCCGGCAGGTTGAAGGTCTTGCTCGGCGACATCAGCGTCACGATGCGGTCCGTGTCGCCGGGGGAGGCGAGCGCCGCCGGCACGTGGGCCAGCTCGTCGAGGATGAGGTCGCAGTGGATCTCGTCGGAACACAGCACGAGGTCGTGGCGGCGGCAGAAGTGCACGACCGCCGCGACCTCATCCTTGCTCCACACCCTCCCCAGCGGGTTGTGCGGATGGCAGAAGAGGAGCACCCGGGTGTCGCGGGTGACGGCCGCCTCCATCGCTTCAAGCGGCAGCTGCCAGCGGCCGCCGGCGAGGGCCGCCGGCACGGGCACGAGCCGGCGGCCCTGGTCCGGCGGCGCTTCCAGGAACGGCGGGTAGACGGGCGTGACGGTCATCACGGCCTCGCCCGGCCCGGCGAACGCCCGGCAGGCGAGGTTGAGGCCCGGCACCACGCTGGGCAGCCAGACCAGCCAGTCGGGCTCGATGCGCCAACCGTAGCGTGCCACCAGATGCGCGCGGATGGCGTCGATCAGCGAGTCGGGCACCAGCGCGTAGCCGAAGACGCCGTGAGCGGCGCGTTCGCGCAGCGCCGCCACCACGGCAGGCGGCGAGGCGAAGTCCATGTCGGCCACCCAGAGGGGGAGGACGCTTTCGGGGTACTTGTCCCACTTGAAGCTGGCCGTGCCCGCGCGGTCGACGGGCATGTCGAAGTCGATACGCATGGTCCCTCGCGTGGTCGGGGTATCGCCGACCACGGTATCAGACGGTGCGACTGCGAGCGGCTCGGGCCGGCCGCCGCGCGGCGACGGGCGGCGACGGGCGGCGCGGACCGCGTTTGTCCCGTATTGTGAAGGGTTGTATCCTCAACCGTCATCGCGTAGCCGGCCCGTCTCGCCGCGCGGCGAGCAGCGGCCACATTCAAAGGACGCTCATGAAGATCCGCCTTATCGAGCCCGAAGCCCCCAGCATGCACCTCTGGTCGCACTCCTACTTCGTGCGCCTCGGCCTCCCCATGATCGGTGCGAGGCTCAAGCAGCTCGGCCACGACGTGCGCATCTACAACCCGCAGCTGGCGCCCATCGATTGGGACGACGTGCACACCGCCGAGCTCGTCGGCTTGTCGAGCACCACCTCCACCACCCCTGCCACCTACGCGATCGCCGACGGCCTGCGACGGCGGCGCATCCCGGTGATCGTCGGCGGGTCGCACGTCACCTTCATGGCCGACGAGGCGCTCGAGCACGTCGACTACGTGGCGCGCGGCGAGGGCGGCGAGACGATCATGGCGGAGCTCGTGGAGGCGCTGCAGGGCGCGCGCGAGCTCGAGTCGATCACGGGTCTGTCGTTCAAACGTGACGGCGCGATCGTGCACAACCCACTGCACGAGCGTTGCGCCGACCTCGACACCCTGCCGTTCCCCGATCTCACGCTGATCGTCGGCAACGAGCGCCTCACCAACACGCCCATCATGACCAGCTGGGGCTGCCCGTTCGCCTGCAACTTCTGCTCGGTGACGGCGATGTTCGGGCGCAAGTACCGCTTTCGCAGCGCCGAGAGCGTGGTCGCCGAGATCAAGGAGAAGAAGCCCGAGAGGATCTTCTTCTACGACGACAACTTCGCCGCCGACAAGAAGCGTCTCAAGCGGCTCCTGCGCATGATGATCGACGAGGGTCTCGTGATGCCCTGGGGCGCCCAGGTGCGCACCGACGTGGTGCGCGACAAGGAGCTGCTCGAGCTCATGCGGGCCTCGGGGGCCGACTTCGTCGCCCTCGGCCTCGAGTCGGTCAACCAGGACACCCTGGACGGCTACGAGAAGTCGCAGACCGTCGGCGACATCGAGCACGCCATCAAGGTGCTGCACGACTACGGCGTCCGCAGCCACGGCATGTTCGTGCTGGGCGCCGACAGCGACACCCCGAGCTCCGTGCGCGACACGGTGACCTTCGCGCTCAGGAACCACATCGACACGCTCATGCTCAACATCCTCACGCCGCTGCCCGGCACCCAGCAGTTCAGCGACCTCGACGCCCAAGGCCGCATCATCACCAAGGAGTGGTACCTGTACGACGCGCAGCACGTGGTCTTCGAGCCGCGGCAGATGAGCGCCGCGGAGCTGCAGCGCGAGGTGCTGCGCGGCCAACGGCGCTTCTTCCACGCGGAGCGCCCTGTGCGCAAGTTCGCCTCGTGGGTCCTCACGCGCCGCGAGCGCAGCTTCTCGCGGATGCTCGAGTACGGCTGGTGCTGGTGGTACGCGCGCATGTGGTGGCGCGACCCGCGCAACCGCCGGCACATGCGCATGCTCGAGCAGCGGCGCCGGTCACAGCCGGCCGGCGTGCTCGAGGGCGCGCCGCGGGCGTAGCCTCAGACGGCGCGCCTCTCGCGGGCGTCGCGCCGCCGGCCGTGCGTGTCGCCCTGCTTTTGCGGGAATCACCCTCCTGCAAGGTACGCGCCTCGTGCGCGCGGCACCGACAGGAAGGCGACACGATGGCCATTGCGACATTCGCGGCGGGCTGCTTCTGGGGCGTCGAGCAGCATTTCGCGCAGCTCAACGGCGTCACCAGGACCGAGGTCGGCTACACGGGCGGCCCCACGCCGCACCCGACGTACAAGCAGGTGGGCTCGCACAGGACCGGTCACGCCGAGGCCGTGCGCATCGAGTACGACCCCGAGCGGATCACCTACGAGCAGCTCCTGGCTGCGTTCTTCGGCATGCACGATCCCACGCAGCTGAACCGCCAGGGCCCGGACGTGGGCGACCAGTACCGCTCGGCGATCTTCTTCCATACGGTGGAGCAAGAGGACGCCGCTCGCGCCGCGATGCGGGCTCTGGAGGCGGAGGGAAGATTCCGCCGGCCCATCGCCACCGCCGTCGTGCCGGCGCCGGAGTGGTGGCCGGCCGAGGACTATCACCAGAAGTACTTCGAGAAGCACGGCCGCTTCGGCTGCGCGATCTGACGGGCCGGGGGGCCTTCGGCCGCCGGCCGGCCGCTCCCCCGAGACTCCGGCGGCTCAGAGCGCCGGCGTCTCCGTGGGCGTCGGCGTGGGCACCGGCGTCTCCGTGGGCGACGGCGAGGGCGTCGGCGTCGGCGTCGGCTCCGGATTGAGGCCGTACTTGCCGAGCCACGTCACCGTTTTCTCCGAGAGCAGGTGCTGGTACTTGCTGCGCCCGGGCTCCACGAGGTGGAAGATGTCGAAGAAGTCGTGGTCGACGAAGCCCGCCGCGGCGACGAACGTGAGCCAGGGGATGTGGTACTTGGCCGCCACCCGCTTGCAGCCGGCCTTGTACGTGGCCGCCGGCGAGTCAAACGAGTGGCCGATGATTGGCAGGTCGCGAGGGAGGTCGACCAGCACCGGGTGCAGGCCCCGGCGTATGCAGGTCTTGACCACGCTCTCCACGACTCTCATGTTGTAGCTGTAGCGGGCCTTGAACTCGGGCCACCGCCTGGTCAGCCAGTACTTGACGTAGTAGCGCTTGAGCGATGCGCTCTGGATGCGCTCCTTCGAGTAGACGTGCTGGTAGTACGCGGGGGCCGGGATCTCGGGGTCGGGCAGGTTGAGCAAGGGATCGGAGGGCGAGTTGCAGAAGCGCCCGATGTTGATGCCTATGTATACGATGGCGGGCATGTCTTTGGGAAGGCTCTCGGCGATCTCGCGGTCGAGCTCAAAGGTATCGTTCCTGGAGCCCAGGTTGTAGGCGACCACGGTGGGGCCGTGCTGGCGCAGTATCTGTGCGGCCCAGTTGTGGTCGTCGATGGTACTCTCGCGCGCCGACGAGCCGCCGAGCAGGATGACCACCGGCTGCTCGGGCGGCTCGGCGCGCAGGTTGGCGACGATCTGCAGGCAATGGATGCGGTCCTTGCTGAGCGCACGGGCATGGGCCGCCGCGGCATCGTCGGTAGCCCTGAAGGTCTTGGGGTAGGCGGCGCCGGCGCGCGCCTGACTGGTGAGGAGGGGCGCGCCGGCCGCCGCCAGGCAGGCCAGCGCCGCGAACGCGGCGACGATGAGGGGGACGCGGCGTATCACGGGGTCGCGCCTCCGACCATGTCGTACTTCTTGAGGAGCTCCACAGTCTTGGCCGAGAGGAGCCCCTGCCACACGCTACGCCCGGGCTCGACGAGGTGCCAGAGGTCGTAGAACCTGGAGTTCGGCAGCTTCGCCTGGGCGACGAAGCTCACGTACGGGATGTCGTAGTTCTTGGCCAGCGCCTGGCAGGTCTTGCGGTAGCGGGAGACCGGCGCGTCGAGCTGGTGACCGATGATGGCCGTGTTGCGCGGCAGCTCGAAGAGCACGGGACGCATGCCGCTCTGCCGGCACACCTTGACGAGCTTCTCAAGGACGCCGGCGCTGGTGGCGTAGTTGCGCTTGAAGACGGGGTAGCGCTTCGCAAGCCAGTCGCGGAGCAGGGCCTTCTTCTTGGCGACGCTCAGGATCTTGCTCTGGCTGTAGGAGTGCTGCTTGTACGCCGGCAGCGGGGTGACCGGCTTGGGGAGCGAGATCGTGGCGGTCTTCTGGGCCGACGTGAAGACACCCAGGTTGATGCCGATGTAGACGATGGTCGGCACCTTGGGAAGCGCCTGCACGAGGGCGACGTTCTGGGCCAGCGTGCGATTGCGCGAGGCGAGGTTGTAGGCGATGGTCGCGCCGCCGCCCTTGGCTTTGATCTGCGAGCGCCAGCTGCTGTCGCTGATCGTCGACTCGCGGGCGGCCGAGCCGCCGAAGAGGACGACGACGGGCTCGGCGGGCGGCTGCGCCTTGAGATTGGCCACGACCTGCAACACGTGCGCCCAGTCGTTGCCGCCGCCGGCGGCGGCGGGCGCGGCTCCCCCGGAGCTCGATCCCGTGGCGACGCCGGTGGCGGGCACTCCGCCCGTGGTCGCCTGCGCGGAGCAGGCGCCGAGGAGGGCGGCGGCGACGAGCAGGCAGGCGGTCCACGCAAGCGCCGCCGCGACGCGCGGGCGCGCCCCTGACTCCGTCGATCGATGGTGTGTACCAACCCCCAAGGTTCCCTCCCGCTTCAAGGAGACTATAGCACCCGTGTCGCGGCGCCGCGACACGGCCACCGGCGCGGATGTAGTCTTGCCGGACAGCACCAAGCCGTCTGCCGAGGAGGTCAGCGCTCGTGAAGTACCGCCGCATGCCCATCGAGGAGGAGTCGCCCGAACAGCTGGGCTACGACAAGATCCGCTTCAACCTCACCGAGAGCGCGGTGCGCGACCGCTCGCTGGCCGACCTCGGTATCGAGGTCGGCGACATGCTCCTCTTCTATGGCGACCACGTCGGCAACGACACGTTTCGCGAGCTGATCGCCGCGCAGAGCGGAGGGGCGAGCGGCGGCGTGGGC
>CABEAB010000369.1_pt1 | contig 10793 bp, 8 predicted proteins | sample 3132271 | NCBI WGS metagenome assembly CABEAB01 (sample SAMEA5534342, study PRJEB31848) | metagenome | biome: tundra; feature: field; material: soil | place: USA | collected 2013-05 | depth 0.45 m
TCGGGCGAGCGCAGCGGCAGCCATTTCGCCTCGAGCTCGCCGGCCAGAAAGTCCTTGCTCAGATTGGGCCTGTCGTAAGGCCACTGGTCTTCGGGGCTGATGAGCAGGATGCGGCCCAGGAAGCACTCCTGCCGGAGCGTCTCGGCCGCGGCCGCGGCCGCGGCGCCCGCGCCGATGATGACAAACTCGCGCGCATCGGCGTCGAGGTCGCACGCATACATGGGCATGGTGCGACCGCGCTTGGGCTCCTCGGAACGATCCACGTACACGTCGTCGCCGTCCACGCGTACACGGAACGCGGCGATGCCGTCGAGCGCCGGCGGCTCCAGGAGGTCTCCGCTCCTCACCTCGAACGTGGCTTTGTGCCACGGGCACAGCAGTCGCGGCCCGTGGAGCGTGCCCTCGGGCAGCGGCCCGCCCCAGTGCGGGCAGCGGGCCGCGGTGGCGTAGTAGCGGCCCTCGACTCTTGCCAAGAGCACCTTCTTGCCACCGACCAGGACGGTCATCATCCGGCCGTCGGTCAGGTCCTTCGTGCTTGCGACGCGCTCCTCCATCGTGGCCTCCTCAGCCGAGAGTGGGGGACGACGGGGCACACGGCCCCATCGCTGCCCTGCGGGCAGCATATCCATTTCGTGCCGGTCTCTCGCCGTTCGACGCCAATGATCCGAGGTGGCGCTGATCACGTTGCTCTGACCGGAGTGTCGAGCTAGGGTGACGGCATGCATGCGAAGAGGAGCGAGGTAAACCCTCGCAAAGCATCCAGCGGCTCGTGAGCGGCCCGCTGTCCGGTGCCGGGTCTCGGCTTGCAGACCTGGGCCCCGTGGCGATGGGGAGGACTGGTGAGTGATCTTCTCCAGGGTGCCGGGTTGCTCGGGGTGGCGACCCCACTCGGCGCCAACGTATCGTTGGTGGTCATGCTGGTCGCGGCGGTGCTGTTCACGATCGGCTGGCGACTGGCCGTCAGAAAGCAGTTCGACGCGCACCGCTGGGTGCAGACGGTCGCGGTCTGCCTGAACGCTTCTCTCGTCCTCGCCTGGATGGTCAGGTACTTCGTGCTGTACGTCGTCCCCGAGATCCCGGCGAGGCTGGGTGAGGCGTCGTATGCCGTCACCACGGTCCACGCGGTCGTAGGAGCCATCGGCCTGGTGCTCGGCGTGTTCGTCGCCCTTCGGGGGAACGAACTGGTACCGAAAGGGCTGCGCTTCACCAACTACAAGCTCTTCATGCGCACTTCCTACGCCCTCTACATGCTTGCCACGCTCCTGGGCGTGATCGTCTACATCCGCATCTACGTCCCCGGCGTACTGTAGCCATTTCTGACACGTCCCGGGAAGACGGCCGAGTCTGCTCGGCCCACGCCGCCCCGCCGTGGGCCGCCGGCGCCTGGAGGTGGTTCGCGACGCCGGACCGGCGGCTCCTCGTCCTGAGCGTCGTCCTGCAGCTGGCCCTCGCGGTGATGCTCGGGCACTCGCGCGACACCCGCATGTTCATGGCCACCGGCTATCTCGTGGGCACCGGACACAGCCCGTACGTGCCCCTGGACCTCACAGCGGTGTTCCATCACGTGGGGTTCAAAGCGATCTCCGTGGTCGGGTATCCGCCTCCGTGGCCGCTCGTGCTCGGGCTCGTCTACCGGGGCACGTATGCGCTCGGCCACAACCTCATCGTCTACAACCTGGCCATCAAGCTCCCGGTGATCGCCGCCAACGTCGGACTGGCCTACCTCGTGGCCGCGGTGCTCGACAACCTGGGCGCCGGGCGCGACGTGGCCCGAAAGGCATGGACGTTCCTGCTCCTGAACCCATTCCTGCTCTACGTCGGCGCCGCCTGGGGCCAGATCGACGCTATCGTCGCGGTCCTCGCCGTGGCGGCGCTGGTGCTCCTCTGCGCGCGGCGGCCGGCCGCGTCGGCGGTCGTGCTGGCCCTCGCCGTCTGTTTCAAGCCCATCGCCGCGCCCATCCTGGTCGTCGTCCTTGTGTACGTGGCGGGACGATCGACTCGCCAGGCGGCGCGATATGCAGCCGTCTTCGCCGCCGGAGTGTTCGCGTTCTACGTCGCCCCGTTCTTCGTCTTCGGCTGGGACTCGTCCCCCCTGCGACAGCTCAACGCCCACTTCATCATGAGCGGGACGATGTCGTTCATGACGGTCGTGCGGCTTGTGCGAGACCCGCTGCTGATGCAGGGCCACTGGTGGCTTCTGGGGCTCGCCTGGATCCTCGCGCTCGTCGTCGCCGTGCTGGCGTTGCGACACGGCGTCGGCGAGTTCGACGATCTCGTCAAGAAGAGCACTGCGCTGGTCCTGGTCTTCTATCTCACGCGGACCTGGCTGGCCGAGCCCAACGTCGTCCTCCTGCTTCCGCTGGTGCTCATCCTCGCCTCGCTGGGTGAGCTCGACCGGCGCGCCCTCACCGCCGTCTGGCTGATCCCTCTGGTCTTTACGCTGTTCAACGCCTCGCCGTTGCAGCTGCTCTTCGTGGCATGGCCCGATGCCATGGAGAAGTCGCTGACCTTCGTGGCGCGCTACGGCGACGCCACACTGGTCGTCAGAGCCGTCCTCGTCATCGCCTGGCAGGTGGTGGGATGGTGGATCGTCGTCACGTGCTTCAGAGCCAAGCCGACCGCCTTGGTGCGGCCGGCCAGCGCACCCGACGCGGCGACCGAGGGGGTGGTCCCGTGGAGCTGAGCGTCCCGCTCCGCGACGGTCTCGCGTTGAAGATCGCCGAGCGGCCGACCGGGAACGAGTACCCGACGGCGCGACTTCAGAAAGGCCTCCTGCTGCTCGACGAGGGCCGGGACCTCGCGCAGGAAGGCGTGGGGTTCGGCGTGCCCATCCTCAAGCGGGGAGCGCTGACCATCTTCCCTGGGGGGATGCAGCTCGCCGAGCGGCGGGACGGCCCGAGCCGGGTGATCACCGCCACGTTCCAGATGAACCTGGTGGAACGTCTCGCCGGCACGGACGGCCGGAGCCCGACGTCCGGGTCCTTCTACGCCGTCAGGGACCTGCTGGCCGCGCTGCACCGGCGCCTGCCGGCCCTTCGCGGCTTCCTCACGGCCACGTCCAACGCTGTCCGACGCAGGCGCGGATGGGTGACGACCTTCGAGGAGACGGACACCCGCGCGACGCTCGCCGTCACCTACGGCATCGACGGCGACGGCGCACTCATACGCGTCGCCGTCGACATGACAGGGCTGGCGGAGAAAGACATCACCGAGGTGGTCGTCATGAACGAGCTCGGCGCCCGTCACTTCGACCTGTACCTGGACTCGGAGGGCGCCAGGCTGCGAGGACGGGAGATCGGCACGTGGAACGAGGTGTCGGCCGCGAGCGCGTCCTTCGCCAGCACCGTCTCCCGCGTGGCGTTCTCCGTCCGGCAGGTGGAGGGCGCGAAGCTGTACCGGGGCAGGGAGATCGTAGGCTCGCGCCTGGCCTGGTCCGGTTTCGGCTATTCCCTCCGCCCGGCCAGGGAGAGCTTCGCCTTTGAGGTGCGCATCGAGAGGGCGCCATGACGTCGGTGCTGCTCATCTACCCGTTCTTCAGGCGCCGGCTCGACCGGTCCCGGTTCCGCTTCCCTCCGCTCGGGATCGCCTATGTGGCCGCCAGCCTCAGAGAGGCCGGCCATAGCGTGCAGGTGCTGGACTGCACCTTTCTGAGTCGTCGCGAGGCCGTGAGCCAGGCCCTCGCAGCGCGGGCCGACGTGGTCGGCATCTACTGCATGGCTACGATGCAGGAGGACTGCCTGGGGTTCGCGCGAGCGCTGCGCAGCCGCTGCCGTCTCCTGGTTGCCGGCGGTCCTCTGCCGACATGCGAACCCGAGGCCTTCTTGCAGGACTTCGACGCGGTCGTCCGCGGAGAGGGCGAGCAGACCATGCTGGAGATCCTGGCCGCCCACGAGGCCGGCGCCGACCTCTCTTCTGTGCCGGGCGTCGTGTGCCGGCGGAAGACAGACGCGCCGGCGGGCAGCGCGGCCGCCCCGGAGAGCAGCGGGGCCGCGTGCGCGCCTCCGCGGCCGTTCGCGAGCGATCTGGACCGGATCCCGTTCCCCGCGCGCGAAGCGCTGCCCAACAGGCAGTACATCGACTTCGGCCGCAAGAGCTACGGGTACTCGATCACCACGGTGATGAGCACCCGCGGCTGTCCCTTCCGCTGCGAGTTCTGCAGCAACGTCGTGTTCGGGGACTCGTATCGCGAGCGCTCGCCGCAGAACGTGGTCGACGAGATCGAGGAGGTCCTCGCGCTGGGCTATGACCGTATCTCCTTCGCCGACGACGTGTTCACACTCAACCGGCGCCGGGTGCTCGAGATCTGCGAGGAGATCGGGCGCCGCGGGCTACGCTTCCCGTGGGAGTGCCTCAGCCGCGTCGACGCCTTCGACCTCGAGACAGCGCGGGCGATGAAGGCCGCGGGCTGCTTTCGCGTCTTCTTCGGCATCGAGTCCGGCAACGACAGGATCCTGAGGCTGATGGACAAGCGCATCACCACGGCGCAGGCCGCGGGCGCCGTCCTGGCCGCTCATCAGACCGGTCTGGAGGTCGGGGCCTTCTTCATCGTCTGCTACCCCGGCGAGACCGACGATACCGTGCTCGAGACGCTGCGCTTCGCCACATCGCTGCCGCTGGACTATCTCGGCCTGACCATGCCGTACCCGCTTCCGGGCACGGCCCTCTTCGACCGGGTCGGCGACCGGGTCACGCGAGCGTGGCGCCCGCAGGAGACCCTGCTCGTGAACCACGTGCTCACCTACGACGGCGACTTCTCCGCGGCCAAGATGCGGTTCGCTCTGCTCAAGGGCCGCGTCCAGTTCGAGATGCGCCGCCGACTCGGGAAGTGGGCGCCGGCGGCCTTGGTGCTCTTCGAACGGCCGACGGATGCGGCGTTCAGGCTCCTCAGATGAGGGGCGCGCCACGCGACGTCGCGCCGCCCATGCTTGTGCGCCACTGCGCCTATCGTAGACTACGGGCACACGCGGCCCATGACGAGGAGTCTCGCGATGCTGTCTGACCGCACCACCAGCTTTGGCTCAAGTTCGCTCGCCGGCGATATCCTGCTCGTCTTCCCGGGCAGGCACAAGGCGCCCGACCCGCAGGTCCCGCTGCAGCTGCTGCACGTGGCCGGCGCGCTCCAGCGCGCCGGCCACCGCGTGCGCATCTTCGACATGAGGCTGGCGGACTACCACAGCCTCAGGATCGGCGACCCGCTGTTCGTCGGCATCACGGCCATGAGCGGGCCGCAGATCCGTTACGGGCTGGAGTTCGCCCGCAGAGTCCGTGCGGCGAAGCCTCACGTCCCGATCGTCTGGGGCGGCGTGCATCCGACCCTGCTGCCCGAGCAGACCGCGGCCAGTGACTTCGTGGACGTCGTGGTCCGCGGCGAAGCCGAGCTGGTGGTCGGGCCGCTGGCGGATGCGCTGGCGGCGGGCGCGCCGCTCGACGCCGTGAACGGCCTGACTTACAAGGCCGACGGGGCGATCAGGAGCACGCCCGACGCCGACCTCATCGACTTGGACACCATCCCGGTGGAGCTGCCGTACGACCTGCTCGAGCTCGACAGGTACCCCACACTGCAGGCGGGACGCGTGCATATCCAGACGAGCCGCGGCTGCCCCAGCCGCTGCGGCTTCTGCTACAACAGCGGCTTCAACAAACGGAAGTGGCGCGGAAAGAGCCCGGAGCGCGTCGTCGACGAGATGCAGTACCTGCTCCAGCGCTTCCCGCACGTGAAGATCATCGACCCCGTCGACGACAACCTCTTCGTGAATCGGAAGCGCGTCGAGGACATCTGTACAGGGCTTCTCGAGCGCGATCTCAAGGTCGCCTGGCGGGCCAACTGCCGGTTCGATTATCTCGCGAAGTACGACGCGGACTTCGTGAGCCTCGTCGAGCGGGCGGGCTGCATGGAGCTCGACTTCGGCGGCGAGAGCGGCTCGGAGCGAATGCAGCAGTTCGTCTGCAAGGACGTCACGGCCGACGAGATCCTGACGTCCGTGGAGAACCTCCACACGTGGGCGCCGTCCATCGACCCCTTCGTCTCGTGGCTCAGCGGCCTGCCGGGCGAGACCTATGCGGACATGGAGAAGACGTTCGACCTCATGGACGCGATGGAACGGGCCAACCCGCGCACTCAGCACTACGGCATCTTCATGTACACGCCGTTCCCGAGCCCACTCCTGGAGTCGCTGCCGGCCGAGTTCACCCCGCCGCGGTCGCTCGAGGAGTGGGGCGGCATCGAGGTGTTCCACTTCCTGCCGCCCTGGCACACCAAGGCCTACGTCGAGACGCTGCGCTCGATCTCGGCCGTCACCCGGTACGCGTTTTATCCGCAGTCGCGGATCGACGAGCACGGCTGGGCGTTCAAGGCCGGTTACGGCTTGATGAACAGGGCCGCGAAGTACCGCTGGAGGCACCGCTTCTTCGGCTTCCCGGTCGAGCTGAGACTCGCCAACGCCGCCGCCCAGAGGCTGCGCGGGTTCCTGTGACGCCGATGGCCGGGAGGGCGGCTACGTCTTCTCGGCGAACGCCCTCATCGTCTCGGCGATCCTGCGCCGCAGCCAGCGCTCGTCGATGTCGGACGGGTAGACGAAGGTGATCTCGTTCTCCCGCGTCCAGTCCTTGCCTTCGTCCGGTCCTCCCAGGCGCTCGAACAGCTTCGAACCCGGCAACGGCATGGGGACGTTGAACGAGATCTCGTCGAGGGGCAGGCTCAGCGCCAGCGTGAAGGTCTCCTCGATCGCGGCGGTGGTCTCCCCCGGGTACCCGACGATGAAGAACGCCGCCACCTCGATACCGGCCGTGCGATACGCCTCCGCGGCGCGGGCGCCCTGCTCCACGGTGACCTGCTTGTTCATCAGGTCGAGGGTGGTCTGACTGCCGGACTCCAGGCCGAGGTGGACCCGCCGGCACCCTGCTTCCTTCATCAGCCGCACCGTCTCCTCGGAGACCCCGTTGGCGCGGGAGAGGCAGCTCCAGCTGATGCCCATGCCCGTGACGCGACGGCAGAACTCCGCAAGGTAGGGCTCGTTCAGGGTGAAGGTGTCGTCGGCGATCCACAGGCTGTCGTAGCCGAGCCGGCGGATCTGCGCGATCTCCGCGAACACGGTGTCGAGGTCGCGCCGCCGAACCGCGTTGCCGAAGATCGGTTTCGAGCAGAAGTCGCAGCTGTAGGGACATCCCAGCGTCACGATGATCGAGGTGGCCTTCGATCCGGTCTTCTGCAGCCACTCCTTCTGATAGGCCGCGTGGTCGAAGTCGCTCCTGTCCGGCGGAGGGAACGTGGCAAGCTCGCTCTCCCCGTGGTGGACGGTCGCGTTGTCCACGTGCAGGCCGTGGTTCGGGACGAAGAGGCCGCCGTAGCTGTCGAGCGGCAGGTCGCCCATCCGCAGCGCGGAGGCACCGTGTGCGAAGAAGTCCTGGCAGAAGCGGGGGAAGCTCACGTCGGCCTCACCGCGGAACACGGCGTCGAAGTGCTGCGTGTAGCGGGTCGGGAACACGGTCGGCATAGGACCGCCGGCGACGAGCAGGGCCTGCGGCAGGCTCGTCCTGACCATCTCCGCGACGCGCAGCGTGTTGGCGGTCAGGCTGACCATTGAATAGACGCCGACGATGTCCGGACGGTAGGCGGCCAAGTCGGCGCGCAGCTCCTCGAACGTGCCGAAGGTGCAGTCGAACACCCTCGTGTCGATCCCAAGCCGGCGCAGCTGGGCGGCGAGCGTCGCTGCGCCGAGCGGCGGGAACAGCATCTCGGTAGCCGATCTGGTGCGGAAATACGGGAACACAACGGCGACCCTGGACATGTCGTTCCTTTTCGAGGTCGAACTGCCCGGCGTGGAGCTGAGCTTACGATGATAGTGCCCGAACCGCCCCGCGCCTTAACGCGTGCGGAAGGTGCCGGCCGGCCCTCATGCGCCGGCCGCCACCAGTACCCAGTCGGTGAAGAAGCCGGCCAGCAGGCCGACGAGGATGCCCCACATGACGAGCTTGCGGAAGCCGAAGCCGCGGTTGACGTTCAGCAGCTCGATGACGACGTACAGGATCGAACCGGCCGCGAGCGTCAGGAAGGCGACCGAGACCGCGCTGTTGACCCACACGCGGCCGAGCACCGTGCCGAGAAACGTCGGCCCGCCGCCGATGAGGCCGAGCAGGGCAAGGAAGCCCCAGCTCGGCAACGTGCTCTCGCCGGCGATGGGCGCGACGATGCCGAAGCCCTCCGTCGCATTGTGCAGGCCGAAGCCGACGATCAGGACCAGTGCGAGGCCGATCTCCCCCGCGGCCGCCGTCTGGCCGATGGCGAGCCCCTCGGCGAAGTTGTGGAGGCCGATGCCGAGCGCGATGAACAGCGCGAGGCGACGGCCGGGCGTGAGTGCCGGGGCGCGCACGAACTCCGCCGCCGAGGCGCTCCCCGGCCCCAGCATGGCGGCCGCTCTGCGCTGCGCGAGCCGGCGGTCCCAGTAGACCAGGTTGAGAAGGCCGACGGCCAGGCAGCCGGCGAACAGCGCAGCCAAGCCGATGAAGTACGGCCACGAGCCTCCCCGCGCGGCGGCCGCCCTCAGCGCCGCCTCTACCGGCTCGCTGGCCGCTCCCAGCACGTCCCAGAGCAGGAACACCAGGATGCCCGTGGCGGCCGCGCTGAGAAAGGCTTTCAAGCGCAAGGCCGGGTGGCGCAGCCGCCCGACGGGAAGCCCCAGGAAGATGGTGAGTCCGGCGAGTGCGCCGAGCAGGAGGATCTTGTCAGTGGACATGGCCTGTAGGTTTCCCTTCTTGAGAAGATTAGGAATGCCTAATGCCGCCACAGGATGCCAGCCGAGCGAGCTCGCGTCAAGTTCGAGATGAGTATGGTGCGGCGGCCTTCGCGCGAGGGCGCCGAAAGGCGCGCCTCAAGGCCCGCCTCGCGGCGCAGCTCAGCCCAGTGTGTGCGCCTTGATGAGGTTCGTCTTGCCGGCCTGGTTGGTCTGGATACCGGCGGTCACCACCACCACGTCACCGCGCCGCGCGAAGCCGTTGGCGAGCGTGAGGTCGTTCGCTTCGAGCACGACCTCCTCGAAGCTGCCCGGGCGCGTGCCCAGCAAGGGCGAGACGCCCCAACACAGGGCCAGTTGGTTCACCACGCGCTGATTGGGGCTCACGGCGACTATGGGCTGCGAGGGCAGGTTGCGAGCCACGGCGCGCGCTGTCGCGCCGGAGTACGTGGCGCTGACGATCGCTGCCGCGCCGACGCGCTGCGCGACCTCGCAGGCGCCGTAGCTGATAGCGTTGGAGACGCCTGAGCGCCCGTCCGCCCACAGCCGCGGCGCACGGCCTTCGCGCTCGATGTCCGCCTCCACGACCTGCGCGATCTGCGCCATGGTGCGCACCGCTTCCACGGGGTACCCGCCGATGGCTGTTTCGCCCGAGAGCATGACGGCGCTGGTCGCGTCGTAGATGGCATTGGCGACGTCACTCGCTTCGGCGCGCGTCGGCCGTGGCGAGATGACCATGGACTGCAGCATCTGCGTCGCCGTGATCACCGGCTTCCCCGCGACGTTGGCGGCGTGGATGATCCGTTTCTGCCAGATCGGCACCATAGCCGGGTCGATCTCCACCCCGAGGTCGCCGCGCGCCACCATCACCGCGTCGGCAGCGGCGATGATCTCCTCGTAGGCCGCCAGCGCTTCCTTCTTCTCGATCTTGGCGATCACCAGTTGGTCGCCGCCGGCCGCGGCGATGAGCTCCTTGAGCTCGCGCACGTCGTCGGCGCGGCGCACGAACGACAAGGCGACGTAGTCCACGTCTTGCCCGAGACCCCAAGCCAGCAGCTCGTGGTCGCGGGCGGTGAGGGCGCCGATCGGCAGCTGGGTGTCGGGCAGGTTGACGCCCTTGCGCGACTCGACGACGCCGTCGTTGAGCGCCTCGAGCACGACCGTGGGCGGCGTGACGGCGGTCACCCGGAGAGCGACCGCGCCGTCATCGACGAGCACGAGCTCGCCGGCGGAGAAGTGCGGCAGCAGCTCGGGGAAGTTGACGGGCAGCTGCGCATCCGGCGGCGCGCCCAGTGCGACCGTCTCGCCCGCCTTGAGGGCGACCGGCTGCGGCAGGTCCCCAAGTCGGAGCTTCGGGCCGGGCAGGTCGATGAGGACGGCCAGCGGCGCACCGCGCAGCTGCGCGGCGCGGCGCGCCGCGGCGATGCTCTGCGCGTGCCCGGCGGTGTCGCCGTGGGACAGGTTGATGCGCGCCACATCCATGCCGGCCTCCACCAGGCGCTCGAGCACGCGCGCGTCGCGAGAGACAGGGCCGAGGGTGGCGACGATCTTCGTGCGTCGCCGGGTCTGCTTCACGGTGTCCTCGCGGGCCGTGGTCTCTCGTCGGGCACGTGCTCTCCCAGCTGGTAGCGGTCTCTCGACGTTGACTTGCCCCGCGTGAAGCTTAGCTTGCGATGATAGTGCCCCGCGGTCCCGCGCGCTAACGCCAACCGGCGAGCCGGCGGACCTCAGCGGCCGATCCGGCGGCGAGCGCCTCCCCGGCCAGCTGCCAGGCGCTCAGACCGACGGCTTGCGCTGCGTGACGCGATAGAGCCGGCGCGGCAGCTCGCCCTCCTCGAACTCGGTGACGTCCAGGAGATCGAAGCCGCGCGCCAGCCGCTCCACCAGATCGCGGCTGAAGAAGTGCACGACGAAGCCGTTGGATTCGTACATGTCGTCGCCGCGGCTCGTACCGGCGCCGACGTCCGGGTCGGCGGTAGAGCGCACCGTGTAGATCTGCAGGCCGCCCGGGCGCAGGACGCGCCGTACTTCGGCGCTCAGCGCCTCGAGCCGCGGCGTCGGCAG
>CABEAB010000403.1_pt1 | contig 10304 bp, 8 predicted proteins | sample 3132271 | NCBI WGS metagenome assembly CABEAB01 (sample SAMEA5534342, study PRJEB31848) | metagenome | biome: tundra; feature: field; material: soil | place: USA | collected 2013-05 | depth 0.45 m
GCCTCGAGTGGGGCATGGTGAGCAACTGCTACTGGGCGACGTCGGTGGAGGACGCCAAGGTGTGGCTCGCACCCTTGGTGGACCTCGGCATCAGCGACCTCTCGCTGTCGTCCTACGCCTACTTCGTCGAGGACGCCGACGAGGACTGTCTGCGCAACGCGGCACTGGCGGCGCAAGAGCTCGGCATGCCCATGGCCCTGCTCGAGGTCGGCGAGGCCGCGTGTCTGGACGTCCCGGGGTTGTGCCTGGGCGAGGACGTCGGCGAGATCATGTGCAAGGGCAGGGCGGCCGTGGAGCTCGCCCCCGGGCGCGCGGCCCGGCCGCCCGAGACGCTGGTCACCTGCCCCTTCGAGGACTTCGCCGAGCCCGGCCGCGCCCACCTCGGCTGCGACGGCGAGCTGCAACTCTGCCAGGGCATCAGCGCCGGCAACGTGTTCGCCGATGGTCTGGCCGCCGTCCTCGAGCGTTACAACCCGACACAGAGGCCCGTGATCGCCGAGATCCGGGCCGGCGGCCCCTGGGCAATGGCCCAGGCCTACGGGCACGCGCCGCGGCGCGCACTCTACGCCGACGAGTGCCACCTCTGCTACGAAGTGCGCTCCGCTCTTCGCGAGCGCTTCCCCGACGTGCTCGCGCCGGCCCAGTGCTACGGCCTCACGGCCGAGCAGGCAGCCGGCGCGCCCGAAGACCAACCAGCGTAGGAGGAGAGACCATGCCCTCGGAGTGCGAACGGTTCTGGGAGCGAGACAGGTATGCGGTGGTCGGTCACCAGGGGAGCAAGAAGCCCTTCCCCAAGATCGCCTACGGCGCGCTGAAGGAGCAAGGCAAGACGGTGTACGCCATCGACCCCGGCAGCGGGGAGATCGAGGGCGACAAGGCCTATCCGGACTTCGCCAGTCTCCCGGCGCCCGTGCAGGCCGCCATCCTCGAACTGCCCAAAGCAGAGACGGCCGCGTGGGTGGCCAAGGCCGCCGACGCCGGCGTCAAGGAGATCTGGATCCACCAGATGACCGACACGCCGGAGGCGCTGGCCGAGGCCGAGAAGCGCGGTCTCCACGTGATCACCGGCCACTGCGCCGTGATGTACACCAAGCCGGGCTTCAGCATGCACGCGCCGCATCGCTGGATCTGGAAGCTGATCGGCAAGTACTGACGGCGGCGGTTCGCCGCTAGTCCGGCCCGCGACGGCGCCCTTCGGGCTCGCGGGCCGCTCAATAGCGCTTCGCCGATTAGTCCGCGACGCCGTCGCCGGCCGGCACGTCGGCGGGCTGCGGCGGCACGGCGTCCTCGGGCAGGCCGCGGACGTGCTCGAGGGCACGCTCGGCCGCGGCCGCTCCCTCGCGCAGGCAATCGCCGATGCCGATGCCGTGGTAGGCGCCGCCGGCGAGCTCCACGCCGGGCACCTTGGACACGCCGGCCTCGATCCTGTCGACCAGGTCGACGTGCCCGACGCGGTACTGCGGCATGCCGCGCGGCCAGCGGAAGATCTCGACGAGCTCGGGCTCGGCGGCGATGCCCATCACGTCGCGGAGCTCGGCGCGCACGACTCTGGTCATCTCGTCGTCATCGAGCTGCGCGGCGGCCTCGATGCCGGCGCGGCCCAGGAAGCTGCGCAGCAGCACGTGGCCCTCGGGCGCACGGCCGGGGAACTTGCTGGAGCTCCACGTGGTGGCCATCACCGGGCGGTTCTCGGCGCGTGGCACGACGAAGCCGAACCCGGTGAGGTCGTGCGCCACCTGGTCGCGACGGAAGGCCAGCGAGGCGGTCGCCGTGCTGACGTACTCGATGGACGAGAGGTCGGCCGCCGGGAGCGGCGCGACCGTGCGCAGCAGGTCGCCGCTCGCCCAGGCCGGCGTGGCCAGCACGACCGCGTCGACGACCACGCGGCTCCCGTCGGCAAGCTGGAGCGCGTAGGCGCCGGACCCGGCGCCGCACGGGGCCATGGTCCGCACGGCCGAGCCGCCGTGCAGGCGCTCCGGCGGCAGCGAGGCGACGATGGCGTCGCTCAGTTCCTGCAGGCCGCCCTTGAAGGAGTAGAAGTACGAGTGCGGGCCGGTGGGCGCGGCCCCTCCGGCCGGGGCGCCCGGCACCGCGCCGCCGGCGGCAGCCGCCGCCTTCTGCCTGGCCTTGCGCCGCTTGAGCATCGCGAGGATGAGGCTGCGATGCTTCTGCTCCATCTCGAGGAACATGGGGAACGTGGCGCGCACGCTCATCTGCTCGGGGTCGCCGGCGTGGATGCCGGCGACGATGGGCTCGGCGATGCGCGCCAGCGCCTCGCGCCCGAGGCGCCGCCGCACGAAGTCGCCGAGGCTCTCGTCGCCGTCCCCGCCGGCGTCACGCGCCGCGCCGCCGCGCGGCAGCACCAGGTCCATGCCCATGCGCACTTTGCCGGGCCAGCTCATCAGGCTGCTGAGGGCGAACGGCACCATGCGCGTGGGCACCATGAGGATGATGCCCTCAGGCAGCTCGTGCAGGCGCCCGCGCGTGAAGACGAAGCTCTTGCGGATGCCCTCGTTGGAGTCCTCGAAGCGGTCGCCGATGCCGAGCCGGCGGGCCAGCGTGATCGGCCAGTGCTTCTCGATGATGGCCGAGTCGGGGCCGCCCTCGACGACGAAGCCGTCGCGGCGCACGGTGTGGACCTTGCCGCCGAAACGCGGCTCGTCCTCGTAGAGGTGCCAGTCCACGGCCGGGTCGGCGGCGCGCGCGTCTTCGAGGACGCGCGCCGCTCCCAGCCCGGCCATGCCGCCGCCGACGATGGCGATGCGGAGAGGCCGGGCGGAGCCGCCCTGCGGCCGGGCCCGGCCCTCAGCCGGCACGGAAGCCTCAGGCACGCCCGTCATCCGTGCGTGTGCGGGCCGTCGGGACGGTGCAGCTGGTGCTCCACCGGCCGGCGCGCCAGGTAGTCGATCACCACGTCGGCGAGCGTTTCGATGAACGAAGGCGAGTCGTTGGGCGCCGCGGAGCGGCGGTACTCCATGCCGAGCCCCTCGATCTGTTGCCGCAGGACGATGTCGAGGTCGTAGAGCGTCTCGACGTTATCGCTGACGAAGCCCACGGGCACTACGAGCACTTTCTTCCAGCCCTCCTCGGCCAGGGTGCGCACCATGTCGTCGACCTCCGGCTCGAGCCACTCGCCGCCGCCGCGGCCCTTGCTCTGGAAGGCGAAGCGCCAGTCGCCGGGCACAAGGGCCGGCACGAGCTGCGAGATCGTCTGCTGCAACTGCTCGACGTAGGGGTCGCCCTCCATGATGGTCTCGAGCGGCACGTTGTGGGCCGTGAAAAGCACGGCCCACTCGTTGACATCGCAGCCGTCGAGCGCCGCGGCGGCGCGCCTGCTGATGGCCCGCACGAAGCCGCGGCTCGCGTACCAGCCCTCGAGCAACGGGACCTTCTCGCCGCCGGCGGCGTCGAGCGCCTCGCGGTACTTGTCGCTCGTCAAGCGCGAGGAGAACGGGCTGAGTGGCAGGGCGACCACCTTGTGGCCGTCCAGCTCCGCGAGGCAATCGGCCACGGTGGGCTCGGTGTACAGGAAGCCGCAGCGCACGCGGATGGGGAAGGCGAGCTCCTGGACGAGGCGCGCCTGCAGGGCGAGCGCCTGGCGCGCCGTGATGTCGGGCAAGGGAGAAGCGCCGCCGATGAGCTCGTAGCGCGCCTCCACGACCTTGAGGGTCTCCGGGTTCGCGGGGCGCCCGGTCATGCGCTGCAGGAAGTCGGGGATCTGCTGCGTGCTGCCCGGTCCGCCGAAGGCGAGCAGGGCGACGTCGACGGAGCTCTCGGTCATGGCGGCCGGCCCTTTCAGATGGGCGTCGCGGACAGGCGGTGCACCGCGTCGACCAGGTACTTGACGTTGTCGGGCGGGGTCTGCGGGATGAGGCCGTGACCCAGGTTGAAGATGTGGCCGGGGCGGCCGCCGGCGCGGCCGATGATGTCGGCGACACGCTCCTCGATGGCCTTGGGCGGGCCGAGCAGCGTGATCGGGTCCAGGTTGCCCTGGATGGCCACGCCGTCCAGCTGCTCCCAGGCGCGGTCGAGATCGATGCGCCAATCGACGCCGATGACCTCGCTGCCGGCCTTGGCCACGTGGTGGAGCATGGCGGAGGCGCCGTTGCCGAAGTAGATCACCGGCGCCCCGTGCCCCTTGACCTTGTCGATCACGTAGCGCACGTGCGGCAGCACCAGCCGCTCGTAGTCGTAGGGGCCGAGCCACCCCACCCACGAATCGAACAGCTGCACCACCTGGACCCCGGCGGCGATCTGCGCGAGGAGATAGTCCACGACGACGTCCGAGATGAGGCTCATGAGGCGCCCGAACCCGACCGGGTCTTCGTACATGAACTTCTTCACGTGCGCGTAGTTGCGGGCATGGCCGCCCTCGACGATGTAGCTGGCCAAGGTGAAGGGCGCCCCGGAGAAGCCGATGAGCGGGGTGCGGCCGTCGAGCTCGTGGCGCACCAGGCGGATGGCGTCCATGACGTACTGCAGGTCGGCGGCCGCGTCGATGCCGTGCACGCCCTCGAGGTCCCTGGCGCCGCGGATGGGCTTCTCGATCACGGGCCCGTCCTCAGGCGTGAAGTGGAAGCCGATGCCCATGGGCTCGAGCGGCAGCAGGATGTCGGCGAAGATGATGGCGGCGTCCAGCTCGAAGCGGCGCAGCGGCTGCAGGGTGACCTCGGCGGCGATGTCGGGGCGCATGCACATCTCCAAGAACGAGAGCTTCTCGCGGATGGCGCGGTATTCGGGCAGGTAGCGGCCCGCCTGACGCATGAGCCACACAGGCGTCGCGTCGACGGGAACGCAGGAGCAGGCATCGAGAAGTCGCATGGTCATCCCTTGGTCGTGGGGGCGGGCCGCGTCGTCGGGCGTGTCATTGTAGCAAACGGGAGCCCGTGGGCTCCCGTCGGCGGCGAGAAGCTGGGCCGGTGACGTTTCACACCGCCGGCCTGTACCCCTCGCCCAGCGCCGCTTTGTGGCAGGTGTGGCAGACGGTGAGCGTGGCGTCGCATGACTGCGGAGAGACGACGTGGTGCTGCAGCGCTCGCGCACTCAGCCTCGCGCCGCAGAGCCCGCACTGGGCGCTGTCGATGAATCGGACGGCGCCAGCCTTGTGGACCGGCGCTTCGTCAATGGACGGTGCCTTCGGCAGTGGGTGGACGCGGCCCATCGGTCCTCCCGGTTACGAGGCGGCTGCGGCTCCCGGGGCGGGGGTCGCGGAGCCGTGCGATCATTGGATTCCTGCCCGGAACGGGTCACTACGTAACCTTCGTACGGCAGGTTCGGCATCGCCACGCTGGACGGCGGTTCACGTGCCACCCCGCGCCCGGGCGGTCGACACCTCGTCAGGCACGATGGGACAGCCCTCTTATCCCCGGCGTGCTATCTATAAGCTTAGCTAATTTGCAGGACCAGCTTTTCTTATAGATAATACCGGGGTCGTCAGCTACCGCGAGGGTGTCCATGGCCAAGAACTTCACAAAGACCCCCGACGTGCCGCGCACCGAGAAGGGCGTCACGCTGTTCCGCAGCTGCCTGGTCTCGGCCGAGTACCCGGGCGTCGAATCATCCACCAAGTGGCTCTTCGAGCGCTTGGGCATCGAGTACACGGTCAACCCGGATCAGACCTGTTGCACCGGACTGGGCTACTACTCCGACCTCATGCCCATCCAGACCACCGTCGGCATCGCCGCCCGCAACGCCTGCGTCGTCGTCGACGACGAGCACCCGGTGATGAGCTACCTCTGCTCCACCTGCTACGCGATCAACAAGAAGGCGCGCAACATCCTCGACGTGCCCGAGTACCGGGCGGAGACGAACGCGGTGCTCGGCAAGATCGGCCGCGAGTACGACGACCGCGTCGCGGCCACCGTGCAGCACAAGCACACCCTCGAGATCCTCTGGGGCGCCCACGACAGCGTCCCCGGGCTCATCCGCCGCCGTCTCGACGGCATCAAGGTGGCGACGCACCCCGCCTGCCACTACTGCAAGGTCTTCCCCGACGAGACCCTGGGCGACAACGAGAACTTCATGGTGCCGGAGGAGATGCTGATCCCCGCCGGCGTCGTCTGCACCGGCGCCTACAACGAGAAGCAGACCCACTGCGGCGCCGGCTTCCGCCAGCGCTTCGTCAACCCGTCGATCTCGGTCGCGGTGACGCACAAGAAGCTGCACCGGCTGGCCGAGGAGAAGATCGACGTCCTCGTGCACATGTGCCCCAACTGCCACGTGCAGTTCGACCGCTACAGCGACATCATCTCGGCCAGCGCCGGCGAGGAGTACCCCTTCGTGCACCTGCACGTGCAGCAGCTCCTAGCGCTGGCGTTCGGCGCCGACCCCGAGAAGGTAGTCGGCATCCAGTCGCACTCCCAGGATGTCGAACCGTTCCTCGAGCGCATCGGCGCCCGGCAGACGGCCGCGGCGGCCGCGGGAGGCGCGCGATGAGGACCGGCGTCTTCCTCTGCCAGTGCGGCGGCAACATCAGCGGTGTGATCGATCTCGAGCGCCTGGCCGACCACGTCAAGACGCTCGACGGCGTCAGCACGGTGGCCATCAACCAGTTCATGTGTGGCACCGAAGGTCACCAGCTCATCTCGGAGGCGGTCGAAGAGCGCGGCCTCGACCACTTCGTGATCGCCGCGTGCTCGCCGCGCTTCCAGGGCCCCACCTTCGAGCGCATCGCCCGCGACCTGCGCCTCGGCGAGAACGCGGTCGCCTTCGCCAACATCCGCGAGGGCTGTTCCTTCGTGCACCGCGACCAGCCGGAACTCGCCCAGGAGAAGGCCAAGAAGATCGTCGAGGGCGCCGTCGCGCGGGCGCGGCACCAGAGCGACCTCCCGCGCCGGCGCACCTTCCTGCACCGCAGCGCCATGATCGTCGGCGGCGGCATCGCCGGCATGACGGCGGCGGAGGAGCTGGCGGCCAGCGGCATCGAGGTGCACCTCGTCGAGCGCCAGCAGTCGCTGGGCGGCTACATGGCGCGCCTCAGCAAGACCTTCCCCACCGAAGACTGTGCCATGTGCTCGCTGGCTCCCCGCCTCACCAGCACCGCCCTCGAGGGCCGCATCCATCTCCACACCATGACCGAGGTCGACGAGATCAGCGGGCCTCCGGGCGAGTTCTGCGTGAGACTCCACCACCAGCCGCGCTACGTCAGCGAGACCTGCGTGGGATGCGGCGAGTGCGCCGCCGTGTGCCCCGTGCACTACCCCAGCGAGTTCGAGTTCGGGGTCGCCGAGCGCACCGCCATCTCGCGGCCGTTCGCCGGCGCCGTACCGGCCACCTTCGCGGTCGAGAAGAAGGGCTGGAGCCCCTGCAAGAGCGCCTGCGCCGTGCACACCTCCGCCCAGGGCTACGTGGCGCTGGTCGCCGCCGGGCGTTTCGAAGACGCCTACCGCGTGGCCAGCGAGCCCAACCCGTTCAGCAGCGTGTGCGGCCGCGTCTGTACGCACCTCTGCGAGACCGCCTGTGCCCGCAGCAAGGTCGACGAGCCCATCGCCATCGCGGCCATCAAGCGGTTCGTGGCCGACCAAGTGGGGCCGACTTTGCCGGTGCAGCCGGTGCCGGTCATCCACGAAGAACGTGTGGCCGTCGTCGGCGCCGGCCCCGCCGGCCTCACCTGCGCCCGCGACCTTGCTGACCTCGGCTACAAGGTCGCTGTCTTCGAGGCGCAGCAGGTCGCCGGCGGCATGCTGCGCACGGGCATCCCCGACTACCGCCTGCCGCACGACGTCATCCAGCGCGAGATCGACCAGGTGCTGGCCAAGGGTATCGAGCTCAAGCTCGGCCAGCGCGCGGGCGCCGACTTCACCGTCGACGGCCTCTTCGAGCAGGGCTTCAAGGCCGTCTATCTGGCCACCGGCCTGCAGAAGAGCACCGAGGTCAAGCTGCCGGGCGACGAGCTCGACGGCGTAAGCCGCGCCGTCGAGCTGCTGCGCGAGCTCAACCTCGGCGGCGCACCGGCCGTCGGCGAGCACGTCGTGGTCATCGGCGGCGGCGACGTGGCGCTCGACGCCGCCCGCTCCGTCGTCCGCCTGCAGCAGCAGGCCGGCCACGAGCCCGACGTGACGCTCGTCTATCGCCGCACGCAGGTGGAGATGCCGGCCAACGCCACCGAGGTCGAGGAGGCGCGCGAAGAGGGCCTGAAAGTCGAGTTCCTGGTGCAGCCGCTCGAGATCCGGGGCAATGAGGGCCGCGTCGCCGGCATCAAGCTGCAGCGCTGCGAGCTGGGCGCGCCCGACGAGTCGGGTCGCCGACAGCCCGTCGCCGTCGAGGGCTCCGAGTTCGAGATCCCCGCCGACACGGTCATCTTCGCCGTCGGCCAGGCGCTCGTGGACGACTTCGCCCAGGGCTGTGAGGGCCTTGAGCTCGAGAAGGGCCAGATCTGCGTCGACCGCGACACCATGATGACAACGCATCAGGGCGTCTTCGCCGGCGGCGACGCGGCCGCGATGGGCTTCTACACCGCCATCGAGGCCGTGGCCGCCGGCCGCAGGGGCGCCGCCGCCATCCACAATCACCTGCGCGGCGAGCGCCTGCTGCCGGTCTGGGACGACGAGCGCGAGGTCGCGCGCCCGAGCGACGAAGAGCTGGCCGCCATCGAGATCGGGCAACGCGTGCCCGTGGCGATGGTCGACGGCCTCGTGCGCCGCGGCGACTGGAACGAAGTGAGCCGCGGCTACACGGCAGAGGAAGCCCGCGCCGAAGCCGAACGTTGTCTGAACTGCGCCGTCTGCAGCGAGTGCGACTCGTGCGTGCGCGCTTGCCCCAGCGGCGCCATCGACTGGGACCAGAGGGTGACCGAAGAGGAGATCACCGTCGGCGCCATCATCATCGCCACAGGCCACCAGGAGTTCGACGCCACCCGCAAGCTGCCGCTCGGCTACGGCCGCTACCAGAACGTGCTCACACAGAGTCAGGTCGCCCGCTTGCTGGCGGCGTCGGGGCCGACCGAGGGGGAGCTGCTGCGGCCCTCCGACGGCGCGGTGCCGAAGAAGATCTTCATGCTGCAGTGCGTAGGCTCGCGCGACTGCACCAGCACCGGCAACGAGCACTGCTCGGCCATCTGCTGCCTGTTCGCGACGCTGCACGGCTCGCTCATCAAGCAGCACTACCCCGACGCCGAAGTGACGGTCGGCTACACCGACCTGCGCGCGCCCGGCAAGGCGCACGAGGAGTACTACCGCCTGGTGCAGGAACGCGGCGTGCGCTACGTGCGCAGCCGCGTTGGCGAGATCCTCGAGGAGCAGGACGGGAGCCTCACGGTACGTTTCGAGGACACGATGACGGGGCGCAAACAGCAGGAGCGCTTCGACATGGTGGTGCTCAGCGCCGGCCTCGAGGCCAGCCAAGGCACGCGCGACATCGCCCGAGTGGCCGGCCTGCAGACCGCCGCGGCGGGCTTCATCCGCGAGTTCCACCCCAAGCTGCACCCGGTCGACACGCAGCGCACCGGCATGTTCCTGTGCGGCACGGCCCAGGGCCCCAAGAACATCCCCGAATCGATCGCCCAGGCCAAGGCCGCCGCGGCGCGCGCGATCAGCATGCTCAGCACCGGCTTCGCGATGACGCCCGCCCAAGTGGCGGCCAGCGACGTCGAGGTGTGCATCGGCTGCGGCGTCTGCGAGGCGTCCTGCCCGCAGACGGCGATCACGCTCACGCTGGGCGCCGACGCCCACTCCGTGGTCGACCCCAACATCTGCCGCGGTTGCGGCATCTGCGCCGCCGAGTGCCCGACGGGAGCGATCCAGCTCGGCGGCTTCAGCGACGACGAGGTGCTGGCGGAGGCGACGGTCTGATGGCGGCCGACCGCAAGATCGTCGCGTTCTGCTGCCGCGAGTGCGCCTACGCGGCGGCCGACGCGAGCGCCAATGCGCGCACGCCGCTGCCGCCTACCGTCCGCCTTGTGCTCATGCCGTGCACCGGGCGCGTCAGCCCGCTGCACCTGCTGAGCGCACTGGCCGAAGGCGCGGACGGCGTGATGGTCGCCGGCTGCCTGCTCGGCCAGTGCCACTACCGCGAGGGCAACTTCAACGCCGTCGACCGAGTGACGTTCGTGCAGCGCCTGCTGGAGAGCGTCGGCGTCGAACCCGAGCGCTGCCGGATGTTCACGATGAGCGCCGGCGAGCCGCCCAAGTTCGTCGCCGCCGTGCGCGAGATGGACCGCGTGATCGGCGGCCTGCCGCCGCTGCCGCGGTCCGCGGCCGACGGGACCCGTGAGGCCCCGCTCGCCGCCGCACGGGGGGCCGCCTGATGCCGCTCACCCATCTCGGACGCGAGATCCTGAGCCGCGTGCCCGGCGGTACGCTGCAGAG
>CABEAB010000416.1_pt1 | contig 10221 bp, 8 predicted proteins | sample 3132271 | NCBI WGS metagenome assembly CABEAB01 (sample SAMEA5534342, study PRJEB31848) | metagenome | biome: tundra; feature: field; material: soil | place: USA | collected 2013-05 | depth 0.45 m
GCCGGGGTCCACGTGAAGACCTCGGGCACCACGTGGCTCGAGGAGGTCATCGGTCTCGCCGAAGCCGGCGGGGACGGCCTCGCGCTGGTGCAGGACGTCTACGCCGGGGCCTACGAGCGCCGCGAGGAGCTGTGCGCGCCGTACGCGAGCGTCATCGACATCGACCCAGCCTGTCTGCCGAGGCCGGCCGAGGTTCGGCGCTGGAGCTCCGCAGAGTTCGTCGCGACTGTGCGCCACGATCCTCGTGACCCTGCCTACGATCGGCATGTGCGTCAGCTCTTGCACGTGGGATACAAGGTGGCTGCCGAGATGGGAGACGGCTACACCGAGCTCCTTCTGGCCTGTCGCACCTCGATCGCACGGAATGTGACGGACAACATCTTCGAGCGACACCTGCGACCGCTGTTCATCGACGATCAGCCGACGTAGCGTGGCTAAAGTGGGGTTCGCCGCAGGGGCACCCCACACTGATCTGGTGAGCTGCCCAGGCCGCTGCGCGTGGCCTGTGTGCGGCCGCTATTGAAGCGGCACGGACGAAGACCAGAACGCGGACGTCTCGTCGCCTGACGAGACGTCCGCGTTCGGCTGCGTAGCATGGCGACCGGCCCGTGACCGGGTCACCGTGGGGCTGTGATCAGCCCCAGATGTCGCGCGCCGGCGCGAAGACCACCGCGATGCGGAAGACCTCCCCGCCCTGGATGCGGAAATTGTGCAGCGTGTTCTTGGGGACGTAGAGGGCGTCGCCGGGCTCGACGTCAAAATCGTCCTCGCCCACCTTAGCCTTGGCGCGACCGGAGAGCACGTAGAAGACGTGGTCTTCCTTCTCGTGCACGTCGTCGAGCGCCGCTCCTTCCGGCTGGATCTCGGTGACGTGGAACTCGAGCTGCGCGCTCGGGCAGGACTTGGGATTAATCAGCGGCCAGCCACGAGTCTTCTCGTGCTTGGGCGGATCCTGCTTGAACTCGACGCTCGTCTGATTGCAGACCTTGCCGCGAGGTGCTTCAGCCATCGTCGGCTCCTTTCTCGTTAGGGATGCGTACTGTTTCTTAGGGCTCGAGCACGACCTTCATGGCGCCGTCGCGCCGCTCCACGAACGTCGCCAGTGCCTCCGCGAACTGGTCGAGAGGGAAGGTGTGGGTGTGGATGCCCTCGGTGGTCACCGCGCCGTTGGCCATCAGTGCCAGCGCCGGCGCGGCCGTGTTGGGGTTGGCGCGCACGCCGAGGATATCCAGCTCGGCGAGCGTCATGGGGCCCCACGGCACGGTGATGGCGTCAGTGGGCAGGCCGGCCATGACGATGCGGCCGGCCTTGCGGGTCGACTTGATGGCCCAGTCGATCGCCTGCTGGGTGCCGGCGCACTCGACCGTGCAGTCCACGCCTATGCCGCCGGTGAGCTCCATCACTTTGGCGACCGGGTCGTCGACCTTCTCGTAGTCGACGCCGATGGCGCCCATGCTCTCGGCGAACGCCAAGCGCGGGCCGCGGCCGATCACGATGACGAACCTGGCCCCTGACGCGCGCGAGTACTGGAAGGCGAACTGGCCGACCGCGCCTGGGCCCGTCACCAGCACGCTGTCGCCGGTGGTGACGCGGCCGCGCTGCACCCCGTGCAGTGCGACGCCGGCGGAGTCGAGCATGGCGCCCTGCTGGTAGGTGAGACCCTCGGGCAGCGGCGTCGCCGACTTCACCGAGGTGACGATGTACTCGGCGTAGGCTCCGGGCGACGTGAACCCGTAGTGGCGGTGGCCGGAGGCGTTGTCGCCGTAGTTGAGGCACACCGTGTAGTGGCCGGTCATGCAGTTGAGGCAGATGCCGCAGCCCTTGTGAGCCTCGCCGGCCACACGCGTGCCGACGGCGTACTTGACGGCGACCTTCTCAGACGCCTTGAGGTCGTCGGCTACGGCCACGACCTCGCCGGCCCATTCGTGGCCGATGACGGCAGGGAAGGTCGGCGGCCAGAAGCCCGGGAACTTGCCGGCGACGATCTTGGGGTCCGTGCCGCAGATGGCCACGGCTTTGACGCGGCAGAGGACTTCGTCGCCCTTCGGTTCCGGGGTCGGCACTTCCTGGATCTCGAAATCGTTCGGCCCTTTGAGGACCAGTGCCTTCATGGTCTTCGGGATGTGAGTCATAGTCTCGCCCCTCTCAGTCGAACCCGGAAAACGGTGTCTTGTCGATGGTCGCGGCGAAGCGCCGCGCTTGTTCGGCCGCTGCTCTGTCGTCAGGCAGCGGCAGGATCTCCGCGGAGAGCCAGCCCTCGTAGTGGATATCGTTGAGCGCCGCTGCGACCTCCGCGAAGTCGACGTGGCCTACGCCGGCCGCCCGGCGGTTGCTGTCGACGATGTGGAAGTGGCCGAGATGCTCTCCGGTTGCGCGTATCGCCGCCCCTATCGAGACCTCCTCGATGTTCATGTGGAACACATCGAGGAGGACGCCGACGCTGGGGCGGCCGATGCGCTCCACGGCGGCGACTGTCTCGGCGGCAGTGTTGAGCAACGGCGTCTCGTAGCGGTTGATGGCCTCGACGACGAAGCGGCCGCCTGCCGCGGCGGTGCGGTCGACGCACTCCTGCATACTCTCGACGAAACGCCCGACGGCCGCGTCCAGGTCGCCGTCGGCCGGCGCCTTTCCGCGCACGAGGCCGACGATAAGCGGCGCGTCGAGCGCTGCTGCATGCTCCGCCAGCTCGACGATGCGCTCGACGGCGCGAGCCCGCCTAGCCTGGTCGGGGTCGGTCAGGGAGAGGCCGTCCTCGAGGAACGCCCGGCCGCTGCTGAGCGCCGCGAGGCGGAGGCCTGCGTCGCGCAGCAGGTCCTCCAGCTCGCGCCGGCGGAGCTCCGCAGGCGAGCGCATGCTGATCTCGATGCCTTCGAAGCCGAGCTCGCGCGACACGAGAGCCGCCTCGCGCACGCGACCGGGGAACAGCATCGGGCCGAAGCCCGTGGGCCCCGATGCGGTCGCGAAGCACGCAGGCCAGCTCATGCCGGGCTGTGGCGTCGTTTGCCGGACATGGTGGTTCGCCGCATGCTCAGTGTTGTCCGATCCAGGGCAGCGCGAAGATCGGCTTCCAGCCCTCGCTGAGCGGCTCGCGCAGGAAGGGCTCCATATCGGCGGCTGTCCGGAATGTGGTCTCCTCGACCGGCGGAACGGTGCCGGCCGGGAAGGTCGCCAGGATGTCGTCGACGATCATGGTGAGGTACTTGCAGAAGGCCGCCACAGGTCGCTTGGCCTTCCACGCCTCGGCGTGCGTCGGCTTGCCGACGACGCCCTCCGGCGTGCCGAAGAACTCGATGGCGAAATGCCCTTCGGCCTCCGACCAGCGCTGCGGACGATGGTAGCCGTCGACCGAGTTGTTGAAGTGGCCGGGCGGCATGTACTGCTTGGTCTCGGTCTCGACCGCCTGCGCCATGTCGACCATCTCGGGGAACAGCAGCAGCCCCAGCGAGGTCTCCGCCTCGTCGGCGTGGATGAACGGCGTGTCCCACCAACCGCCCTGCTCGGTGGTGCGGAAGAAGTCCTTGACCGATCGGTGCCAGTCGATGACGCGGACGATGGCGGGAACCTGGTAGCGCTTGAGGAACTTGTGCAGAGCCGTCTCGAGCATCCACAGGTGGCCGTGGTTGTTGACGATGATCATCTTACGGAAGCCGTCGTTCCACAGACCGAGCATGACGTCGACCAGCGTCTCCTCCACCACCGACTCGCGCAGCATGACCGTGCCGGGCATGCCGATGTGATGGTAGGGATGACCGCCATACATGAGCGGCGGCAGGGCGATGGCCGGCGCGTGACCGTTGTGCTTCTGGGACTGACGCCGCACCGCCTCGCAGAGGTGGCTCACGAAAAGGGTGTCCATGGCGCTCACGGTCTGGCGACCGTGGTTCTCGGTGCAGCCCACCGGGATGAGCACCACATCGTTCTGGCGACGTTCTTTCTCGACCTGCGCGCGGATCGTGGTCTGGAGGTAGCTGCCCGGCTTGGCCCACTCGCAGGGCGTGGGGACGCCGTAGTCGTCGAGCACGGCGTCGATGGCAGCGTCGTCGGCCTCCCACAGTTCCTTGAACATGCGCCCGACGGGCGTGTCCTCGAAAAAGAGGTCCGGCTGGTCGGTGGTCAGCAGGTCCATGTCTCCTCCTTGTAGGTTACGGTTGTGCGTGGGCCGCCCGCCGCTCCATGAGGGAGCGGGCGGCCTGGGCGATGTGGCCGGCCGTGAGGCCGTACTTCTGCAGCAGATCGTCGTTCGCGGCCGACTCGCTGTAGACGTCGGCGACGCCGACCCGCTTCATGGGCGTGGGGCGGTTTTCGCCGAGCACTTCGGCGACGGCGCCGCCGAGGCCGCCGATGATGTTGTGCTCCTCGGCGGTGACCACGAGGCCGGTACGCTCGGCGGCGGCCACGACCGCGGCGACATCGATCGGCTTCACGGTGTGGGTGTGCAGCAGGTGCACCGAGATGCCCTCCGCAGCCAACAGCTCGGCCGCCTCGACGGCGCGGCCGACCATGATGCCGGTCGTGATCACGGTCACGTCGCTGCCCTCGCGCACGAGCACGGCGCGCCCGATATTGAAGTCGTAGCTCTCGTCGAAGACGACCGGGCTGGGGTCGCGCGTCATGCGCAGGTATACCGGACCGTCGTGGTCGGCGACGGCGAAGACCGCTTTGCGGACCTCGACGCCGTCGCCGGGAGCCAGCACCGTCATGTTCGGCATGGCGCGCATGATGGCCATGTCCTCGATGGCCTGGTGCGACTTGCCGGTCTTGCCTGCCAGCAGGCCGCTGTAGGCGCCGCCGATGACCACGGTGAGGTTCGGCTGCGCGATGGACAGCCTGATCTGGTCGGCCGCGCGGCAGGTGGCGAAGCAGGCGAACGTGCTGGTGAAGGGGATGAAGCCCATGACCGCCAGGCCGGCGGCGATGCCGGTCATGTTCGCCTCGGCGATACCCATCTGGAAGAAGCGCTCGGGGAAGGCTTCCGCGAACATGCCCATCTTGCTGGAGGACGCAAGGTCGGCGTCGACCGCCACCACGCGCGCGTTGCGATCTCCGAGGTCGACCAGCGCTCGTCCGTAGGCGTCGCGCATGGCGACCATCTCGACCATCACCGCACCTCCCGCACGCATAGCTCGGTGAGTGCTTTCTCTTTGAGGTCCTCAGTGACCATGGCCGAGTGCCACTTGTGGGTGTTCTCCATGAACGAGACGCCCTTGCCTTTGACTGTGTGCGCGAGGATGACCGTCGGACGACCCTTGACCGTTTGGGCCGCCGCGCAGGCTGTGACGATGGCAGCGGGATCGTGGCCGTCGACCTCGAGGACGTTCCAGTTGAAGGCGAGCCACTTCTCGGCGATGGGTTCGACGGACATGATGGTCGCCGTGTCGCCCATGAGCTGGATTTGGTTGTCGTCGACGATGGCCACCAGGTTATCAAGGCCGAACTTGGGCGCCGCCATGGCCGCCTCCCACACCTGGCCCTCCTGCAGCTCGCCGTCGCCGAGGACCACGAAGACCCTGGCGTCGATGGCCTTGAGCCGCAGGCCGAGCGCCATGCCCAGACCTACCGAAAGACCCTGGCCGAGCGAACCCGAGCTCATGTCGACGCCGGGACAATGCATGTCGGGGTGTCCCTGCAGCAGCGAGTCGAGCTCGTCGTACGTCTGCAGCATCTCCTCCGGGAAGTAGCCGCGGCGCGCCAGAGCGGCGTAGTAGACAGGCGCCGCGTGACCCTTGGAGAGGATGAACCGGTCGCGCGCCTCCCAGTCGGGGTGCCGGGGGTCGATGCGCATGACCGAGAAGAAGAGCGCGGCGAGGATCTCGGCTGCGCTCAGCGAGCCGCCGGGATGACCTGCCTGCGCATGGCAGAGCGTCTCGATGACCATGCGCCGCAGTTCGTCGGCAAGCTCGGCCAGTCGCTTGTCGCGGCCAGGATCTCCCATACGCCCTCCATCGTTCCGCTATGCGGAACGCCTATCCGAAAGGTGGAACATCCGCATCATAGTGCGGCGCCCGTGGAATGCAAGCGTTAACGGGAAGAGAGGGGCCAGGCCGAAAGGCCTGGCCCCTCTCTTTGTTCTCGGCGTGATCTGGAACGCGGCTGGTGCTGTGTGTCACGCCTTCCAGACTGCGATGTCGCCGACGTTGATGTCCTTGCTCGCGTCGACGGGGCCCATCTTCTGGGGCAGGTAGCCGTCCTTCTCGACGAGGATCGTGTACCCGCCGGGCTCCACGTCGCGGAGCCAGAAGTCGCCGTAGCTGTCGGTGCCCGCCTCGAAAACCTTGCCGTTGCCGACCTTCATGGCCGTGACTTTGGCTCCCTCGGTGCACTCGTCCACGTCGGGCTCGAAGACCGCGCCGGCGATGAACGGCTTGGGCAGGCCGATGTACCACACCCTCGGCTTGACGTCCTGCTCGGGCTTGAGCGGCTCCGCCTTGGCGATGAGGTCCTTGAGGTCCTCTTCTTCGCCGAACGTGAAGGCGCCGGTGGGGCAGGCGTCCACGCACCGCGGCTCGGTCCAACCGTCGTCCAGGAGGTGCGCGCAGAACGTGCACTTCTGGGCGATGTTCAGTGAGTCGTTGAAGTAGATCACGCCTTCGTACGGACACGCCGAGAGGCAGAGCTGATTGCCGCGGCACTTCTCGGTGTCGATGATCACGGCCCCGTCGTCGCGCTTGTAGATGGCGTCCACGTTGCAGGCCTCGATGCACGGGGCGTCGTCGCAGTGCTGACAGATGCTGTGCATGTAGGTCACCTTGACCTTCGGCACCTGACCGCGCACGTTGTCGTAGACCCTGTTCCAGAACTGTCCCGTGTCGGGCTGCGGCTTGGCGATGGGCGCCCAGTCGTTGCCCACGTGCTCGTCCTTGCAGGCCACCTGGCAGTTGTAGCAACCGTTGCAGATGTTCAGATCGATGACGAGGACCTTGCCCATCACTCACCCCCCCAGATGCAGGCTTCCAAGCCGGGACCGGCGCAGGGATGGAACGGCTTCTCGAAGGCCTCCGGATACTTGCGCTTGAGCTCTTCCATGTCGGTCTTCTCGATGTCGACGAGGAAGCCGCTCACGGCGTGACCTACGGCGTTCTTGGAGGTAGTGTTGCGCGGCACGATGGTGTTGATCGCGCCGCCGCGGTCGAGCTCGCCGGGGACGATCGGGTCCCACTTGGCGCCGTGGTCGATGTAGACCACGGCGGGCATGATGCGCTCGGTGACGTAGGCGCCGGCGAGCACGGTGCCGCGCTCGTTCATGATCGACACGATGTCACCGTGCCGGATATCGCGTTTCTCGGCCTCGGACGGGTGGAGCCACACCGGGTGGTACTGGTAGCCGTCAGGACCGGTGACCTTGCAGGTCTCGATCTCGCGCAGCCAGGTGATGTCCTCGTGCTGGGAGTGCACGCTCCAGCGCGGGTGGTTGGAGATGACGAGGAGCGGATACTTCTTCGAGCGCTCGGTGCCGATGGTCTCCTCGTGGCTGATGCCCTGGGCGACCCACTTCGGCACCGGCGGCCGCTCGAGGTCGTCCGGGAAGTGCTGCATGAGGCCGGTGGCTTCGAACTCCAGCTTGCCGGTCGGCGTGGTGAGCGGGTACTTCTCAGGATCCTTGTAGAAGTTGTAGAAGCCGGCGGGCACGTCTTCCCAGCCGTCGGCCGTGGGCACCGCATAGTAGCCCTTCTCGTTGAGCTCCTCCCAACTGATGAGGTCTTCGCAGCGCGACGTCTCCCAGCCGTACTTGATGAGCTCGGGGATCGACTTGCCGCCGGTGTACTCCTCGAGCAGCCCGAGGCGATCGGCGATCATACAGGCGATCTCGTAGTCACTGTAGCTCTCGCCGATCGGCTCGATGCACTTGTGCTCGGGATACAGCAGGTTGTACTGGCCGCTGAAGATGTCGCCGGCGATGTCGTCCTCTTCCAGCTTGGTGTTCACGGGGAGGATGATGTCGGCCATCAGGCAGTCGTTCTCCAGCCACGGATGCTGGGCGAACATGAACTCGATGTCGGGGTGCCGCATGGCGCGGACGTAGTCGTTGCCCCCGTTCCAGCACGTGATCCACGACGGCGAGTCAGTCCAGACCATGTGGATCTTGGAACATCCGTCGGCCGGATACTTGTAGTGCACGAACTGGTTGGCGCGGTCGGCGGTCTCGGACTCGCAGCCCCACCAGTCGCACTCACCCTCGAGGATGGCCTTGGGCACATACGTCTTGGGGACGAACGACGGATGGTTGGTCTCATCGGGATGGCCGCCGGTATAGGCGCTGCGCAGGTTGGGCACGCGCAGCGGCTTGGGCTGGGCGTACTGGTCGGGCTTGTCGAAGAGGCCCCACTCGATCATCTTGGCCTGGTTGACGCCCGGTTTGCCGAGGCCCTGCATGGCGAGGCAGATGCACTGCAGGCGGGCCGGCTCGGTGGCGTAGGGGCCGCGGATGCCGGGGCCGCCGTTGCCGATGACCACCGTGGTGCGCTTGCTCGCCCACTCCTTGGCCAGGGCCTTGATGGTGCGGGCGGGGACGCCGCAGATCGGCGCGGCCCACTCCGGCGTCTTCTTCACGCCGTCTTCCTCGCCCATGACGTAGGCCTCGAACTTGTCGACGCCCACCGCGTGGGTGGCGAGGTACTCCTTGTCGTACGTGCCGTCCTTGAACCACTGGTAGCAGATGCCCAGGTACAGCGCGGCGTCGGTGTTGGGCAGCACCGGGATCCACCGGTCGGCGTGCACGGCGGCCGCGTAGTTGAGATCGGGGCACACGTAGATCTGCTTGATGCCCAGCTCGCTCCACCAGTAGCTCAGCCGGCTGGGCAGCTGACCCTGCCAGCCCCAAGGCGTGGTCTCCTGGTCGCAGCCCCAGAAGAGGAGCAGCTCGGCGTTCTTGGCGATGTCCCAGAGCAGGTTGCTCTGCACCCCCTGGCCGACAGGCTCGCAGCCCCAGAAATGCTTGCTGCCCCACCACCAGCCTTCCCAGCTGTCGGGCTGGCGCATCTGCAGCGTGAAACCGCCCCACTCACGGAGCAGCTTGCGGCCGGCGCCGTGGCAGGCCTGCACGACCTTGTTCTCGCCGTGCTGGTCGCACTGGTAGAGCAGCGCCGTGGGGCCGTACTTGGCCTTGATACGCTCCATCTCGCTGGTGATGACGTCGAGCGCCTTCTCCCAGGAGATGCGCTTGAACTTGCTCACGCCGCGGTTCTGCGGGTTGCGCTCCCCGTCGGGGTCGAAGTCGACGCGCATCATCGGGTAGCGAATGCGGGCGGGGGAATACACACGCTTCTTGTAGGCGAGGCTGTACGGGGGGATGAGGGTCTTCATGCTGGGTTCGAAGGTGCTCCCCCGCACTTCCATCTTCCAGGGGTTCAGGTCTTCCTTCTTGTACTTCCAGTCGTAGTGCATCGGGCGGATGCGGATGATCTTGCCGTCCTTCACGTCCACCATCGAGGCATTGGAGCCGTTCTCCGGCACGCCACAGAAGCTGATGTCGCGGATCAGCGTCTTCTCGCCGCTGGCTCCCGTCTTGCTCATGTCCTCCGCCATACTCCTGACCTCCGCTGCTAGCTCGGCTGGGACCGCTGCTTTTGGGTGAAAAGCACGACCTACGCGCGTTGTCCACGATACGGATTAGGTCGTCCGCATTACGGGAATGTTCCACCCGCGCATGGGCAGTGTCAAGTGTAGGGCCGAGCCTGCCCTCGGGGAAGTGTTACGAGAGTCTGGGAGCGGCTCAGTACTCCCTGAGCGAGTCGAGGCGGACGGCGAGGAAACGCGCGAGGCCGGCTCCGTCCTCCAGCCCGAACGCGTGCTCGTGGTGCAGCTCCGCGTCGGTGACGAGCGCGATGGCCTCGCCGGGGCCGCAGAGTGGATCGGCGTGGCCGGCGCCGACGCGGAACAGCTCGATGCGGTGCGGGGCGGTGCGCTTGTAGCCCTCCGCCACGACGAGGTCGAAGCCGGCGAAGAAGCGGCGCGCGATGTCGGCGAGTGGCATCTCGCCGTCGAGCTTCGTGATGAAAGCGAGCCGCTCCGGCGAGGCGATGGCGTAGGCGTGGACGCCGGCCTGGCCGTGCCGCCAGGAGTCCGTGCCGGGATGGTCGATCTCGAAGCTGTGCGCGTCGTGCTTGACGGCGCCGACGCGCAGGCCGAGCTTCACGAGCTCTGGGACGACCTTCTCGATCAGGGTCGTCTTGCCCGCGTCGCTCTTGCCGACGATGGCGACGAGAGCCGGCTGGGCGTCGGCGG
>CABEAB010000417.1_pt1 | contig 10208 bp, 8 predicted proteins | sample 3132271 | NCBI WGS metagenome assembly CABEAB01 (sample SAMEA5534342, study PRJEB31848) | metagenome | biome: tundra; feature: field; material: soil | place: USA | collected 2013-05 | depth 0.45 m
CATGAAGAAGTTGCCGCCACCGACGGCCTGGACGACGCCGAAGCTCTCTTCCACGACGAACTCGCCGTCCATCACGGGGACGCGCCACAGGCGCCGGCCGTCCAGCAACTTGCTGCGCTGGAAGCCGTCGCCGAAGTAGCGGAGCTTGCCGCCGACCTTGACCTTCTCCTCGGCGGCGAGGCCGTCGTAGCAGGCCGAGGTGGCCGCGGTCATCACGGCCTGACCCACGCGTTGCAGCAGCTGGGCCTCCATGTTCTTGCGCGACGTCGTGAACACCAGCGCCGCCACGCCGGGGCGCCCGTCGGGCGTCAGCTCGCCGGGCGCCAGGTCGTTGGTACCCGCCTCGCAGCCGCAGCCGATGATCGAGGTGGCGAAGCCCGTTGCCGCCTCGGCCGCGGTGCGCGCCCAGCCCAGGTCGTCCCCGGTGACGATCAGGCGGGAACCCCACATCCCGAAGGCCTCGGCGAACGTGTCTTCTATCTCCACTCCGTTGATGTGCATGAGGGGCTAGCTCCTTTCCCAGAAGGGCACCTGCGGACGCCGCGGCAGCGGATGGCGACGGCGCAGAGAGTCGGATTCACTGATGTACACGTGGTCCAGCACGCAGCCGTGGGCGCCCCGCAGTCCCATGACGTCCACAAGGTCGCTCAGGCCGCCTTCACCGGCCAGTCCCTGGCCGAGAAGGGCGGCCCCCTGCGCAGCCTCGCTGCAGACACTCGCGTAGCCTTCCACCGCGTGCACCGGGGCGAACCGGCTCAACGCGTCGACGAGACGGCGGCGCAATTCGGGCACGCGGGTGAGGCGCCCCGACAGCAGGATCTCGCGGGGCGCCTCGAGCAGGATCGACTCGGCGGCGACGCTCTTCGCCGCTTGTTCGAGGAGCGCAGCGAGGGCGACGGCCGCGCGACGGTCGCTCGCCGCGGCGAGCGCAAACTCCTCCGGCGAGCACTCGGGGGCGCCGGCGATCCACGCCGCGCCGCCGCTCGCAAGGACGTCCTTGGAGAAGTCCCTGAGCAGGTACGCGAGCTCGCCGTCCATGGCGCCCAGTGCCCGAAACCCCATGGCGCCGCAGGTGCCGCCCGAGCCGTCGACGATCGCGCCGCGCTCGACGGCGACGACGGCCGTGAAGGCGCCGCCAGCCTCGACGGACACGAACGACGTCTCGTCGTACGGCACGTCCAGGCGGCGCGCCTGATCCCACACGGCCAAGGCGACCGCGCAGAGCTTGTCGGCGGTGCCCATGTCGATCCGGTTGGCCTTGCGGTGCTCCGGGACCGTCGTGAGGTGCAGCACGCCGGGCGCGAAGCACACCGGCAGACCGCTCTCCTTGAGCGCCTCCAGCACGCGGCCCATGCCGCCGACGATCGTCCCCCGCGGCCCATCCCCGGCGTCGGCCAGCAGCAGCAGGTCGAGCTCCTCCGGGCCGAGGTCGCGGATGTCCGTCCAGGGCAGGCCGTACCCCGACGGGCCGACGACGAGGTCCACGGGACCGGCGGCGCGCAAGACCTCCACCAACGACTCGGGATCGTCTCGCACGTCGGCCGTGGGATACGTCGCGTCGAGGAACAGCTCGTCTCCGTCGCGGCCGCAGACGTCGAAGCTGACCGTCCCTGGATCGATGCCGATGGCGCGCGTCACGAGGGCTCCACCTCCTCGCCGAAAGCTGCGCTCAGATACCCCCAGCGCAGCGGCGATTCCTGCGTGTACTTCTTGCCGAGGCGCACCGCCAGAGCGGCGCGCTCGAGCTCCCGACCCAGGTAGAACGCGTGGCCGGGGTCGGGGATGTCCAGCACCGCGAAGAGCTCGTGAGGGTCCTTGCCGCGCAGGAACGTCTCGCGATTGAAGACGAAGACCCACTCCCGATTAGCGAAGATCCGGTAGTGCTTGTCGCGCACGCGCTGCTGCATGTCGCGCAGCTCCGTCTCCGAGTACGTCTCGAACGGGGGGTCCTTGAGCGCCACGAGGCCGTCGTCGAGGCCTTTGGGAAGCACTCTGTTGCGCAGCGCGTAGTGCATCAGCTTGCGGGCCAGGTCGAGTTCGCGCACGGCGCCGCGCGCCCAACTGATGACCTCGGTCGTGAGCACGTAGTCGATCCCCAGCTCGGCGATGACGCCGGCCATCACCGCGTTGATGCCGACGCTGTCGGCGTCGATGAGCTCCGTGAGGTTGCCGAGACCCATGAGCATCTCGGCGTCGGGATGCCGCCGGCGCGTCTCGCAGTACCGCTCGAGCGAGGCCGTGAAGCCAAAGCTGAGCGGATCGAGGATGGGATCGATGACGTACGAGGCGCCCAGAGCGTCCACTCTGGCCACGTTGCGCTCCAGAGACTCGAGACCCTCTCCGAAGTCGGGGATCACCACCACCTTGCAGCGCAGGTGCGGCACGAGCTCCACGTTCTGCGCGTTCACGCTGAGCAGGAGGTCGGCCCCCGCCTCGTCAGCTTCGCGGATGGTCTGCAGGTGAAACGTGTCGATGCTCACCGTGAACCCGCGCTCCTTGAGTCCCGCGACCACCTCGCCGACGCCCGGAAACGCCTCCATCGGCGGGCAGCCGAGGTCGATGACGTCGGCACCGCTGACGCGGAAGTACTCGGCCTCCGTGACGATGTCGGCGAAGGGCATCCGGTACGCCTCGACGATCTCGGCGAGTATCTTCGCGTGATACTCGCCGTAGCCCTCGAGGTCGCGCTCCTGCCCGAAGAACACGGGCAGGTCCTTGAGGTCCTTGGGACCGCGGACCACCGGGACCCCGACCTTGGCCGCGATCGTGGCGAGGTCGCCCTTGCAGAGTCCGGGGATCATGACCTGACGACAAGCGCAGTCCTCGGGCAGGCGCCGAGCGATCCACTCGGTGCGCATGAGAGCCGCCACAGAGCCGCCGAGGACCGCGACGTCGTACTCGAAGTCCAGCTCGAGCTTATCGAGGGTCTTGCGCAGCGCGTCGGCGGCGAGCCTGCCGGTCACGAACAGCGTATCGGCCACGGTTGGCGCCTCCCCCTAACCCGCGAGCCACTCGCCCAAGGCGGTGTGCCGCGTAGCGAACGCCTCGCCGGCGAGCTCGGGGCGGATCTCCGCCATGGCGCCGTAGCGCTCGGCGAAGGCATTGTGCTCGTGGATTCCCTCAAAGTTCTCCTGGCGGGCCAGGACGAAGGAGTCGTCCGAGAGGTCGGGATAGGTCTCGATGACCAGGCGCAGCATCTCGCGCACCACGTCCTCGACGAACCGCGGGTTGCGGTGCGCCTTGTCGACGACGTACAGCTCGTCCGGGCGCTTGAGCAGCTCGTAGATCTCGGAGCTCATCGATCGTTCGACGATGTCCACGAGATCCTCGGCGCCCAAGCGGCGCTCCGAGCCGATCAGGAGCGTGCCTTTGCCGCGCTGGTTGTGCGAGGCGATGGGCAGCAGACTCAGGATACGCTCGCCCTCCTCCTCGCTGTAGCCGTTCTCGCAGAGGCGGTCCAGAGACCGCCCACGTACCATATCCTGGGCGCAGGGGCACACGGTCAGGCCGTTCACCTCGACGCCGACCAGGAGGCGAGTCCGCGTGCGCGTGGCCGCGGCGATGCCCACCAGGGTGTACACCTGCTCGGTAGGTCGGTGCGTGACCGGGGTCTGCTTCATGATCGGCGACTGCGCTCTGATGTGGACCTCGGCGCGCAAGGCCTCCTGGGTCTCGACCACCTCCTCGGCCATGCGCTTGGCGAGCGATTCGATGTCGGCGAACGGCCTGCGCGTCAGGCCCACGGCAAGATCCTCGACGACCTCGCTGAAGCGCGACATGTGGACGCCGGCCCGCTCGGGGCTGAGATCGGCGAAGAGGTCGAGCGTCGCGTAGAACAGCTCGGCCTTGCCTCCGTCCTTGATCGAGATGATGCGGCGCAGATTGGTCACGCCGGCGCGGCTCAACGCCACGGACACGGCCGGCCGCTCTTGCTGTGTGTCGCGCTGGACGCGGCGCCCTGGGTCTTCTGGCATGTGCAGACCTCCTCAGCCGCAGGCGACGATCTCGGTGGCGGCCCCGTGACCGGCGAGCACGGAGTAGTTGTCGAACGACACCGTGTACGCCTCCTTGAAGTACTCGCGGAGCTCCGCCTCGATACCCGTGTCGTACTCCGGCGCCACCGAGAACGTGCGCCCGGTCACATCCGCGACGACGACGCCGTCGCGGGCCACGAGCTCGCCGCCCTTGTAGACGTACCGCGGGCGCGCGAACATCGCTTCCTTGTCGGCGCACTCCTCGTACACGGCGATGTCGCCGTCGGCACCCACGCCCAGGTGGCCCTTGTGCTCGAGACCGAGCGCCCGCGCGGGGCCGGCGCGACTGATGACGGCGATCTCGCCGAGCGAGTACTCGCGGTCCAGCTCCGGGAGCAGGGCCCCTCTGCGCGCCCGCGGGTGCAGACTCTCGAACATCTCCCTCCGGTAGTCGCGGTCCATGAGCAGCCTGATGATCTGTGGGTAGCTCGTGAAGGGACCAGCGTTCGGATGATCGGTGCTGAGGAAGACCCGCCACGGGTCGTCGATGAGCAGGAAGAGCTCCATGCCGGTGAGCCACATCGTCCCGTTGATGGGATTGCCGGGCTTGTAGGTGATCGGCACGATCCCTCCGCCCGATTCGCCTTCCACGTCGTCGTTGATCCACTTGTGGCCGGTCGTCCGATGGAGACCGTACTGGAGAGGGCCGTCACAGGTCATCGTCGTGGCGTTGCCGAAGATCACCTGCCCGATGTCCACGGTGACCCCGGGGTTGGCGTTGACCGCCGCCGCGACGGCGGCCGCCTCCGACTTGTGCACGTGGCCGCGTCCCGCTCCGTAGCTCAGGAACTGAAGGTGGCACAGATGCGCGCGATGGCCGTCGAGGGCGGCGATCATCTCGACGGTCGTGCGGGCGCTCGTGTGCCGGCCCAGGTTGATGCCGTGGATGTGGACCGAGTGCGGCAGGCCGAGATCGTCGGCGATGGAGGCCAAGGTTTGCACGATCTGCCGCGGGGTGACCCCGTAGCCGATCACCTCGTCGTCGAGCTCGGCGACGTTCTTGCCCCACTTCCAGTTCTCGACGCCGCCGGGATTCACGATCTTGATGGCGTAGCCCCGGCTGGCTCCCAGGAGCCAGGCCACGTAGTCGCGCGCCTTCTCGGGCTGCTTGTTGGCGATGCACTGCATGACGAAGTGGTTGTTGCCCATGACGATCAACGCGCCCTTGTCGAGGTTGGGCACATCCTCGAGCTCTTCGTGGGTATGCCGGGCCACCAGGGGTGCGGTGGACGCTTGCATCACCGTGGTGTAGCCGAGTTCGGAGTAGAGATAGCCCGTGAGGTAGGTGGAGGGGACCGTCCCCCCCGCGCCCGCGCGCAAGCTCCCCGAGCGCGCGCGCTCGTGCCCGCGATGGTCCTCCGGCCGCAGCTTGCGGCCCGAGTTCACCTCGCCGCCGACGATGTGCGCGTGGATGTCCACGCCACCGGGCATGACCACCAGGCCGGTGGCGTCCACGGTCTGTGCGGCCTTCCGGTCCACGTCCTCGGGCGCCACGAGGCGGCCGTCCTTCACCCAGATGTCGCCGACCTGGCCGTCCTTGCCGTTCTGCGGATCGTAGATGCGCCCGCCCAGGATACCGAGCATCATGCCACCGCCTCGATGATCCGATCGAGGACCTCCTCGTCGGTGACGCGCCCCGTCGAGATGACCCTCTTGAGAGGGATGGGAACCTTATCCATACGGTAGGCGGTGCCGGCCGCGTCGACACCGTAGGCGGCCGTCGGGAACAGGACGCGGGCGTGGGACGCAACCACGCTGGGCCCGTGGTCGAGGACGATCGTAGGGATGCGCTCGAGATGCGCGGCGGCGGCGGCCGGGAAGTGCGCCCCGGGGTCCGAGGCGATGATCACGGCGGCGTCCGCGGCGCGTCGCGCCAGCATGTCCACCGCCGAGAACTCACCGGGGCTGAACTGCGGGTAGCCGCGCGCGAAGCTGACCGCGAAGGGATAGCCGCTGGTCCACGTGAGCACCTGGTCGGCGCCGGTCACGTTGCCATGTCCGCGCATGGAGACCACGGAGAACTTCGCGAACTCATTGAGCTCCGCGACGAGCGTGAAGAGCTCCGCCACGTTGAGCTGGCGCGCCGACGCCATCGTGAGACCCATTCCCAGGAACGCCACGCCGTAGCGGCACGACTTCATGCGCTCGGCGAGCTCCTTGAGCTGCGTCACGGGCACGCCGCCGGCGGTGTCGACGGACGGCTCCAGCCCTCTGACCAGCAGCCGCAGCGTGGTGAGCACCTCAAAGTCCGAACCGACGTCCACCTGCAGGAAGTGATCGGCCTTCTTCGAGCTGCCCGTGGGCCGCACGTCGACCACGTAGACAGTCCGGTCGGCGCGACCGTTGGGGGTGAGGGCGCCTTTCGCGGTGAGGGAGAAGCGCGGGAAGTGACGCAGGTGCGAGGCGTCCGGGTTGCAGCCCCAGAACACGAGCAGGTCGGCGCGGTCGCGCACCTCGCCGAGCGTGCAGGTGGGCTCGCCCACGGCCTGCATGGCGAGGCTGCCATCGCCGTGACAGACCGACGACGTGGAGTCGATCACGGCGCCGATGCGGTCGGCCAGCGCGACCGCCTTGCGCTGCGCCTCGCTGGCCGATGAGCTGAGACCGTAGATCAGCGGGCTGTCGGCCGCCGAGAGGATCTTCGCCGCCTCGGCGACGGCCTCGTCCCACGCCACCTCCCGGCCGTCGACCAGCGGCCGACGTGGACGCGGGTCGTAGTCCATAAAGATGCCCAGCCCGCTCGAGCAGGCGCGGCGCACCTTGCGGATCTCGGTGCCCTCCGCCTCGACCGTGAGATCGTCGCAGAGGCACCCGCAGAACGGGCAGGCGACGTGCTCGACCACAGTCGTCATGACGGACCCTCTCTCTTGGCAACAGGCGCGACTTCCACCTTCTGCCCTTTGAACGAGGGCATGCCCGTCCCCAACGTCTCGGTCCCGATGAGCCTGTTGACAAGCGTCCCCATGGGGACGAAAACGAGCCCCGCCGGCAAGGAGCCGGCGTGGGCCGTGAGCTCGACCTCACCCTCCGCCGTGCGGAGGAGCGCCTGTCCACCGTCCTCGATCTTGAGGCGGACCATGTCTTCAGGGTTCATCTCGACGAGTGCGATGGCTTCACGGTACTCGGGCGAGTCCTTGCCCTTGTGCATGCCGATCGCCTGCTTACGCGTGCGTCCGGTGATCATGGTGAGTCGTTCGCTCACGGCGCCCCTCCTTGTTCTCCTCGCTGTCTCTGTACACCGCGGCCGCGCCCGAGAAGAGACCGGCAAGGCACGCCTGACGGTCTCGGCCGCGAGCCAGCACCGTGCACACGGGATGCCCGGCGGCGATACGCTGGCCGGGCGACGGTACGTCCCGGACGCCGCGGGCCAGCCACTCTTCTGTGTCGGGGACGACGACCGGGCGCCTTGCGTACACGATACCTTTGCCGACGCAGCCGTGTGGGGCGCGGTCGGCGACGGAGGCGCGCGGCAGGCGGCCGGCGAGGCCTTCGACGTGGAGCGAGAACACGTTGACGCCGAAGGCGCGTTCCGCCAGCTCCATGGAACCGCTGAAGCGCGGGTTGACCTCGATCAGATACGGCCACGCGACGCCTTCGGGGTCGCGGCCGATCACCACGTCCAGCCCGTTGACGCCCACGAGGCCAAAGCGCCGAGTCAGACACGACACCATGTGCTCGAGCTGGGCACTCACCGATGCGGCGTCCGCGCCGGGGAGCTCGAGCGGCAGGACGTTGCCGCACCAAGCCAATCCGCAGCCGCCCAGGGCGGAACGCCCGAGGAGCTGCTCGGTGAGGCCGAAGATACGACTCTCCTTGCCGTCGGCCACGAACGCGACCGAGGCCGCGCGCCCGTCCACCTCGGCCTGCAGCACGTGGGCGTCGTCCAGCGCCCTGCCGTCCCACGGGGCGATGCCGTAGCCGCCGCCACTGCGCAGGCGCTTTCTCAACCAGCGGCCGCGCCCGGCGCACCCCTCTTCCCCGCGGAGCAGGGTCACAGGGTGGGCGATCCCGGCCTCCCGGCAGAAGCGTCGCAACAGCGCCCAGTCACGCACGTCGCGGAGCACCTCGGCCGGGTTGCCGAGCAGCCGGAGTCCGGCGGCCAGGTCGCAGACCGCCTCAGGGTGGTTCTCGAAGTTGGAGCCGTACACGACCGCGTCGGCGTCCATGCGGCGAGCCGCCTCAGCCAGCCCCGCCGCCGTGAGCGGCAGGCCGAGATCCCGCTGCAGCGCGTAGCTCTCGGCAAGTCGCGCCTGGTCGCGATCGCCGAAGAAGTCCACGGCTACGACCTCGTGGCCGCCACGGACCGCGGACTCGACCAGCGCCCGCGTGCTCACTCCGAGGACGAGGACACGCACTACCCGGCCAGCTCCTTAGCCAGAGCGAAGATCTCCTCCGCGTCCAGGACCAGGTCGTTCTGCTCGAAGAGCCGCACGATGGAACGACGGTGGACCTTCATCTTGAGGTTGCCGATGGCGAGGGCCCCGAAGATGGTCTTGCCGTCGACGACCTTGCCGTCCCACGTCGCCTTGGTGCCCTCCAGGCCGAGGGGCGGGACGGCGTTCACGTCGCCCAGCACCCGCAGCGTGGGGTGATCTCTCCAGAGCGTCTCAGGGATCAGCTGCAGTCCGGCGGCGCCGGTGCACAGGGCCGCCTCCGCCCCCTCGAGCACGCGCCTGGTGGCTTCGACGTCAGGGGCGGCGGCAGCGGCCACCTGCACCCCGAAGCGCTCTTCGATGGTGGCGCAGGCGGCCTTCGCCCGCGCCATCGTCTCCGTAGGCAACGTCTCGGCCACGACCACGTCCGCCCCTTCCTTGGCGAGGAGCGCGGCCGCCCTGCGGCCGACCGGGCCGGTACCGGCGAGCACGACGGCCTTCTTCCCGCGAAGATCGCCGGCGGAGAGAAGCGTGACGACGGCAGCGGTCGCCGTGGTATTGCACCCGTTAGCATCCAGCATCACGGAAACCCGGACCGGCCCGAAGAAGGCGCCACACGCTTCCTTGAGTAGAGCTTCGCCCTTCGCAACATCGGCCCCGCCGATGAAAACGGCCGAACTCTTGAGATCGCCGCCGCCGCGCGTGAACATGGCGCCATAGACGATGGCACGAACCTCAGCCGGCTCCACCGAGCCATGCTGCAGAAGCACGTCCGCGCCGGCATCGTAGGCCGTGACCGCATCGAACACGCTCGCCGTTCGATCGCTGTCGAGCTGCAGCAAGATCTTCTTCATGACACCCTGACCTCCCTCGGCCGAGAGAGCCCGAGCCCGACGGCGGGCTTCCGCCGGCGTGCGCCCGAGATATACTCCCTCTCCATATTGGTTGTTCTTACCCTAAGAGGCGTAACCCGCCTCCGTGATCAGGATCACACATGGATCAGCTTCGCCGACTCGGCCTGCAAGACCGCTGGATCTACGAAGTCCTGATCTCCACCTTTCGCGACGACACCCCCCACGCGGCTCCCATCGGCGTGTGGACCAACGGCGCCGATGAGTTGCTGATGGATGCGTACGACGGCTCGCAGACGCTGGCGAACATCCTGCAGGGCGGCCACTTCGTGGCCAACTTCCCCGTCGACGCAGGGACGCTGTATACGGCGCTGCGAGCCCCGGAGCAGCTGGCATTCGCGGAGGCGCGACTCGTCCACGCGCCTATCGTCGCCGGATGCACGGCCACCGTGGAGCTCACCCTGAGCTGCGCGACCCCCGGCGGCGACGGGGTGCGCATCGTGGGCGACGTCAAGCGCGTGCACCACGCGGGGGCGCCGCGCCTGATCAACCGCGCCGAGGGACTCCTTCTCGAGAGCCTCGTGCTTGTCACGCGACTCGAGCGCCGAGGACTCGCTCCAGCGCTGGCGACGCTCACAGAGAACTACCGGGTCGTGGGAAAAGTGGCGCCGGGGTCGGCCTACGAGAGTGCGCTGGCAGCGCTCCTGCGGGATCTCGGCTCGTCCTCATAGAGCCGCCCTCGGCACTTCCACTCTCGCTTCCGTGTTGCGGCCATGGCTCACGAAGACCTGTGCTCCCATGCCCTTCTCTGCCAGGGACTCCCGGACCGCCACTTCGACCCTCCCCACGTCCCGCTCGTGCACCAGGCCATAGACCGCCGGCCCCCAGGAGCTCTGTCCCGCCCCGCAGGCGCCGGCGCGCAACAGGGCATCGATGGCCGCGTTGGTCTC
>CABEAB010000419.1_pt1 | contig 10200 bp, 6 predicted proteins | sample 3132271 | NCBI WGS metagenome assembly CABEAB01 (sample SAMEA5534342, study PRJEB31848) | metagenome | biome: tundra; feature: field; material: soil | place: USA | collected 2013-05 | depth 0.45 m
ATCCTGAGACCGAGCTGACGCTCCGGACTGCGCTCAGCGCCGGAAGGCGAAGCCGAACCCCGGCGCCTGCGCGAGCGGCTGGAGGGGGCTGCGCGGCACGCCCGCTTGGGCGTCGCCGTGATAGTCGCGCGGGGCGACGTCGTTGGGCCCCGCGGGGTACAGCAGGCTGGCCAGCGCCTGGATCTGGTCGCGGCCCACGCCGAGCTCGAACTGGCCGCCGCCGTAGAGCGCCATGCCGGCGGCCTGGGCGCGCTCGACGCAGTCGAGCAGCGCGCTCACACTACCGAAGCGCGACGGCTTGATGTTGAGGTGGCGTAGCGACAGGGGTCGCCCAGCGAAGGCGCGCGCCGTCACCGCTTCGACGTCGGCCCAGGAGTGGATCGGCGCGTCGAAGCTGAAGCGCCCCTCCTCGCCGTCCAGCGCGTCGCGGGCGGGGCCCGTCAGCGCCGGGTCTTCGAGGATCGCGTCGGGAAAGGCCACCGCGGCCGCCCGGTACTGCACCGGGTCGGGCGGGTTGTCCACCGGCGAGCCTTCGTAGAACGACTTGAAGTCGAGGGCGCGCACGCGCCCTGTGGCGGCGATGCGCTTCATCGTCTCCGCGTCCCACTCGGGCGTCGGGTCGAGCTTGAACTCGAGCGCCGGGTCCACGGCGAGCCAGGGCGTGATGTCGAGGCGCGTCGAGACGGCGAAGCGCAGCGGCCGGTAGTCGCGCCCGAGCGCCGCGCCCAGTGACTGGCCCCGCTGCCGCAGGGCCAGGTCCAGCGCGGCGCTCTCGAACGCCCAGCGCCGGTAGAAGCGGAAGAAGTCGAGCTGCGGCGGCCTGTGTGGGAACAGGTCCAGGCCGCCGAGCCGTTCCGAGAGCCCGTCCAGCGTCCAGTCTCCCGCGAGAGGGAGCGCCAGCGGGTACGGGTCGTGATCCTCGGCCGCGTAGGTCACGTCTTCCCCGCGCCCCTCGTGCCCGCCGCCGCGCAGCACGACGGTCGTGGTCACGCGCAAGAAGCCGCTGGAGACGTCCAGCTCCTTGCGCTCTGTGTGGTAGGCGTCGATCTCGAGGGGAAGCTCAGCGAGCGGGGTGTACACACTGGGCACCAGGGAGGAATAATTGCGCGGTAAAGCATCCATGCGCCGAGCATACCCGCCAGTGAGGCCGCCCAAGCCCTCGCTTCAGGCCGCCCACTCCTCGCACACGACTTCAGCCTGCGTCAGCACGAGCTGTGTCGCGTGCTCCTGCTTGTCGGGCGGGTAGCCGTGCTTGCGCAGCAAGCGCTCGACCATGACGCGCATCTTCGCCCGTGCGCTCTCGCGCAGGGTCCAGTCGATGTTCGCGTTGCGCTTGACGGTCTCGACCAGCTCCTGCGCGATCCGCTTGAGCGTCTCGTCACCCAAGACAGCCACGGCGCTGTCGTTGGTCTCGAGGGCGTCGTAGAAGGCCAGCTCGTCTTCGTTCAGGCCGAGATCGTCGCCGCGGCGCTCGGCCTCGCGCACTTCTTTGGCCAGCTTGATGAGCTCTTCGATCACCTGCGCCGACGTGATCGCCCGGTTCTGATACTGGATCACGACGGGCGTGGGGTGCGGCTACGCCTCTTTCAAGCCGGGCAGCAACCTCTCGTAGAAGTCCAAGCACTCCGGATTCGCCAGAGCGTCTCGGTTGGTGACCGGCCGGCCATGGACCAGGTTGGTGACCGCGGTCTCAACCTTCTTCAAGTTGAGCGTGTACGGGATGTCGGGCACCGCGATGACCTTTGCCGGCACGTGCCGCGGCGAGGCGTTCTCGCGCAGTGTCCGAGCGATCTTCTTGACGAGGTCGTCGGTCAACTCCCCGCCGTCGACGAGCTTCACGAAGAGGACGATGCGCTGGTCGCCCTCCCAATCTTGACCGATGGCCAGGCTGTCGGCGATCTCGGGGAGCTTCTCCACCTGGTTGTAGATCTCGGCCGTGCCGATGCGGACCCCCGAGGGCTTGAGCACCGCGTCCGAGCGCCCGAGGAAGGTGATGCCACCGGTGGTGGCGTCGAACATGACGTAGTCTCCGTGCCGCCACACGTCCGGGTAGACGTCGAAGTAGGCGGCGTGGTAGCGCTTATTGCCGGGATCGTTCCAGAAATAGAGCGGCATCGGCGGGGCGGGAGCCTCACACACCAGTTCGCCCACCTGGTCGCGCAGCGGCTTGCCTGCCTCGTCGTAGCACTCGATCTTCATCCCCAGGCCCGGAGCCTGCAGTTGGCCGGCGTACACCGGCAGCGTGGGACTCCCGATGGCAAAACACCCGTTGATGTCGGTGCCCCCGGAGAGTGAGTTGAAATGCAGATCGGCCTTGATGGCGTCGTAGACGTAGGCGAAACCATCCGGCGAGAGCGCCGAGCCAGTCTGGCAGATCTCACGCAGGGCCGAAAGCTCGTAGTCCTCTTTGGGCACCATGCCTTGAGCCTTCAAGAGGCTCAGGTAGCTCGCGCTGGTGCCGAAGACTGTCACCTTGAGATCCGCGATCAGGCGCCAAAGCGCCCCCAGGTCGGGGTAGGCGGGGTTGCCGTCGAAGAGGACCACGGTGGCCCCCGTCCCCAGGGCCGATATCAGCCAGTTCCACATCATCCAGCTTGCCGTGGTGACGTAGAAGATGGTGTCGTCGCGCGTGAGATCGGCGTGCAAGACCAGCTCCTTCAGCTGGTTGATGAGGATCCCGCCGCCGCTCTGCACGAGGCATTTGGGCTTGCCCGTGGTGCCCGAGGAGAACATGACCACTGCCGGGTGGTCGAAGGGCACCTGCTCGAAAAAAAGCTCTTCGCCGGCCTGATCGGCGATGAACTCGTCCCAGCGGAGAGCGCCCCGGATGGAAGCCAGGTCGGCGGCCGGGTCGCCCGCGTAGTGAACCACCACCACACGCTCGATGCTGGGGATGCTGCGGGTGACCGCGGCGGCGTTGGAGATGCAGTCGAACACCCGGTTCTTGTAGCGATAGCCGTCGACAGCGAACAGCACCTTCGGCTCGATCTGGCTCAGCCGATCCGCGGCCGCCTCCGGGCCGATGTCGGTGGCGCAACTCGACCACACGGCACCCACGGCCGTAGCGGCGAGCATCGCCACCGCTGTCTCTATGAGGTTCGGCAGGTAGCCCGCCACGCGGTCGCCCGGCTTGACGCCCGCCGCCCTAAGGGCGCCGGCCACCCGAGCCACGGTCTGGTAGAGCTCGGCGTAGGTCACGCGTACCGGCGCATCGGTCTCTCCCACGAAGATGAAGGCCACCCGATCGTCGCGATAGCGCAGAAGGTTCTCGGCGAAGTTGAGCCGCGCGCCGAGGAACCAGTTCGCTCCCGGGAACCGGGCCAGGTCGTCGATCACCGCTGTGTAGGGCGTAGAGGCCTGGATACCGAGGAAGTCCCACGCCGCCGCCCAGAAACCGGGGATGTCGTCGACCGACCAGCGGTGGAGCGCCGCGTACGAGTCGAACGTCCGGCCACACCTCTCGCCGGCAAACGTGGCGAAGCGCGTCATATTGGCGCCGGCGACGCGCTCCGCCGATGGTTCCCACAGCAGTGTAGCCACAGCCCTCTCCTCCTCGTTCCAGCGGATGCGCCGCCGAGCGCGGCCGCTCGTCTATCGCACCCTGACTACCCTTCGCCGTTCCACCGTGCCACCCCGACCAGGCAAGAATTTGATGCCATCGCGTGGGACTGCTTGATCATCATGCGGCTGGGCGTGAGCAGGTTGATGCACACGACTCGTAGGAATGAACGGTGCCCGGGCGCACGCGCGCTGTCAGCTGGTCTGCGCAGATCACCGCGCCGCGGTCGTTGAAGACCTTGATCAGATCGTGCTGCCTGATGCCATGAGCAGCGGCGTCAGTGGGATTGACGCGCACGATCCAGTAGTAGTAGCCGTCGACGAGCACGCGGTGATCGCGCACGTCGTTGATGGTCGACTGGGTCTGGAGGCCGTGCCGTGTGTGCCTCCCAGAATTCGCGTAACGTACTCTTGGCGATGACCCTCAAAGCATCCCGGCTGTGTTCCCATCATGGTCAGTGATTCTTGATCTCGGTGGCGGATACGGTCTTCACGGCGACTCCAACGATAGCTGACTCGCCCATGTTAGCTAACTCGCCTGAAGTCGTCAAAGGTGAGCGGGGGCCGTTCGCAGAACGGATTCGGGGCGACGCGCGGCGCGGGCCGCGCCCGTCTGCCATACTTGAGCCCTGTGCACCCGCCCCACGATATCGGCACCTCGCCAGAAAGGCTCCCCACCGCATCAGCACCCCCTCTTCGACGACGAACGCCGGCAAGAGCGGGACCATCTTGATCCGTATTCCACGGCTGGGAACGGCACGCCCCCGTGGTGCTGGACTCGCCGCTGCCGGCGGTGCGTGCTCTCGCCCGCACGGAGTCCTGGCGACGCTACCGGGCGGGGCCAGCTTTTTGAAAGCCGCAAATCCCGAGTGCTATGTTTGTCCGATTCCAGCGTTTGCTTTCCGCGTCTTCTTGCGGCTCATAGGAAGGAAGTGACCCCGAGTGTCTGAGCAAAGCGCGACTCCGGGGGGGCGGGCGACCGTCCCTGCTGACGAGGCCGATCCGAGTGACACCAGCAGCCGAGAGCTGATCGAAGCGGCCCTTCGGCGGGGCGTGGCAGCCCTGGACGAGGCAGAGGCCAAGGACCTCTTCTCCGCCTACGGCATTCGCGTGACCCCCGGCGCAGTCGCCGCCACGGTAGAAGAAGCTCTCGATATCGCCAGGGACGTGGGTTTCCCTGTGGCCATGAAAGGCTCCTCGCGCCAGATCCTGCACAAGAGTGGCGCCGGCCTGGTGCTGGTCGACATCCGCAGCGAGGTCGGCCTGAGGAACGCCTGGGACCGCCTTCAGGAGCGAGGAGCTGGCCGCCTGGACGGCATCCTCGTGGAGAAGATGATCCCCGCCGGGCGCGAGTTCGTCATCGGCATGAGCCGTGACGAGCAGTTCGGGCCCGTGGTGATGTTCGGCGTAGGCGGGGTGCTGACCGAGGCGATCAAGGATGTGGTGTTCGGCGTTGCGCCCCTGGACGCGCGCGAGGCCGCCCGGATGCTCGACGCCATCCGGGCCAAGGAGCTGCTGGGGCCCTTCCGAGGTGCCCCGGCGGTTGACCGCGACGCTCTGGCGCGGGTGATCACCACCATCGGGCGCATGGCGCTGGAGAATCCGGAGATCCAGGAAGTCGACATCAATCCCATCCTGCTCGACGGCGGCACTCCCGTGGCCGTTGACGCTCTGGTTACGCTAGGGCCTCCGGCGGACGCTCTCCCGCCCCGTCTTCCAGTCAGCCTGGAAAACGTGAGGTACATCTTCGACCCCAAGAGCGTGGCCCTGGTGGGCGCAAGCAACGACCCGACCAAGTGGGGCGGCCTGATTCTCGCCAGCATCATCTCCGGCGGGTACGGGGGGAAGATCTTTCCCGTCAATCCCAAGGGTGGAGAGATCTTTGGCCTTCCCGCCTACTCCAGCATAGATGACGTGCCGGAGGCTCCTGAACTTGTCCTGATCGCGCTCCCCGCCAAGCTCGTCCCGCACGTGGTGGACCGCTGCGGCAAGAAGGGCGCCAAGGCGGTGGTCGTGATCTCCGCCGGCTTCGACGAGGCGAGTGAAGAAGGCGCCCTCATGGCGCAGGAGGCGGCGCGGATCGCCTCCGAGCATGGGCTCGCCATGGTGGGCCCGAACTCCCTGGGCGCCATGTGCTCCTGGAACAAGTTCTACGGCACCGGCGCCGCGGTCCTGCAGCCGATGGTGGGGCCGGCGAGCTTCCTCTCCCAGTCGGGCAGCATGGGCATGCAGCTCATGCAGGCCTGTGAAACGCACCAGGCGGGCATGGGGAACTACGTCGGCGTGGGCAACGAGGCCCTCGTGGACGCCGCCGACCTCATCGAGTACTTCCGCACAGATCCGCGGACGGGCGTGGTCCTTGCATACGTCGAGGGCCTGGTCGACGGGCGGCGCTTCCTGGAGACCTGCCGTAACACCAGCGCCGCCAAGCCGGTGGTGCTGCTCCACGGCGGAGCCAGCGAGTTCGGCCGTAAGGCGGCGACGTCGCACACCGGGGCCATGGCCTCCTCGCAGAGGGTATTCGAGGCGGTGGTGCGGCAGTCGGGTCTTGTGTACACCAACGACCCGGACGAGTTCCTCGATCTCGCGTATTGCCTGTCCTACCTGCCGCTGCCCCGGGGCAAACGGATCGCTATCGTCACCTTCGGCGGAGGCTGGGGAGTCCTCAGCGCGGACGAGGTCTACCGCAACGGCCTTCAGCTGGCCGAGCTGGCGCCGAACGTGATCGACGAGCTCAACGCGCTGCTGCCGCCCTTCTGGAGTCACGCGAACCCCATCGACCTGGTCGGCATGTTCACGGCTAAGGGCGAGCCGGAGGGAGCGGTGCACGCGGTCACGCCCTCGGATGGGGTGGACGCCGTGGTCGTGCTGGGTGTCCTGGGAATCGTCAGTCAACCCCTGAAGACGATGGAGGTAGTCGAGCGGCTGCACAAGGAGTACGGCATAGACGTGAGCAGCATCGACCCGCCCGACGTGGACGAGTACCGGCAGCGGGAGGAGGACTTCATCCGCAAGGTCGCGGAGCACATGGAGGACTACGAGAAGCCCATCATAAACGTCTCGTTCACGCCGATGGAGCAGAGCGTCTTCGACGTGGGCCGCAAGTACTCGACCGTAGTCCTGCCATCGCCGCTCCGGGCGGTGCGGGTGCTCGCGCAGATGGCTCGGTACCGGGAATACCTGGACTCGCTGTCGCGGTGACGCGCGGCGCACGCCGCGCCCGTCTGCCATACTTGAACCCCGTGCACCCGCCCCACGACATCGGCATCTCCAGCAGCGCCTACTCGGAGCTGCTCCTGCCCGCGGCGCTCGAGCGCATCGCCGCCGCGGCGCCGTCCGCCGAGATCCGTTCATTCGGTCTGCACACGCTCCTGAGCCAGCGCAACCGGCGTGCCGCGCTGGAGGCGGGGCTGCCGTGCTCCGTGCACGGGCCGTTCGGCTACAGGGGCCTCGGCGACGTGTCCGAGGCGGCGCGGCTCGAGGCCCTCGACGAACACCGCCGACACCTCGAGGCCGCCGCCGAGATCGGCGCCACCGCGTACCTCGTGCACCCCGACTGGCGGCCGGATCCGGGCCCGCGCGACTCGGCAGTCGTCACCGCGCTGCAGCGCTCTTTCGACGCCCTGCGCGAGCTCCAGGTCGAGACCGGCGTGCCCATCGTCGTCGAGAACATGCCGGGCGCCGGCTGCTCGCACCTCACGGCGCCCGGCGACCTCGACCTGCGCGGCCTCGGCTTCGCCCTCGACGTCGGGCACGCCTCCATCAGCGGCACCCTCGACGCCTTCCTCGCCGCCCCGCCCGCGGAGTGGCGGCACGTCCACCTGCACAGCAACGCCGGCCTGAACGACCTCGGCGACCCGCACCTGCCGGTGGGCGCCGGGGTGGTCGACGCCACGGCCGTGCTGGCCGCGGCGCGCGCCGCCGGCGCCTCCATCGTTCTCGAGCTGAACAACGCCGACGACGTCGCCACCAGTCTCGCCTACCTGCGAGGTCGCGGGCTCATCGCCTGAGGCGTCTCACCGCACGCCGTCCGTGCAATACTCGAAGTGTGGTGGCTGACCATGACATCGGTATCTCCACGGGCGCCTACTACAAGGTGTCGCTGGGCGCCGCCCTGCTGCGCATCGCGGAGCTCGCGCCCTCGGCCGAGATCCTCTCGCTCGGACGCCACTCCCTGCTCGAACCCATCAACGTGCGCGTCATCGAAACCGCGGGCCTGCCGTTCACGGTCCACGGACCCTTCGCGCATTTCGAGTTCGGCAGCCGCTCGTCGGCGAAGCACCGCGGCGCGATAGACTTGCACCGGCGGCACATGTGGGTGGCCGCGGAGCTCGGCGCCCGGCTGTACGTCGTCCATCCCGACTTGCAGCGTCGGGCGCGGGGGTGGGACCAGAGGGTGGCGGACTCCCTGGAGCGCGCCTTCGAGGAGCTGAGCGCGCTCCAGGACGAGATCGGCTTGCCCATCGCGGTGGAGAACATGCCGTTCTACAATCACTCGCACTTCATCGCCCCCGGCGACCTCGACCTCAAAGGGCTTGGTCTCGTTCTCGACACCGGTCACGCCGCCATGACCGGCACGCTCAGCGATTGGCTCAACGAGCCGCTGGTGGACCTCAGGCACGTGCACCTGCACGACAACCAGGGTCACCTGGGCGACGATCACCACGATGCGCTGGGCACGGGCGTCGTCGACATCGAACCCATCCTCGACGCGGCACGCGCCGCCGGCGCGAGCATCGTGCTCGAACACAAGGATGAGGCCTCGGTCCTGGCGAGTCTCGACCACCTCCGGAGCCGCGGTCTCCTCGTCCGGGACCTCGGGTAGGTGGTGGTCGTGAGCGAGCGCCACTTCGACGTCGAACCCCCGGACGAGCGCGTCCGGTTCCTCGCGCTTCTGGCGCCCTTCGCCGGGTTGGATCCCGCGGAGCTCAAGCGCGTCGCCGCCTCCGTCGAGGAGCGGCTCGTCGCGGCGGGCGAGGCGGTGCTGGTCGAGAGCGGGCTGCCGGGCACGCAGCTCTACGTCGTGCACGAGGGCACCTTCGAGCTGCTGCACAAGCAGGCCCTGGCGGCCATCATCACCAGCGGCGAGATCTTCGGCCACCCGACCCTGCTCACCGGTCTCGCCCCGGAGTTCACGGCGCGGGCGCGCACGGACTCCACCGTCTACTGCATCCCGAAAGACGTCGCCGTCGAGCTTCTGAGCCGGCCCGAAGGAGTGAAGTGGCTGGCGGGCAACCATCGCGAGCGGCTGCTCCAGGCGGCGCGCTCGATGAGCGCCCTGCCCGACGTGCGCACGCGCCCCGTCATGGAGGTGGTGCGCAGCGCCCCCGTCTTCTGCGACCCCGACACCAGGATCCGCAACGCCGCCAAGCTGATGATCGACGAGGGACTCTCCGCCATCCTCGTGAACGCCCGCGACGGACTCGGCATCGTCACCGACGTCGACATGCGCGATAAGGTCGTCGTGGGGGGCGTCTCGCGCGACGCCCCGGTGAGCACGATCATGACGACACCGGTCCACACCATCGGCGCCGAGGTGCTCGCGCCCGAGGCCAGCATCGCCATGATGGTCGCGGGCGTGAACCACCTCCCCGTGCTCGACGAGACGGGCGAGGTGGTGGGCGTCCTGTCGGCCAGCAACCTGATGACACTCGAGGCGCGCAGTCCCTTCGCGCTGCGCCGCTCGATCCATTCTGCCCGCACCGAGAAGGACCTCGACGACGCCGCGGCGGACATGCCCAAGCTCTTCCTCGACCTGCTCGACGCCCACCTCGACGCGCCGTCGCTGACACGTGTGCTCACGGTGCTCTGCGACACCATGACGACGCGTCTCCTCGAGCTCGCCTTCGAGCGGCACGGCGAGCCGCCGGCGCCCTACGCCTGGCTGGTGTTCGGCAGCGGCGCGCGCAGCGAGCTCACCCTCACGTCAGACCAGGACAACGGGCTCGCCTACGCCGACACCGACGACCCGGCGGTCGACGAGTTCTTCCGGCTCGTGGCCGAAGACGTGAACAGCGGCCTCATCCGTTGCGGCTTCGCGGCTGACCCCCACGGGGTCCTCGCACGCACGCCCCAGTGGCGCATGTCGCTGTCGCAGTGGCAGGCGGTCTTCACCGACTGCCTTCAGGGACGCGACCTCGACCGGATGGCGCGCGCGAGCGTGGCGTTCGACTACCGTCAGGTCGCCGGCGAGCTGCGCGTGGACCTGGCGCTGACCGACATCATGCGCGAGGCCCCGAGTCACCCGCGCTTCCTCAAGGGCCTCTCGCTGCTGGGCTCGAAGATACGCGTGCCGCTGGGGTTCCGGCAGCGGCTCGAAGGGCGCCTCAACATCAAGAAGGACGGGCTCATCCCCATCCAGAACCTGGCGCGCTACCACGCCTTCGCCAGGGGGATCACCGCGCCTAGCACCCTCGAGCGCCTGGAGGCGGTGCGCGAGGCGTGTGGCGACGCCACCACGTGCGAACAGTCGCTGCGCGAGGCGTTCATCAGCATGTCCCAGCTGCAGCTCCGGCATCACGCGCGGCTCCTGCAGATCGGCCGCGCCCCTCACAACGTGATCGACATCGCGACCCTGCGGCCACTGACCCACGTGACCCTTCAGGAAGCCCTGCGCGAGGTCGCCGCGGCGCAGAAGAGGTT
>CABEAB010000428.1_pt1 | contig 10047 bp, 6 predicted proteins | sample 3132271 | NCBI WGS metagenome assembly CABEAB01 (sample SAMEA5534342, study PRJEB31848) | metagenome | biome: tundra; feature: field; material: soil | place: USA | collected 2013-05 | depth 0.45 m
GGTAAGTGATCGGCTACCAAGGGGGTAGCGACGTCGAGTCCCTCAGACGGGTCGAGTCCGTATTCCGCCCTAGCTAAGGTGTAGACTTCGTCCTCGTCAACTTGGCTCAACTCGGCAGTCGTCATGATCCGTCGCAGCGCGTCACGCTGCCACATCGGCAGGTGTTGCGACCACTCAAGGATCTCCTGTGCAACGTTCAGAGGCGAACTGTCGGCGTTCACTCCGGACCCCCGATGTCAGTTTGCGGAATGCGCAACCCCCACATCTCGAAGACGACCCACAAACAGCTCGGGCAGCAGTCGGTTCCGAGCCTCTGCCAGTGCCTCGTTCTCCACGAGAGCGGCGACGACTCGTCGGTTCAACGGCGACGCCAGCGCCACGAACGCAGCGAGCACTGCCTTGGGCGGCACCATGATCGGCAACGGCCGGAAACTCCGTTTGCTGACTTCCAGGAACGTTGTGCCGTTCGCGCTCGCCACGATTGCGTCCATGTTCCTGCGCGCCCAGTTCAAGACGTAGTGATTCGGCAGATCCGCATCACAGAGCATCACGATGAAACCCTGATTCACACACACCGGGATTTCGGAAATCGCGAGGTACCCGATTGGGGCTCTCGACGACAGGAGCACCGCGCCTGGCTCGAGTACGCCTGAGCTGATCGTCGCAGCCCCTTCTGCAGTCACTCGCCGCTCTGTCGAACGAAGCACGGGTGCCGCTAGACGAGCCATGTCCCTTGGCGTGGCGAAGGCGATGGCGCCGCCCCAGTAGGAAGGCTCTTTCGTGCTGGGCGTTGACCCGCCGACCACTCGCACAACGTCGCCAATCGCGCCCACTTCCCAGCCAGCCGGAATCGGCCCGATTCTGGAGTCCGCCAGGCGGTTCGGGAACAGGGCGGCGAGGGCGGGCGGTAGCCCGACCTCGCCGCCCTCCATCTGCTTGCGCACGGGATCGAAGTCGACGAACCACGACTCGAAGACGGCGCGGGCAATCGACTCAAGGGTGTGGTTCATGCGACGGTTGAGCTCGATCTTGTCGTCGAGTGCGCCGAGCAAATCGGCGATCGAGCGCTGCGTGTCAAGATCCGGGACGGCGATCGGGAATTCGGGGAACGCCGTAAGTAGGATGCGCTCGACGGTGCTGCCGTGGACGGTGCGCTCGCGAATCGTAGCCTGAAACGCGGGCCCGAGATATGCATACAGCAGGAAGCGCGCGTCGACTTCGGCCGGTTCTGGGCGCATGAGCGCCATGCGGCGACCGAGACAGCACCGGAGCCCCTCAGGAATCATTGCAGCTTCGCCCAGCCGCGTCTCGTACGAGAAGACGATGTCGCCTGGCCGCGGGGTCACTCGTCGCGTCCACTTGGTGAAGTCAGCCTCGGAAAGGTGAGCGCTCTCGTCCACGTCGAGGCGCCCGTCCACGAGGCTTGAGATGCCGAGGAACACAGGACCCGATGAGGTCTTCTTGGGCGTGGCGTGCGGCCCGTCGAAGATGTCGACACAAAGGTCCCGAATCGGGACCGTCCGCCACTCAGTGGCCATAGCCAAAGGGTCGCAGGCCAGCGCTGATCTCCTCCTCCAGCCTCGCCGACTCCGCGAACTGGTCACGCAACTCCGCTGTCAGCCGCTTCATCTTCTGGTCGAAGGGCTCGCCGTCGTCTTCAGCATCGGCGGCACCCACGTATCGGCCAGGCGTGAGCACATGGCCGTACTCGGCAATCTGCTCGGTGGTGGCGCTCCTGCAGAAGCCGGGCACGTCGGCGTAGCCGGACGTGCCCGGCTCGCTGTCTGGGCCGGGCGCGCCCTGTGCGCCCGGCTCCCCGCGCCACGCGTGGTACGTGCCGGCGATGCGCGCGATGTCCTCGTCGCTCAGTTCCTTGTGCGTGCGATCGACCAGAGCTCCCATCTGGCGAGCGTCGATGAAGAGCGTCTCGCGGCGGCGGTCGCGGCAGGCGCCGCCGCTCCCCGGGCCGTCGCTCTTGTCGCGCGCCAGGAACCACAGGCACACGGGGATCTGCGTCGTGTAGAAGAGCTGGCCGGGCAGGGCGATCATGCAATCGACCTGGTCGGCCTCCACGAGCTGCTTGCGGATCTCCCCCTCCCCGCTCTGCTGCGAGCTCATCGAGCCGTTGGCAAGCACGAAGCCGGCCACGCCCTGCGGCGCCAGGTGGTGCACCATGTGCTGCACCCAGGCGAAGTTGGCGTTGCCTGGCGGCGGCGCCCCGTACTTCCAGCGCACGTCGTCGCGCAGGCGGTCGCCGCCCCAGTCGCTCACGTTGAACGGCGGATTGGCGAGGATGAAGTCGGCCTTGAGGTCCTTGTGCTGGTCGGCGTGGAAGGTATCGGCGTTGTGTGGCCCCAGGTCGCCCTCGAGCCCGCGGATGGCGAGGTTCATCTTGGCCAGGCGCCAGGTGGTGGGGTTGCTCTCCTGCCCGTAGATGGCGATGTCGCCCTTGCCGCCGCCGTGCTCCTCCACGAAGCGCTCGCTCTGCACGAACATGCCGCCGGAGCCGCAGCAGGGGTCGTACACGCGGCCCTTGAACGGCTCGATCATCTCGACCAGCAGCTTGACCACGCAGCGCGCCGTGTAGAACTCGCCGCCGCCCTTGCCCTCGGCGCTGGCGAAGCGGCCGAGGAAGTACTCGTAGACGCGGCCCAGCAGGTCCTTGCCGCGGCTCTCCGCGTCGCCCATGGCGATGGTGCTGATGAGGTCGATCAGCTCACCGAGCTGCTGCTTGTCGATGGCAGGGCGTGCGTAGTCTTTGCTCAGCACGCCCTTGAGGCTGGGGTTCTCGCGCTCGATCGCCACCATGGCATCGTCGATGAGCTTGCCGATCTCGGGCTGCTTGGCGCCCGCCTGCAGATGGCTCCAGCGCGCCTCGCGCGGCACCCAGAAGACGTTGTCGGCGAGGTACTCGTCACGGTCTTCGGGGTCGACGCCGGACTCGCCGGGGCCGCCGGCCGCGAGGCTCCTGGCGGCCTCCTCCTCGGCCTCCGCGAGCAGGGCCGAGTGCTTCTCCTCGAACGCGTCGCTGATGTACTTGAGGAAGATGAGGCCGAGCGCCACGTGCTTGTACTCGGCCGGGTCCATGTGGCCGCGCATCTTGTCGGCGGCGGCCCAGAGCTTCTGCTCGAAGCCGAGAGGTGCGCCGTTGTTCTTCTTGGGCTTCGGACTCACTACTCCCCGCTTCCGTCGCCATGCACTTTGTCCACGTACCAGTTCAGAACCGCGAGCAACGAATCGAAGGCAGCCGGCTCGTTCATCATCGCCAGCGGCAGAGACACGGTACTGGTCAGGGCCTCATCGGGAATCCTGACCAGCGGAATCGAGTTGACCCGTTCGAGCAACACCTTGCCCAAGCCGGCCTTGGACAGAGGCTTCGTCTTCAGAGCCATCCGGAAGCGGAACTCGATCGTGCCGTCCGACATGAGCCTGATGATCTGGTACCACTTGCCCTTCGTATGGATCTGAGGAATCCACGAGAGACGTCCTCGGTTGACACTCAAGTAGGGCTCGGGCATCTCGCGGGCGGCCCACTCCATGAGGCGCTTGGCGGCACCCGCCACCGAGGGGTTGAGATGCGCCATATCCGCCAGGAACGCCTCCATGGTCGGCTCCGGAGCAACGTCGCGACGCGGAAGCCGGCCGACCAGAGGCCACAGGACGTTCTGAAGCGCCAGGAGCTCGCCGATGATCCAGTCCCGATGACCCGGCCAGCTCGACTTGTCGGCCAGGTCGGCGAAGCGCCTGAGCTCGAAGTACTGCTGGTAGCTTCCCGGCGTGTTCTCCCAGACGGGTGGCTGTTCGAATGCGGTCCTGATGGTGTCCTGATGAACTCGAAGCCAGTTGAAGATGGACTCGGTCTGATACCACTTCGAGTTGTATTGCACCGCAAGGACGCCCTTGGACGTCCGGGCGATCGTGTAGACGAGACCTTTGGCGAAACCGGCGTCCGTCGGGAGCCATGTGTCGCTTGACTCCGTCAGGTGCAGGGGGGCTCCGGCCTCTTCACACGCTGGAGCGATGTACTCCCAGAACTCGCGTCTGAAGGGCGCCATGGTCGCGCTGGAGCGTACCGGACCCTCGCCGGGATCGAGCCGGACGTCATCCGCCTTGGGCTCGAATTTGGCCGCCTCCGGCCATAGGGCCACGACATCCTTGGCGATCGACTTCGCGCGTTTGGCGATCTCCGTCTCGGTCCAGTGATCCGTACTGACGAACCACCGATTCAGCCGCAGATTGCTCTTGGCGAACTCCGCCTTCTTCCAGGCGAACTCCTTGTTCGAAAGCGGCGTGTTGTAGCCCGTCAGCGTGAGGTTGCCGATGGTATGCAGCCATTCACGTTGCAAGTCTTCCCACGAGTCGCCGAGCTCCGCCTGCCACCAACGGCCCGCCTTGTCGTTGCCGATCGTCTGGGGCATGACGTGCTCGATGGAAAGGTCGCCCTTGTCGAGCAGGCCATCGACGTCGACCTTCTCCTTGTGAGCGTCGGGATCTTCGACGGCCACCAGCATGAGGCGGGTGAGGCTCGGCCACCGGCGATAGACCGGAAACGACACGAGTTCGTCGATGAATGCAGCGTCGTTCGGCCAACCCTTGCGGGCCAGATAGAGGCTCAGGCTGGAGAGAACCGCCTCATCCTCAAGAGCGGCGATGGCCCCCGTGAAAAGACGGCCGTAGGCTCGAGTCGACCAGTTGGTCATGGCCCTTCGGAGGACGAAGCTGGTAATCGCCTGAAGGCACCGCAGCAGCTCCTCTTCTGTCAGGGCCTCGTACTTGTGACGAAACAGCAGATCGAGGACGAGCGGGTTGGCCGTCGACTGCTCAAGCCTCGTGAAACGAATCAGCTCGCGGCGCAGTTCGTGAGTCAGGGCCAGCGGTGGCCTCTCGATCCACAAATACAGCTCGGCGTACCGTTGCAGGAGCCCCAGAAGCTCCGTTCGTGTCGCGCCCTTCACCCCTTCATCGCGCTGGAAGGACGCGTAGACACCATCCCGCCTGACGTACTCGCCGCGACGCATAAGGAAGTCACGATAGAACGACGTGAGCGACACGGCCGGGTACCCCCCGCCCGCGTCGAAACGCGTTTCGAACGGCAGCCAGTCGTCTTGGTCGAAGCGATCCTGCTCGGACAACGGCACGTCCATGAACACGAAGTTGCGGATCAGGTCCGCTTCTTCGAGCTTCTGACCAGTGGCATTCAGGGTGGCAAAGATCGCGAAGGCGTTCTGCTCACGGTCGAGCGTGATGGTCACCAGCGACAGCTTGGCAGTGACCGCCGTGAAGATCTCCTTGAGCGCCGCTTCCTTGTCTCCGTCAACTTCGCTCAGGCGCGCCAAGAAGTAGTCGTAGGCCTCGACCACTCGCGACCGTTTGCCCGGTCGCTCTTGGCCATCAACGAGCTGGAAGAAGCTGGTGCGATCTCGCAGTCGAGGCAGGATCTTGTAGCGGCTGAGGTCCTTCTCGAGGTCGTGCGTCAGGAAGTTGCGCTGGATCTTCTCGGGAAGTGTGTCGACCCCGCAGCGCACGGCTTCGTCTCGCAGCGCCGAGAGGAGCATGGCGAACGTGATGAGACGCTGCTGCCCGTCGATGATCAGGTAGCGCGGGATCTCGCCGGGCTGGCTCTCCATCTGCACGGAGACGATCGATCCCATGAAGTGCTCGGGCGGACCATCGCTCTCGCGAAGGGTCTCGATGTCTTCCCAGAGGCGCTCCCAGTCGCGCTCTCTCCACACGTAGTCCCGTTGGAAGACAGGGATGACGAACTGGTTGCCCGCATGCAGAAGGTCGTTGAGCTTCTTCTCGCCAGCCTTCACGCGAGACCCCTCTCTTGACGCTGCAGTCGAAGACGAGGCAACCACAGCCGCCAGAATCGCCACCGGTGAGCCGGATGCTATCACCGCCGGACTACGGAGAAGTGACGAAGTAGCGTCCCCGGACGTGGTGTACGAGAAGCTCGAGAGTGGGGTCGCCGACGCTACCGGCGGCGCGGCGAAGATGGGGACTTCACCCCCGGCTACGCCCACATGCGACAGTTCGTCTAACGACGCCGTACGGACCGCGGCAGGACGGACACAAGCGGGCCGCACCCGACCTTGACCCGCCTGCGGCGGTCAATCCTCGTGGCGCTCCTTCTTCGGCTTGCGCCCCATGAGCGCCGCGACGCATTCCTGCGGCGTGCGCCGGCCCTCGAGGACCTGGTACACGTTCTCGATGACCGGCATCTCGATGCCGAGCCTGCCCGCCAGGTCGTGCAGGGCGTAGGCGGTGGGGATGCCTTCGACGACCTGCCCCACCTGCTGCTCGACCTCGGCCGGCGAGGCGCCTTTGGCCAGCAGTTCGCCGGCCAGGCGGTTGCGGCTGTGCCGGGAGGTGCAGGTGGCGATGAGATCGCCGATGCCGGCAAGGCCGGTGAAGGTCGCGATGTGCGCCCCCTGGATCATGCCGAGGCGCGTCATCTCCGCGATACTGCGCGTGATGAGGCTGGCGCGCGAGTTGTCGCCGAAGCCGAGACCGTCGGACATACCGACCGCCATGGCGATGGGGTTCTTGACGGCGCCGCAGAACTCGACGCCGACGACGTCGTCGTTGGTGTACACGCGGAACGTGTCGCTGGTGATCGCCGCCTGCAGGGCGACCGCCATGGCCTCGTCGGCGGCGGCGATCACCGTGGCCGAGGGCATGTCCTTGCTCACTTCCTCGGCGTGGTTCGGGCCGGAGAGAGCGGCCGCGGGCGAGCCGGTCTCCTCTTCGATGACCTGCGTGGGGCGCTTGAGGGTCCCGAGCTCGTAGCCTTTGGCCAGCGACAGCTGCAGCGCGCCGGCGGCGCGCTTGGGCGCGGCCCAGCGCGAGACCTCGCGCACCGCCTGCGTCGGTACGGCGTACACCACGAGGTCCGCGCTGGAGATGTGGGCGTCTCCCATGGCGACGAAACGGATCTCGGGCGGCAGCGCGACGCCCGGCAGGAAGTGCGGGTTCTCGTGCGTGGCGGTGAGCTGGGCCGCTTCATCGGCGGTGAGCGTCAGGACCTGCACGCGGTGGCCATGCTTCGCCAGCAGCCGCGCGAAGCCGCTGCCCCAGCTCCCCGACCCGACGACGGTGACCTCGAGGCTCACGACCCTCCCCCGCCGGCCAGCGCCGAGTGGTCGCGCGACCACGGGAGCTTGACGCGGTTCTCGTTGCCCGCGATCAGGCGCCGGATGTTGCCACGGTGCGCCCAGAAGATGACAACGGTGAGCAGCACCCCGGCGATCTCGTAAGGCAGCGGGTAGCCGAAGGCGAACACGAGCACCGGCACCAGCAACGCGGCGACCAGAGACGCGAGGCTCACGTAGCGAGTGATGAAGATGAGAAGCACCCACACCACGATGAGGATGCCGCCGGCCAGCGGGACGAGCGCCAGCACGACGCCCGCGCCGGTGGCGACGCCCTTGCCGCCGGAGCCCTTGAGGAACACCGAGTACATGTGACCCACCACGGGGGCGGCGGCGATGAAGATCACGAGCCACGGATTGGTCTCGCGCAAGAAGTGGGCGGCGATCACCGCCGGGATGTAGCCTTTGAGCATGTCGCAGACGAGCACCGTGACACCCGCCTTCTTGCCCAGCACCCGAAAGACGTTGGTCGTGCCCACATTCCCGGAGCCGTGCTCGCGCACGTCGACGTGGTAGAAGAGCTTGCCGACCACGACGCCGAACGGGATCGACCCCGCCAGGTACGCCAGCAAGAGCATGGCCACGAACGCCGCTATCCCCAGCGCGCTCATTTCTTGCCCTTGAAGTCGATCACCAGCGGCACCCCGTCGAGCTCGAAGCGCGCGCGCAGACGGTTCTCGACGAAGAACCCGAAGTCGCGCGTCACCAGCGTCCGGTCGTTCACCTCGATCGCGAACCGAGGAGGGGCCGTGCCGAATTGCGCGATGTAGTACATCTTCAGGCGCTTGCCGCGCTTCATGGGCAGCGGCCGGTCGGCGGCCAGCGTCGCCAGGGCGCGGTTCAGCTCACCGGTCGCGATGTGGGCAAGATAGTGAGCCTCGAGTGAGGCGACTACGGCGAGCAGCTGCCGCACGCCGCGGTGCGTGAGGGCCGAGACGGGGATGACGACCGGCCTCTGGCGCAGCTTGCGCCGCGCGATGCCGGCGATCTCCTCGATGTCTGCCTCGGCGATATCCGTCTTGTTGACGGCGATCACCGTGGCGCAGTGATTGCGTGCCGCCTCGGTGCAGATCGACAGGTCGAGCTCGCCGAACCGCATGGTCGCGTCGACGACGATCACCGCAACGTGGGCGCGGTCCAGGCTCTGCACGCTGCGCAGGTACGAGTAGTACTCCACGCCGCTCACCTTGGCCGCCTTGCGCATGCCGGCCGTGTCGATGAAGCGGAAGGTGCCCTCCTGCGTGGTCACTGCCGTGTCGATGGCGTCGCGCGTGGTGCCGGCGATCTCGCTGACGATGGTGCGCGGCTCGCCGACGATGGCGTTGAACAGCGACGACTTGCCGGCGTTGGGACGGCCGACGATGGCCACTGGGATCTCGGCCGGCGCGTCGCTGGGCCCGGCGTCGCCGGGCCGTTCCGCGCCGGCCTCCTCGACCAGCCGGTCGAGCAGGTCGCCGGTGCCGAGGCCGTGCGTCGCGGAGACGATCAGCGGCTCGCCGAAGCCGAGCTGGTACAGCTCCTGGGCGGCGCTCACGGCGGCCGGGTCGTCGAGCTTGTTGGCGACGAGCACCACGGGGACGCGCCGGCGACGCAGGACCTCGGCGATCTCGAAGTCGTCGGCCAGCGGCCCGGCGCGGCCGTCGACCACGAAGAGCACCACGTCGGCCGCGCCGATGGCCAGCTCCACCTGCTCGCGGATGTGGCCGGCGAAGGGCGACTCCTCGCCGGTGTCGTAGCCGCCGGTGTCGACCATGCGCATGAGACGGCCTTCCCAGTCGACCTCGACGTCCTTGCGGTCGCGGGTCACGCCCGGCGTCTCGTGTACGACGGCCTGACGCGAGCCGCTCAGGCGGTTCACGAGGGTGGACTTGCCGGCGTTCGGCGAGCCGACGACGACGACGGTGGGAGGCGCTGTCATCGGGACAGTGTAGCAAATGCCTGACGGAGCGACTCGGCGAGGGCCAGGCGGCCGCCGCAGGCGGCCGCCACGTCGTCCTCGCCGACGTCGTCCAGGGTGCGTCCGAGCTCCGTCGGCAGGAAGACGCGCGGAGCGACGAGCCACTCGTCCTGGGCGAGCGAGTCGTCGTGGAGCGCCTCCAGGACCTCCTTCCCACCGAGCAGGCCGGTGACGGTCACGTGCGGCCCGAAGAGGCGGTTCTCCACGGGGAAGGCGCGCACCGGCAGGTCGAAGGCGGCGCCGAGCAGCCCGGCCGCGCGCGCGACGACGGGCTCGGCCAGGGAACCGCACAGGATGCGGACGGCGGCGCCCCGCGGCCGCTCCGCGGCCGGCCCCCGGCGCCCGGCAGCCCTGCGTCGCTCACTCGCGAGGCCGGCGGCCTCCTCCGCGAACAACGCTGCCATGCCGATGCCGTTCTCGTACTGCTCCGGGGCGTCGCTCGCCGGCGGCGTGCGACCGCAGAGTAGGTGGAGCTCGTCGGCGGCGTGCACGAAGGCGACGCCGCGCTCCTCGCGATACCGGTCCTGCCACTGCCCGACCGCGGCGAGGACGGCCGCGGCGTCGTCGGGCGTCACGCGGCGCAGGTCGCCCTCGAGCGCCAGGGACACCGGCACGATCCCGAGGTCGGCCACCCCGGGTACCGCGGCCGCCTGCTCGACGGTCTGCGCCAGCACCCGGCCGTCGTTCCAGCCGGGGCAGAAGACGACCTGCAGGTGGAGCTCGAGGCCGGCCGCCGCGAGCCGCTCGAGAGCGGCTCGAGAGCCGGCCGCGGCCCGTCCCATCAGACGGACGCGGGCCTCGTCGTCCCAGGCGTGCAGCGACACGTACAGGGGCGAGAGACGCAGCCTCACGATGCGCGCGAGGTCGTTCTCGTCGAGGTTCGTGAGCGTCGTGAAGTTGCCGTGCAGAAACGACAGCCGGTAGTCGTCGTCCTTCACG
>CABEAB010000432.1_pt1 | contig 9935 bp, 10 predicted proteins | sample 3132271 | NCBI WGS metagenome assembly CABEAB01 (sample SAMEA5534342, study PRJEB31848) | metagenome | biome: tundra; feature: field; material: soil | place: USA | collected 2013-05 | depth 0.45 m
GAGCTTGCCGCGCGGGTCGTAGGGCGCCGGCGCGCTGTGCGTGAGAGCGTGCGAGAGGTCGCCGGAGGCCAGGAAGAGCGTGTCGCGGCCCAGCTCCTCGGCGCAGCGGCGCACCAGTTGCCCAAGGGTACGGTGCTCGCCGTAGGCGCTGACGATGGACAGCGAGACGATCTGCCGCGCCTTGAGGAAGCTCAGGGGCACGAGCACGCCCCAGTCGAGCTGGTCGCCGTCGTCGGGCACGAGCTGAAGGCGACGGTAGTCGCCGGCCAGCGCCAGCAGGAGCTCGGCGAACGGTACGTCGTTATCGTAGGTGAACGCGACCTCCGGGCAGCGGAAGCGGCCGAGATCGCCGCTCAGGCGCGGCGCCGTGCGCACCACGTGCGCGTCGCCGTAGCCGTCGCTGTGCGGCGAGATGACCACGAGGGTCTCCGGCTCCCCCACCTGGGCGGCGAGACGCCGCATGGCCGCGACGGTGGCGCTCACCTGGCGGAGCGAGGCGCCACCGACCTCGGGGATGAGCAGTGGAGGATGGGGACAGATACAGCCCTGCATGACGGCACCTCCTTAGTGCGCCCGTCAGGCCCTTCCGCGAAGGGTCGTCGAGGTCGCTCCGGTGACCTCGATCTCCACTATAGCACCGGGTTCGGTCGCCCTGGTCACGTTCGCCGTCACGTTCTGCCGTGTGCGGCCGCGGAGGCAGCGCCCGTCGCGGCTGGGACCCTCGACCAGCACTTCGGCGCGGCGGCCGATCCAGCGCCGCCGCGAGCCCAGGGCGAGCTCCTGCGTGAGCGCGATGAGGCGCTCCACGCGCTCGCGCTTGACCTCGGCCGCAACCTGCCGCGGAAGCTCGGCGGCGGCGGTGCCGCGACGCGGCGAGAACACGAAGGTGAAGGCCGCGTCGAACTCCGCCGCCCGCACCAGCTCGAGCGTCTGCGCGAAGTCGTCGTCGCTCTCGCCGGGGAACCCCGCGATGAGGTCCGTCGTGACGCTCACGTCCGGCACGGCAGCGCGCAAGGCGTGCACGCGCTCGAGGTAGGCCGCCGCGGTGTAGCCGCGGTTCATGGCGGCCAGGACGCGGTCCGAGCCGGCTTGTGCAGGCAGATGGACGTGCTCGCACACGCTGGGCAGCTCGGCGATCGCCCGCACGAGGTCGTGGGAGAGATCCTTGGGGTGCGAGGTCATGAAGCGCACGCGGGCGAGCCCCGGCACGGCGTCGAGGGCGCGCAGCAGCGCAGGGAAGTCCGGCGCTCCCTCGCGCCCTCCCCGCCGCAGATCGAGACCGTAGGCGTTGACGTTCTGGCCGAGCAGGGTCACCTCGCGCACGCCGTCAGCGACGAGGCCGCGGACCTCGGCCACGACCGTCTGCAGGTCGCGGCTGCGCTCGGGGCCGCGCACGTGCGGCACGATGCAGTACGAGCAGAAGTTGGTGCAGCCGGACACGATCTGCACCCAGGCCTGATACGGCCGCTCCCGGCGCGCCGCGAGGTCGCCGCTCATGGCCGGGCCGTCGGCGAAGAAGCCCGGCGGCCGTCCGGCCGGCTGCGCCGGCTCCACGGCCGCCGCGAGCAGCTCCGGCAGGCGATGCAGGTTCTGGGGCCCCAGGGCGCCGTCGACGAAGGGAAAGCGCCGGAAGAAGTCGTCCTGCTCGGCCTGCGGCAGGCAGCCGGTCACGAGGACGATGCGGCCGGCGTCCTCGCGCTTGAGCCGGGCGGCTGTGCCCAGATGTCCGGCCAGCCGGTCGTCGGCGCTCTTGCGCACAGTGCAGGTGTTGTAGACGAGCACGTCGGCGCCGTCGGGCTCGTCCGCGCGCTCCAGGCCTTGGGCCTCGAGTAGCGCGCGGATCCGCTCGGCGTCGTGCTCGTTCATCTGACAGCCGAACGAGCGCAGATAATAGGTGCGCATGGCCGCGGTGGCGCCTCCGCGCCGCCTTCGCCTACTTGGCGATGTCGACGGCGCGGCTCTCGCGGATCACGGTGACCCTGATCTGGCCCGGGTAGTCGAGCTGGTCCTCGATGTCCCGGGCGATCTCGCGGGCCAGCAGCGCCGTTGCGTCGTCGTCGATCTCGGCCGGCTTGACCATCACGCGCACCTCGCGGCCCGCCTGCATGGCGAAGCACTTCTCCACGCCCTTCTTGCTCTCGGCGATGCGCTCCAGCGACTCGAGCCGCTTGACGTAGTTCTCGAGTGACTCGCGGCGGGCGCCCGGCCGCGCCGCGGAGATGGCGTCGGCGGCCTGCACGAGGACGGCCTCGATGGTCTGCGGCTCGATGTCCTGGTGGTGCGCCTGGATTGCGTGGCACACGCTCTGCGATTCGCGGTACTTCTTGCAGAGCTGCTGCGAGATGTCGGCGTGCGAGCCGTCGACCTCGTGGTCCACGGCCTTGCCGATGTCGTGCAGCAGGCCGGCGCGCTTGGCGATCTTGACGTTGGCGCCCAGCTCGGCGGCCATGATGCCGGCGAGATGAGCCACCTCGATGGAGTGGTTGAGCACGTTCTGGCCGTAGCTGGTGCGGTACTTGAGGCGCCCGAGGACTCTGACGAGTTCGGGCGCCACGCCGTGCACGTTGGTGTCGAAGCAGGCCTGTTCCCCCGCTTCCTCCATGGCGGCCTCGACCTCGGCCTTCGCCTGAAGGTACGTCTCCTCGATGCGCGCCGGGTGGATACGCCCGTCGGTGATGAGCTTGGTGAGCGTGAGGCGCGCGGTCTCGCGGCGCACGCCGTCGAAGCCCGACAGCACCACGGCCTCGGGCGTGTCGTCAATGATGAAGTCGATGCCCGTGGTGTTCTCGAGGGTGCGGATGTTGCGCCCCTCGCGGCCGATGATGCGGCCCTTCATGTCGTCGGACGGCAGGTTGACCACCGACACGGTGGTCTCGGCGACGTGGTTGGCGGCGGTGCGCTGGATGGTCAGCGAGAGGATGTTGCGGGCGCGGCGGTCGGCTTCGCGGCGCGCCTCTTCCTCGACCTGGCGGACGAGCTTGGCCATCTCGTGGCGCGCCTCGTCCTCCGTCTGCTTGAGCAGCATGTCCTTGGCCTGCGCCGCGCTGAGCCCGGAGATGCGCTCGAGCTGGATCAGGGCCTCGTCGTGGGCGATCTGCAGCTCGTCGGCGACGCGCTGGGACTTGGCGTCGCGGTCGCGCAGCGACTGCTCGCGACGGTCCTGCTCCGCGGCGTGCGAGTCGAGCTGCTCGTCGCGCTGCAGGAGGCGCTGCTCGGCCTTGCCCACCTCTTCGCGCCGGTCGCGCAGCTCGGCCTCGACTTCGCTGCGCACCTTATGCACTTCCTCTTTGGCCTCGAGCCGAGCTTCCTTGACGATGGTCTCGGCCTCACGCTTGGCGTCGCGCAGCAGCTTCTCGGCTTCGCGCTCCGCCCCGGCCAGCTTGCCCGAGGCGAGATTGCGGCGGATCAGATACCCTGCGGCCACGCCTACTGCCAGCCCGAACACGATGTACACGGCAATCATCATCTCAGTCCTATCCCTTCACAGGTCGCGCGGCACGAAAAAGGCCGGGCAACGCGCCCGGCCAGTGCCACACTCGCTCGTGCAAGAGATACGGTTCTGTAGCTGTGTCAGCGTCCAGGGGTCAGGACGGAGATCAGGTCGCGAAACCTCCCAAACCTCCCACAGTGGACCCTGGTTCGATGGTGTCAGCCAATGGGCGCCGAAGCGCCATGCGTATCGCTAAGCAAGAGCGAGAGTGAAATACACAAAGCACGCGCACTCGTCGCGCGAGACGATAGTAGGTGATTGGCGCTCACAAAGTCAATTCGCCCAGGTTCAGTCGGGGTCGCCGTCGGACGGCTGCTCGCCGCTCCAGCGCCGGATGGCCGCATACGCGACCGCCGTGCTGAAGCCGCGCCGCACCAGGGCCTGGTAGGCGCGCCGCCGGGCCGCGTCGAGCGGCGGCTGCGGCGCTCCCCGGCGGCGCAGCGCAGCGAGGGCACGCTCGAGTTCGGCGTCGTCGCCCTCGGTGGCCGCGGCGGCGCCGAGCGCCGCGTCGATCACGACGTGATCGACGCCCAGCTCGGCGAGGCCGCGGCGGATGCGCTGGCTGCCCCAGCCGCTGAGGCCGCGCTTATCGGCCACATAGCTGCGCGCGAACTCCGCGTCGTCGAGCAGGCCGTCGCCGGCGAGCCGCTCGAGCGCGCCGGCGACGGCCTCGTCGTCGTGCCCCTTCTGGAGCAGCCGCCGGCGGAGCTCGTGGCGGCTGCGGGCGCGGTGCCCGAGCAGGCGGTAGGCGTCGGCCATGACACGTTCGGCCGACGCCTGGCCGCGAAGCTGGGCGAGAGCGTCGTCGTCGAGCTCGCGGCCCTGATACAGATGCCAGCGCGCGACGCACGAGTCGCTGACGCTGCAGACGAAGCTGCCGTCGACGTGCACGGCCACGTGGCCACGACGGGTGGCCCTCAGCGCGGTGACGACGGGCACGGCTGGAGCCCTAGAGGACCTCGCCGGTGACCGGGTCGACGCCCTCGGGCGCGACCGCCTCGGCGGGCGCAGGCGCGACGGGCGCTGTGGCGCCGACCGACACCAGCGGGAGCCCCGCTTTCTCGCGGATCTGCAGCTCGATGGCGTCGGCCATGTCGGGGTTCTCCCCGAGGAACGCCTTGGCGTTGGCGCGGCCTTGCCCGAGCCGCTCGTCGTTGTAGCTGAAGAAGGCGCCGCTCTTGGCGACCACATCGTGGACGACGCCGAGGTCGAGCAGCGTGCCCTCGCGCGAGATGCCCTGCCCGTACATGATGTCGAACTCGGCCTGCTTGAAGGGCGGCGCGACCTTGTTCTTGACGACCTTGACCCGTACGCGGTTGCCGACCGCCTCGGTGCCGTCTTTGAGCGTCTCGATGCGGCGGATGTCCAGGCGGATGGTGGCGTAGAACTTGAGCGCCTTGCCGCCGGTGGTGACCTCGGGGCTGCCGAACATGACGCCGATCTTCTCGCGCAGCTGATTGGTGAAGCAGCAGATCGTGCCCGACCGGCTGAGGGTGCCGGCGAGCTTGCGCAGCGCCTGGCTCATGAGGCGGGCCTGCAGGCCGACGAAGCTGTCGCCCATCTCGCCCTCGATCTCGGCCTTGGGCGTGAGCGCCGCTACCGAGTCGATGGCGACGATGTCGAGGGCGCCGCTGCGCACCAGCATCTCGACGATCTCGAGCGCCTGCTCGCCGTAGTCGGGCTGCGACACCAGCAGGTTGTCGACGTCGACGCCGATGGCCTTGGCGTAGATGGGGTCCATGGAGTGCTCGGCGTCGATGAAGGCGGCTTGGCCACCGAGCCGCTGCGCCTGCGCGATGAGGTGATAGACCATGGTGGTCTTGCCCGACGACTCCGGGCCGTAGATCTCGATGATGCGGCCGCGCGGGATGCCGCCGACGCCGAGGGCGATGTCGAGGGCCAGCGACCCGGTGGGCACTAACTGCATGTCGTCGCTCACGGGGTGGTCGCCGAGGCGCATGACGCTGCCCTTGCCGAACTGGCGCTCGATCTGCGTGACGGCTGCCTCAAGGGCTTTGTTCTTGTCCAAGGTAGCGCTCCTCTCTTGCTCAGGACGCGGGAAATACTGCCAGGGGAGTGTGCACGGCGCCGGCCCTCTCCAAGAGGCTACTATACAAGACGGCGCGGACGACACAAAACTGTGGGATGTTGACGTTTTGCAGGTGAAATGGGTGACAAGGACGGCGAAATCGGGCGACGGTGAGGTGCGGCAGCCAGGGCCGTCCCCGCGCCTCGAACAGGCCGGTGCCGGCCAGCGCGGCCGCCACGTCGGCCTGCAGGCGCGTCAGCGCCCCGTCGTAGTCGACGAGCTGCAGCGCCACGACGCGTTTGGCGCCGCGCACGGGCAGGAAGACGGGCTCCGCGACGGCCACCTCACAACGCTGTACGAGCACCTGCGAGAGCGCCTCGGTGAGCTCGGGCACGCGCGCCGCCGCCACCATGCCGAGGAACGCCAGCGTGATGTGCAGCGCGTGGTTGAGGCGCAGCCCTTCGTGGCCCTCGAGCGCCCTGCGCTGCCAGGCCTCGACGGCGCGCCGCGTCTCGTCGGGGAGGTCGCAGGCGACGAACAGCCGAAGCGTGTCGTCGTCGCCCCCCGCGTTCACCCGGCGAGCTCCCGGCGCAGCAGGTGGAGCGCCGTGGAGACGCTGTAGTCACGCACTGAGGCGCGGTCGCCCGGGTAGAGGCCGCGCACGACCTTCGTGTGGCGCGGCCCGCCACAGGCCACGTAGACGAGGCCCACGGGCTTGTCCGGCGTGCCGCCGTCCGGCCCGGCGACGCCGCTCACGGCCAGGGCGTAGTCGGAGCCCGTCGCGGCGCGCGCGCCTGCGGCCATCGCGCCGGCCACTTGCTCCGAGACGGCGCCGTACTGCGCGAGCATGCCCGCCGGCACGTCGAGCAGGCCCATCTTGACCTCATTGGCGTAGCTGATCACGCCGCCGACGAAGTAGTCGGAGCTGCCCGGCCGCTCGGTGAGCCGGGCGCCGAGCAGGCCGCCGCTGCAGGATTCGGCGACGGCGAGCGTGAGGCCGCGCTCCCGAAGACCGTCGGCGACGACGTCGTCGACGGTGCGGCCGTCGCTGCTGAACACCGGGGCGCCGGCCGCGAGCGCGGCGACCACCGCCGCCGCCTGGGCGTCGGCGGGCGCGCCGCGCCGGTAGCGCAGCCTCACCGTCACCTCTCCCCTGCCGACGTTGATCCCCGTCTCGAGCAGATCGTGCGGCGCCGTCTCGAGGACCGGCGCCACCTGGAGCTCGCCGACCCCGAAGATGCGCACGATGCGCACGGCGACGTCGGGGAAGAACCCCTCAGCCTGCAGGCTCTCGGCCGTGGAAAACCACATGGCCTCAAACTCGTAGGGCACGCCGGGGTAGGCGTAGATGCGCGTCGGCCCGCGCCGCACGGCGATGCCGGGGGCGACGCCGGCCGGCGGCACGGGAGTGGAGCCGGCCGGCAACAGAGCCTGGCGGCGGGCCAGTGGCAACAGCTTGTCGACGTCGAGGTGGCGGCGCTCGGCGACCCAGCGCACGCGCTCCTCCACCATGCCGAGGGCCGTGGGGTCTTCGTCGAGGCTCACGCCCAGGGCCCTGGCCAGACAGGCGGCGGTGAGGTCGTCGTGCGTCGTGCCCAGGCCGCCGCCGACGACGAGCAGGTCCGGCTCGGCGGCGAGGGAGTACTCCAGAGCCGCCGTGAGGCGCTCCTCGTCGTCGGCCACCGTGAGGACGCTGGTCACCTTGACCCCCCGGGCGCTGAGGTCGGCGCTCAGGAAGGCGCCGTTGGTGTCGCGGGTGCGGCCGTCCAGAAGTTCGTTGCCGCTGAGCACAACGGCGGCGCGCGGCAGCGCGCCGCTCACGAGGCCGCACTCTTTCGTCGGCCGCCGTTCATCGCTGCGGACTCCAGGGCATGCGGATGACGCCGCGCGCGTTCATGAAGTAGCGCACGCCCGAGGCCAGGGTCACGACCACGACGACACCCGCCAGCACCCACTGGATGATGGTGGCCACGTCGGTCGACACGTTGATCAGATCCGCGATCTTGTCCGTGGGCACGAGCACGTAGACCACGTAGACGATCTGCAGGACCGTCTTGAGCTTGCCGTAGCGGTCGGCCGGGATCGAGACGCCCTGCGACACCCCGACGATGCGCAACACGCTGACGGCGACCTCGCGACCGATGATGAGCATGGCCACCCAGGCCGCGATCCGTCCCTGGCTCACCAGGGCGATGAGCGCGGCCGCGATGAGCAGTTTGTCGGCGAGCGGGTCGAGGAACTGCCCGAGCGTCGTGATCTGCTTGCTGCGGCGCGCCACGTAACCGTCGAGCTTGTCGGTGGCCGCCGCCAGGATGAACACGGCGGCGGCGGCGATGTCGCCGTAAGGCTCGGGGATCCCCGAGAGCAGCAGCACCAGGAACACGGGGATGAGCAGGATCCGCGAGATAGTGATGACATTGGCGAGGTTGAACTGGCTGCTCACGGCTCCCGTCTCCCGGCGTCGGCCTCGACATCATACCCGACGCTGCCTGACGCCACGGCGTGCACGACCTGGCCGCGCCGCACCCCGGCGCCGCGCACGAGGGTCCGTCCGTCGATATCCGGCGCCTGCAAGGCGCAGCGCCCCACGGCGACACCGTCCGCTCTCGCGCCGCGCTCGATCAGCACGTCGAGCCGGCGGCCGACGAGCGCCTGCCAGAACGCGGCGGCCACGTCGTCGATCGCTTCGCCGAGCTGGGCGGCGCGCTCGCAGGCGAGCGCCGCCGGGACCTGCCCGGGCAGCGTCGCCGCCGGCGTGTTCCCCTACGATGCCCAGGAGGGTACCCCGGCGGCGGCGAGCCCGGCCTCGCGCACGAAGGCGAGGAGCTCGTCGAACTCCTCGTCGGTCTCGCCGGGAAACCCGGCGATGAAGGTCGAGCGCACGGCGGCGCCCGGGAGCGCGACGCGTACGCGCGCGAGAAGGTCGAGATATCGGGCGCCGTCGCCGCGGCGCTTCATGCGCCGCAGGACGGCGCCGGAGGCGTGCTGGAGGGGGACGTCCACGTACGGCGCCGCGTGGCGCGAGAGGGCCTCCAGGAGGGCCTCATCGATGCCGTCGGGCTGCAGGTAGAGCAGGCGCAGCCAGATGGGGGCGGGCTCGAGCGCCTTGAGCTCGGCGAGCAGCCGCTCGAGCCCGCCCCAGCCCGGCTGCGTCCACCGCGAGCTGTCCTGGCCGACGAGCACGAGCTCTTTGGCGCCGGCGGCCAGGGCGGCGCGGGCGCTGCGCAGGACCTCCGCGGCCGCCACCGTCTCGTAGTCGCCCTTGATGAGCGGGATGGCGCAGTACGCGCAGCGCCTGTCGCAGCCGTCCGAGATCTTGAGGTAGCTGGTCACGGGGCGCGGGCGGCGCGGTGTCGGCACGGCTGCGCCGTGCCCCTCCGCGCCCTCTCCCCCGGCGCCCGCCTCGCGGAGGGCGGCGAGCAGCGGCGCCGTGTCGAGGCCGCACCACAGGTCCACCTCGGGGAGCTCCGCGGCGAGCTCGTCGCGGTACCGCTCGACGAGGCAGCCCGCGGCGGCGACGCGCGCCCCGCGCTCGTGAGCGAAGTCCACCGCTTCGAGGAGCGCCGCGATGGACTCCTCCTTGGCGGCGTCGATGAACCCGCAGGTGTTGACCACCACGACGTCGGCCTGGCCGGGCTGCGCCTCGCGGTGCCCGGCCGCGCGCAGCCGGCCGGCGAGCGCGTCGGAATCGGCTTCGTTCTTCGGGCAGCCGAGGGTCTGGATGAAGAAGCCGGCGCCCGTGGGGGCCTCAGCGATAGTTCACGAACTGCAGAGGGATGCCCCAGTCTTCTTCGCGGAGCGCCGTCATGGCAGCCTGGAGCTCGTCCTTGCTCGCCGAGAACACGCGCAGGGTGTCGCCCTGGATCTGTGACTTGACCTTCTTGAAGCGCTGGCGCAGAAGCTTGTTCATGGCTTTGATCTTGTCGTCGGGAATGCCCTGCGCGATGGGCACCCGCTGGCGCACGGTGCCGCCCAGCGCCTCTTCGACCTTGCCGTACTGCAGCGCCTTGAGTGGGACCTTACGGCGCACGAGCTTCTCCTCGAGCACGTCCACGACCTGCTTGAGCTTGCCGTCGTCGTCGGAGACCAGCACGAGCGCCTCGCCCTCGAGCGTGATGGAGCTCACGCTCTTCTTGAAGTCGTAGCGCGTGGCGATCTCCTTCTGCGCCATGTTGACGGCGTTGCGCACCTCGTTGATGTCGGCGCGCGAGACCACGTCGAACGAAGATTCCTTGGCCATGTCAGCCCTGCCTCTCGAGCTTGCCGTTCTTGACGATGTAGTCGACGGGGTCGACGGAGTCGTTGGGCGCGATCTTGCGCCCCTCGACGCGCAGGCGGACCGCCGACGGGTTGCCCAGGCGCAGCCACAGGACGTCGCCGACGAACACGCGCGTCTTGCCCTTCTTCACCGTGCCG
>CABEAB010000436.1_pt1 | contig 9928 bp, 9 predicted proteins | sample 3132271 | NCBI WGS metagenome assembly CABEAB01 (sample SAMEA5534342, study PRJEB31848) | metagenome | biome: tundra; feature: field; material: soil | place: USA | collected 2013-05 | depth 0.45 m
GTCTATCGCCTCCGGCACGCGGCGGCGCGCCCGGACCTCGGCTTCGTGGCCCCACCGCGCGGTCCTGGGGGCGAGGGGGTGAGAAGCGAAAAGGGCGGGGCACTCGCAGGGCGCCCCGCCCTTTTCGTCGTCGTTCCGTGCGGCGCGACCGCGCCGCGGGTGATCAGCCTCAGCCGAAGGGGCTGCCGCCCGAAGGCGCGCAGCCCGCGCCGGCGCCGCCGAGGGTGCGCAGGAAGCTCGAGAACTTCTGCCGCACGTCCTCCGAGCCGCACTCGGGGCACACCCGGTCGTCGTCCTTCAGGAACCCCTGACGGAACACCTCGAACGGGTGACCGCACTTCTCACAGACCAGATCATAGGAAGCCATGGCACTCCAGGTCGGTTGGCGTATTTATACCCTGGGGGGTATTATACCTTGACCGCGCCGGAACGCAAACACCGGCCCAGCGGGTAAGCTCTGCCGAGAAGCGCGCCGGCGCGACCGCCGGTCTCCGATCGTCGCAGGCAAAGGGGAAGTGATGCACACGAAAAGGGTCTGGCTCCTGTTGACGCTCCTCGCCGTCGTCGGGGCGGCGTCTGCCCTCGGCGCCTGCGGCGGCTCGGGCTCGTCGGCCTCCTCGGCGGACGTCCAGTTCCTGTCGCCCAAGGACCTTAGCGTGGCCGACTACGGCGGCAAGCCACTGGTGGTCAACTACTTCGGCTCGTGGTGCGGACCGTGCAATGCTGAGGCACCCGCGCTCTCCACGTTCTCCAAGGCTCAGAGCGGCAAGGCCGCCTTCGTCGGTGTCGCGGTCAACGACCAGCAGAGCGACGTCGTCGACTTCATGTCCAAGTACGGGCTCACGTACCCGGTGGTGCTCGACGACAACAGCCTCAGCGCCAAGGACGGCATCACCGGGGTGCCGACGACCATCTTTTACAACGCGAGCGGCCAGGAGGTGGACCGCATCGTCGGCGCGGCGAGCCTGGACCAGTTCACCACGAGCTTCTCCAAGACCCAGTGAGCCCCGCAGATCTGGCATCCTCCGGGGGGCCGGTCTGAGCCGCCGGTGACCACGTCGGACCCATGATCGCGGCCCAGATCACGACGCTCAGCCTGTCGGGCGTCGGCCTGGCGTTTTTCGCCGGCCTGCTCTCGTTCGTCTCGCCCTGCGTGCTCCCCCTCCTGCCGGTGTACCTCTCGTTCATCTCCGGCGTGGGCGTGGAGCGCCTGGGCAGCGAGCGGCGGCGCCTGCTCTGGACCTCGCTGCTGTTCGTCGCCGGGTTCACCCTGGTGTTCGTGGCGATGGGCGCCGGCGCCGGCGGCGTCGGCCGGCTGCTCATCCGCTACCGGCACGAACTGACCATCGCCGCCGGCGCGTTCATCGCCGTCAGCGGCCTCGTGGTGGCCGGCGTCATCCATCTGCCCAAGCCGGTCATGAGGATGACGCCCCGGCACGCGGGCGCGGGCGGCGCCTTCCTCACCGGGGCCGCCCTCGCCATCGGCTGGACGCCGTGCGTCGGCTACGTCCTCGGCGCCATCCTCAGCATGGCTGCCTCGAGCCAGAGCGCCGTGTCGGGCTCGCTGCTTCTGCTCGTCTACTCGGCCGGCCTGGGCGTTCCCTTCGTCCTCGCCGCCCTGGCCTTCGACTGGATGAATGCGCGCCTCGGAGTCGTCAAGCGGCACTACCGGGCCATCCAGGTCGGGGCGGGAGTACTGCTGATCATCTTCGGGGTGCTCATGATGCTCGGCGTGCTCGAGCAGATGGGCCGCTGGCTGCCGGCCTTCAGCCCGGGCGGGCTCTGAGGCGGTATCCTTGGCGCCATGAGCGCCCGCCACCGCATCCCCGAGCTCAGCCCGGAGGGACGCGCCGCCGCCGCAGCGCTGCGGCGCGCGGCCGCCGGCACCGTCTCCACGTCGCCGCTGACGCGCTGGCTCTATTCGACCGACGCCTCGATCTACCGCGTCGTTCCCGATGTGGTGCTCGTGGCGTCGTCGGTCGCCGACCTGCACGCCGCGGCGGCGATCGCCGCCGAGTACGACGTGCCGCTGGTCGCCCGCGGCGCCGCCACCAGCGTCGCGGGCCAGGCCGTCGGGCCGGGCATCGCCGTCGACTGTTTCAAGCTCGACCGCATCCTGGCCATCGATCCCGACGGGCGCACCGCTCGCGTCGAACCGGGCGTGATCCAGGCGTCGCTGAACCGCGCCGCCGCGGCCTTCGGCCTCGAGTTCGGGCCGGACACGTCTACGGTGGACCAGGCCACCATCGGCGGCATGGTCGGCAACAACTCCTCGGGGTCGCGCTCGATCGTCTACGGGGAGACCAAAGACAAGGTGCTGCGAGTCCATGCCGTCCTCGTGGGTGGCGAGCCGCTGGTCTTCGGGCAGTGCCGCGGCGCCGATCTCGCGAGCGGGCTCGCGGGGCCGGGGGCGGCCGGGCCGGCGGCGGCGCTCGCGGAGGTCCGCGAGCGCTATCGCCGGCCGCTCGCCGAGGATTATCCGCGCACTCGGCGCTGCACGTCCGGCTACAACCTGCGGGAGCTGCTCGAGCCGGAGCCGAACCTGGGGAAGCTGCTCGCCGGGTCCGAGGGCACGCTGGCGCTGTTCACCGAGCTCGAGGTGGCGCTCGACCCCCTTCCCGCGGCGCGGGTGGGGGCGGCGCTGACGTTCGCGACCCTGCGCGCCGCCCTGGAGGCCAACGTCGCGATCCTCGAGACAGGTCCCTCCGCGGTCGAGCTGCTCGACCTCGACCCGCTCCGCGCGGCGCCGAACCTCGCCGCCTTCGCACGCATGGCGCCGCTGCTGGCGGGGGACGCGCGGGCGATGCTCACCGTGGAGTACCAGGGCACAGAGGACGAGGCGCGCGACGGCCTCGACCGACTTCGCGCGCTGGCCGGCGACCTCGGCGCGACCCGGCTCGAGTGGCTGGAGGACCCGGCGGCGCTCGCCGAGGCCGGCGCCCTGCGGCGTGCCGTGCTGCCGCTGCTCATGGGCGCCCCGGGCGCCGAGCGGCCGGCCTCCTTCGTCGAAGACACGGCGGTGGCTCCGGAGCGCCTCGCCGGCTTCGTGGACGAGTTCGAGCGTCTCGTCGCGGCCGAAGGTGCGCGCGCCTCGTTCACGGGGCACGCCTCGGCCGGCTGTATGCACATCCGGCCGCTGCTCGACCTCAAGTCGGCGGCCGGCGTGCGGCGCATGGAGACGCTGGCCGCAGCCGTCGGGCGCCTGGTCGCGGAGTACCACGGCGCGATCTCAGGGGAGCATGGCGTCGGGCGTTCGCGAAGCTGGTCGCTGCCCGGCCTGCTCGGCCCGGACCTGTATGCGGCCATGGTCGCCGTCAAGGACGCCTTCGACCCGCGCCGCCTGTTGGGGCCGGGCGCCATCGTCGACGGCCCCGCCGTGGCCGAGTCCCTGCGCTACGGCGCCGATTACCGCGGCGACGGCGCCTGGGCGCCGCGGCTCTCCTATGCCGCCGAGGGTGGCTTCGACCTGGCCGTGGAGAAGTGCTTCGGCGCGGGCCTCTGCAAGAAGCTCACCGGGACCATGTGCCCGCCGGCCGCCGCCTCTCGGAGCGAGGCCTACACCACGCGCGCCAGGGCCAACGCCCTGCAGGGCGTGCTCTGCGGCGCCGTCCCGTTGGCGGCCATCAGCGCGGAAGAGTTCCGCGAGGTGCTCGGCACGTGCGTCGCCTGCAAAGCCTGCAAGACGGAGTGCCCGGCCGGCGTGGACATGGCCGCCCTCAAGGTGGAGTGGCTCGCCGAGCTTCGCGCCAGGGCCGGCGTGCCGGCCCTGGCGCGCGGCATCGGCGAGTTCCGCCGCCTCGCGGCCCTGGCGTCGCCAGTGGCGCCGCTCGTGAACGCCCTCGCGAGGACTCGCGCCGCGCGCCTGGTCACCGACCGCGCCGGCGTCGCCCACCAGCGGCCCCTGCCGGCGTTCTCGCGGCGGCCGCTCACCAGGCGGCTGGCCGGGGCGCCGGCCCGCGCCGGGGCCGCGCTGTTCGTCGACTGCTTCGTGCAGTACCAGGAGCCCCAGGTCGGCGAGGCGCTGGCGAGCCTGCTGCGAGCCGCCGGCGTCGAGCTGGCCCTGGTGGACGCCGGCTGCTGCGGACGCACCGCACTCTCCACGGGACAGATCGACAAGGCGCGCGCCACGGCCGCCAGGGCGCTGACCGCGCTCCACGAGCACGCCGCGGGCGGCTGTGAGCTGCTGTTCATCGAGCCCAGCTGCCTGTCGATGGTGTGCGACGACTGGCGGCGCCTGCTGCCGGATGACCCGCGCCTCGCCGATGTGGTCGCGGCCGCGCGCCCGGCGCTGGCTCTCGTCGCCGACCAGGCCGACGCCGGCCGCCTGCACTTCCGTGCCGGCGGCCGCGCCCTGCTCCACAGCCACTGCCACGAGAAGGCGCTGGCGTTCGCGGCGGCCACCGGACGCGCTCTCGGAGCTGTGCCGGACCTCGAGGTCGAGGTGCTCGACGCCGGCTGCTGCGGCATGTCCGGCGTGTTCGGCTACGAGGCCGAGCACTACGAGCTGAGCGTCGCGATGGCGGAGCGCGTGTTGCTTCCAGCGGTGCGGGCAGCGGGGCCGGAGACGGCCGTGCTGGCGACCGGCACGTCGTGCCGGTCGCAGATCCACGACCTCGCCGGCCGCCGCGCCGTGCATCCGCTGGAGTTTCTCGCGGCGCGTTTACAGCGCTGAGCGCCCGCCGGCTTCTCCAGCGTCGCCGTCGCCACGCGTGTACGATGGACGGCGTGAACCTCGTGATCCTCATCGCCGGGATCGTCGGTCTGGTCGTGGCGGGCTACGGCTTCGTCACGCTGACCATCGACGCCTGGCGCCGCCGCCAGTACCTCGATATCGCCCTGGCTGCCGGGGTAGCGATCGCGATCGTCGTCCTGCTCATCGCCTACGGCGACCGGCTGCTGCGGTAGCCTGGCGGACGCTGGGCGAGAGCAGTCGCCCTTCCTCCAGCGGACTCGCGCCTAAGGTCGGCGCCCGATGCTGCCGATACCCGCGTACGTCCGGCGCGGGGGGAAACCGGGGCCGCGGCGCGAATCTGACAACCGCGGACACGCCGCACGTCATCGGGCCCACGGTCGTGGGTGCCTGGGCACGGTGGAGAGGGCAGACGAGAGCCCGGCGCCTTCGCCGGAGTTGGAGAGTGAGCTGATGGCCAAACGCATCCTGGTCGTAGACGACGAGCCCGACATCCGGAGGCTCGTCGCCGAGGCTCTGGAGGTCACAGGCTACGACGTGCAGACGGCCGCGAACGGCGAAGGGGCCATTCGCGCGGCCTCCCTCTACATCCCCGACCTCGTGCTCCTCGACATCATGATGCCCGACATGGATGGGTTCACCGTGTACGAGCGCCTGCGCGCCAGGCCTGTGGCTCTCAAGTCGCCGATCATCTTCCTCACGGCGCGGCGCGAGATCAACGACAAGCTCCTGGGCTTCGAGAAGGGCGCCGCCGACTACATCACCAAGCCGTTCCACATCAAGGAACTGCTGGCCCGCGTCAAGGTGCACCTCGGCGAGCTGGGGCCGCCGAAGGGCGACATCCCCAACCCCCTCACCGACCGCGAGCTCGAAGTGCTCGGGCTCCTGGCCAGCGGCAAGACGTACAAGCAGGTCGCCAGGGCCCTGGACCTCTCGCAGAGCACGGTGCGCAACCACCTGCACAACGTCTACCACAAGCTCAACGTGGTCGACCGCGCGCAGGCCGTCATCGTCAGCCGCGAGAACGGCTGGATCTAGCTCAGGACGTGGAGAACGGCATGTCCGGCAGCGCCCAGACGACGTCGCGGTCGCGACGGTCGCCGCGGCGCCGCTCGCTGAACGGCCCGGGGCCGATGACCCAGCGCGGGCGCCTGCGCTCGCCCGCCCGGCGATCGACGACGACCCTGACATCGTCGCGGCCGTCGAACTGCTGCGTGAGGCGCTCGTAGAAGAAGCCTTCGAGCTGGCGGGGGATCATGATCAGTCTGGGCTGCACGCTCTGCGTCGACCCGGGCATGCGGTACCTCCTCGACACCCGTACGTTACCACTTCAGCTGCCGTGTCATTCGCCACCGCCGTCGGCATCTCCTTGGATGGCCACAGGTGGACCCGGTCAGGCGTCGCCAGCCTGGGCTACGGCCACGTCCCCGGCAGGTCCTGCCGGCGCATCCGCTTCCGTGGCGACGCGCGCCTCTTTGGCGTTGCGGCGCAGCAGGAAGGCGCAAAGACCGCCGATGACGGCGAGGATCACGGCGATGATCCCGATGGGGATGTTGAGAGGAAGATCCAGCGCCAGCTGTCGGCGGCGGCCGGCCAGGTGACGTACTGGACGATGATGCCGCCGAGCGTGGGGCCGATGGCTGTGGCCAGCCCGGACACGCCGCCCCACACGCCCATGGCGGCGCCGCGCTTCCCGGGCGGGAAGACCGCCGCGATGATGCTCAAAGTCGACGGCATCATCGCCGCTTCGCCGATGGCCTGCAGCACGCGGCAGGCGATCAGCAGGTAGATGCTCGGCGCCAGGCCGCAGGCCAGCGAGCCGAGCGTGAACAGCACCATCCCGGCCACGAAGAGCTTGCGGCGGCCCCAGAGGTCGCCGCAGCGGCCCAGCGTCACGAGGAGGACGGCGGACGCCAGGATGTAGGCGTTCATCACCCACTCGATGTTGCTGAAGCTGGTCTTGAAGTAGGTCTGGATATGCGGGATGGCGATGTTCACGATCGTGCCGCCGAGCAGGATCATGGAGAGGCCGAGGCAGAGCACCGCCAGCACGGCCCACGGGTTTCGGGCCGGGCTCGCCGGCGGCGCCTCGGCGGTCTTCGAGTTCACGTCCGGCGGGGGGTGGCGGAGCTCATGCGTCGGTCCGTCCTTTCAGTTGGTCGATGAGCGCCTGGAGAAAGGCGATCAGCGTGTCCGGGTCGATGTTGGGGAAGCGCGCGAAGACGGCGTCGAGCTGCCGGCGCCAGCGCTCGTGCATATCGCCGGCGTAGCGCTCGGCGCGGCCGGCGAGACGCACGTACACGACGCGTCGGTCGTCGGGGTCCGCCTCGCGGTGGATGACGTCCTTCTCGAGCAGGCGGGCAACCAGCTCGCTAGCGGCGGCGCGCGAGATCTCGAGGCCGTCGGCGAACTCGCTCATCGTGACACGACGGCGCTGCGAGACGAACACGACCGCTTCCATCTGGCGGCCGGTGAGCGGCTCGGAGGTCGCCGCCCGCCGCGCCTCCGCGTGGTGCGGCGCCGACTCGTAAAGGGCCACGGCCAACTTCGGCAGGAGCTGGGCGAACTGCGTGGTGGTGTCGGCGGGCACGGGGGGCGCTGCGCCGCCCGCGCCCGCCTCTCCGGTCTGTCCGTTCGTGGTCACAGCGGCCACCGCTATACTTCGGTATCCGAATAGTAAGGGGACCTTATCAGCTTGCGGGACGCAAGGTCCTTCTCGCGCCCGCGCGGCGCCGAGCTTCCATCGTCACGCGTGCTCGAGTAAACTAGGAGGCCGGACGCGGGCAAGCGATCACCGAGGAGACGCGCAGTGGATCTCACCATCGACGGGCGGCAGGTGGCCGCCGAACCCGGCGCCACGATCCTCCAGGCGGCGCGCGCTGCCGGCATCGACATCCCGACCCTCTGCCAGGACGACCGGCTCGAGCCGTTCGCCGCCTGCCGCCTGTGCCTCGTCGAGGTCGAGGGCGCCCGCGCCCCGATCGTCGCCTGCGGCAGCGTCGTCCAGGAGGGCATGGCCGTCACCACCGAGACCGACGCCCTGGCCGAGCAGAGGCGCGTGCTGCTCGATCTGCTGCTCAGCGACCACAAGAACGACTGCATCGTCTGCGACCAGGCCGGGGGCTGCCGCCTGCAGGAGATGGCCTACCGCTACAATGTCTCCGCCACCTCCTACATCGGGGCGGTGCGCGAGTACCCGCCCCGCGACGACACGCCGTTCATCGCCTACGACCCCGGCAAGTGCATCCTTTGCGGCCGCTGCGTCGGCATCTGCCAGGAGGTCCAGGGCTGCGAAGTGCTCGACTACGCCGAGCGCGGCTTCGACTCGGTCATCACGACCTCGTTCGGTCGCTCCATGGTCGAGACCAGCTGCGAGATGTGCGGCAACTGCGTGAGCGCGTGCCCCACCGGCGCACTCCAGGACAAGCTCAGCCGTCAGCAATGCCGCATCTGGGACGCGCAGGCGGTGCGCACCGTCTGCCCGTACTGCGGTTGCGGCTGCACCATCGACCTGCAGGTCAAGGACGGGCGCGTCGTCCAGGTGACGTCGCCGGTCGGGGTCGGCGTCGGCGAGGGCAACCTGTGCGTCAAGGGCCGCTACGGCTTCCAGTTCATCGGCCACCCCGACCGCCTCACGCAGCCGCTGGTGCGACGCGACGGCGAGCTCGTGCCGGCGACCTGGGACGAAGCCCTCGACCTGGTGGCCGAGAGGCTCGCCGCCATCAAGGCCGAGCACGGCGCCGACGCGCTCGCCGGCTTCTCGTCGGCGCGCTGCACCAACGAAGAGAACTACGTGTTCCAGAAGTTCGTGCGCGCCGTGCTCGGCACGCACAACGTCGACCACTGCGCGCGGCTCTGCCACGCCAGCACGGTCACCGGCCTGCTTCAGTCCCTGGGTAGCGGCGCTATGACCAACTCCTTCAAGGATCTCGAAGACGCGGACGCGATCCTCATCATCGGCTCAAACACGAGCGAAGCTCATCCCATCGGCGCCATCCACATCAAGAAGGCGCTGCGCAAGGGCGCGAAGCTCATCGTCGTCGACCCCCGCCGCATCGACATGGCGCGGCGCGCCGACGTCCACCTGCAGCTGCTGCCCGGTACGAACGTCGCAGTCGTGAACGGTCTCATGCACGTCATCCTCGAGGAGGGCCTGACCGACGCCGGGTTCATCGCCGAGCGCACGGAGGGCTTCGACGAGCTGCCCGACGTGCTGGCGGCGTACACGCCGGCGTTCGTCGAGGAGATCTCCGGCGTGCCGGCCGACAAGCTCCGCGAGGCGGCCAGGGTCTTCGCCACGGCGGGCAAGGGCGCCATCTTCTACTCGATGGGCATCACGCAGCACTCGCACGGCACCGAGAATGTGCTTGCGCTCAGCAACCTCGCCCTGCTCACCGGCAACTTCGGCCGGCGGGGCGTGGGCGTCAACCCGCTGCGCGGCCAGAACAACGTCCAGGGCGCTTGCGACATGGGGGCGCTGCCCGACGTGTACACCGGCTACCAGTCGGTCGGCAACCCGGCCGCGCAGGCGCGCTTCGACGAGGCCTGGGGCGTCACGTTGCCCGACAAGCCGGGACTCACCGTCACCGAAGCCGTCGACGCGATGCACGAGGGCCGGGTCCGAGCGCTCTTCGTGATGGGCGAGAACCCCATGTTGTCGGATCCCGACCAGCAGCATGTCGAGGAGGCTTTGCGTGGCCTCGACTTCCTGGTCGTCCAGGACATCTTCCTCACCGAGACGGCGCAGCTCGCCGATGTCGTGCTTCCGGCGGCGAGCTTCGCCGAGAAGGACGGGACCTTCACCAACACCGAGCGCAAGGTCCAGCGCGTGCGCGCCGCCGTGCCCAGTCCCGGCGAGGCCCGGGCCGACTGGGCGATCATCGCCGAGCTCGCGCGCCGCATGGGCGCGGGCGACGGCTGGGACTACCGCGACGCGGCCGACATCATGGACGAGATCCGGGCGCTCACGCCCTCCTACGCCGGCATCACCTACGAGCGCCTCGATGCCGAGGGCGGCCTCTGCTGGCCGTGCCCCGACACGACGCATCCCGGCACGCCTATCCTGCACATCGGCCAGTTCACGCGCGGCAAGGGCAAGTTCTTCCCGGTCGCCTACGAGCCGCCGGCGGAGGTGGCCGGCGGCGACTACCCGCTCACGCTGACCACGGGCCGCATGCTCGAGCACTACCACACCGGCACCATGACGCGGCGCTCCGACGGCCTCAACGAGCTCGTGCC
>CABEAB010000437.1_pt1 | contig 9922 bp, 6 predicted proteins | sample 3132271 | NCBI WGS metagenome assembly CABEAB01 (sample SAMEA5534342, study PRJEB31848) | metagenome | biome: tundra; feature: field; material: soil | place: USA | collected 2013-05 | depth 0.45 m
GCGGGTCTCAAGAAGCGCGTCATCCCCGACCCGCCGGAGATCGATCAGGCGAAAGGCCGCCAGACCCTCGGGTTCCTGGTCATCCTGGCTCTGGCGGCCTTCGTCATCATGGCCGCCGTGGGCACCCTCAACACGCTCGCGGACCCCTACGGCATGGTCGGCATGCGGCTCCTGCCCAGCGCTACGACAACCGACCGCACGGTCAAAGCCGATCTCATCGAGGCGCTCCGTCGACCCCCTCAGCTTATCGTGCTCGGGAGCTCTCGCTCGATGATGTACGAGCCCGCATACCTAAAGCAGAAGACTGGCCTGAGAACGTTCAACGCGGGCCTCAATGGCATCGGCGGCACCGCCGACACTTGGGCTATCGCCAACTTCATCCACGACCGCTTCCCTTCGTCGCAGCCGGCGTATTTCTGGCTCGTCGATGTCGAATCGTTCGTGCCCTTCTCGGTGCAGGGGCGCACCGCGGGCGAGCCGCGGCTCGCCCGCTACATCGATGAGACCGGTGCGTCGCGGTCAGTGAGCTCGATCCTGACCAAGGTGTACCGGGACCGTGCCACCGTGTTCTCGTGGGCCACGGCCAGCGACTCGCTGCGCGTGCTCACCCACCGCACACAGGCCGCGAAGACCAATAGCTCCTATCGCAAGCGGTTTCGGCCCGACGGCACGTACAATCCCCGAGGCGACACTGCGGCGGTGTTCAAGAAGCACTTTCTGCCCTCGGTACAGCGCTATCACGACCTCTACACAAACGCGTACCACGGCCTTGACTCTCGCGCGAACGCCTACTTCGAACGCACGCTGAAGTTCGTAAACGATCACGGCGCCACGCCGCTCATCGTGCTTACGCCCATCAACCCAAAGCTGCTCAAGATCATCGGAGCGCTGGGCTGGTACACGCGCCATCGACAGGTCGTGGACTACATGAAGTCACTGCATGCTAACTATAAGTTCGTCTTCATCGACCTTACCGCTATCGCCACATTCAACGGCGATCCCGAGCAGTTTACCGACGGCGTGCACATGACCACGGTCAACACGCGGCGCGCCATCGACTACGTGCTGCAACAGACCGGCGGTCTGCCCAAGTGACGCGACCGCCCGCCGGGGACTGAGGGGAAGCCGTGCTCTTCAACACCTTCGGCTTCCTCTTCCTCTTCTTGCCGGTCGTCGTCCTCCTCTACTGGCTGATCCCGCGCGGGTACGCCCGCCTGACCTTCCTGATCGTCGCCTCGTGCGTCTTCTACGGCCTCTGGGACTGGCGCTACATCCCGCTGCTCCTCGGCACCACGCTCGTGGACTGGGCCGCGGGGTGGGCGATCGTCCGCAGCGAGAACCAGCGACGGCGCAAGCTGCTGCTCGCCGCCGCCGTCGCCGTCAACATCGGGCTGCTCGCCTACTTCAAGTACCGCGGCTTCTTCTTCAGCTCGATGGACGGCCTCTTCAAGCTCATGGGGATGGGCGAGCCGCTGCCCATGCTGCGCGTGCTGTTGCCGGTGGGCGTGTCGTTTTACACGTTCGCCGCCATCTCGTACGCGGTCGACGTCTACCGGGGGATGATCCGCCCGGCCAAGTCGGTGATCCACTACCTCGCCTGGGCGACGCTGTTCCCCTACCTCTTGGCCGGGCCCATCATCCGCTACGGCCACGTGGGCGAGCAGCTCGAGCACGCGCAGCAGCGCTTCCGCCTGAGCCTCATCGGCAGCGGCCTGTTCTTCCTCGTCATGGGCCTCGCCAAGAAGATGCTGGTCGCCGACATGATGGCGCCCTACGTGAACGACCTGTTCGCGCGACACGCCCATCTCGGCCTGCTCTCGGGCTGGGGCGCCGCCCTCGGCTACACGCTGCAGCTGTACTTCGACTTCTCGGGGTACTCGGACATGGCCGTGGGCGTGGCGTTCATGATCGGCCTGCGCTTCCCCCAGAACTTCGACTCGCCGTACAAGGCCGTGAACCCGTCGGACTTCTGGCGGCGCTGGCACATGTCACTGTCGTCGTGGCTGCGCGACTACCTCTTCATCCCGCTGGGCGGCTCGCGCGGCACGACCTTCATGACCGTGCGCAACCTGCTCATCACCTTCCTGCTGGCCGGCCTGTGGCACGGCCCCGCCTGGACCTTCGTCTTCTGGGGGCTGCTGTGGGGCGTGTTCCAGGCGGTGCACGTGGTGGCGAGCAAGAAGGGATTCACGCCGTCGTGGGTGTGGCTCAACCGCCTGCTGACCTTCCTGTGCGTCACGCTGGCCTGGGTGTTCTTCCGCGCCACCACGATGCGCTCGGCGCTGGACGTGCTGGCGGCGATGTTCGGCCTGAAGGGCGTGCGCGGAGGCGGGACGATGCCGCTGGCGCCGGTGCTCGCGGGGTTCATCATCGGGGGGCTACTGTGGGTGAACTTCCTGCCCAACACCTGGGAGATCAAGCCGCAGCCCAAGCTGCGCTACGCGCTCGTGCTCGGGCTGCTGCTGGGGGCCTCGCTGCTGGCGCTCAGCAAGCCGAGCCCGTTCCTCTACTTCCAGTTCTGAGCGAGGCGCGGCCGGGCTGCGAATCGGCCGGCGCGAGCGGGCGCAGCCGGGAGCGGGCGGCCCGAGGGTGTCTCAGTGCGGGGAGCTGAGGCTGGTGTCGGCCATGATCCAGCGGCGCACGACCAGGTCGCGCGGCAGACTGACGCGGAAGGCGAAGGCCTGCTTCTCGCCGACGAGGCTGGGCGCACCGTTCTGCACCACTTCGATCCAGCCGTGCCACGTGCCGACCGTGTCCAGCGGCCACGAGGCGGAGACGGCGAGCGGCTGGCCCGGGGCCAGCGTGACCGCCTGGTCGGAGACCAGGTCGGCGCTGGCGCCGGCGGGGCCGCGCACCGCCAGCCTGATGCCCTCGAGGGCGATGGGCTGACCGCCGCTATTGGTGATGGTGAAGCGCACGCTGACGTCCCTGCCGACCTCGCGCGCACCGCCGGCCAGCGTCACCGAGCCGTCAAGCGCGACGAGCCCCGGCTGCGTGTCGGGGGGGAGCGCCGTCGCGCCGGCCAGGCGGGTATCGGCGGGGTTCCCGCCGAGCTGGGTCATGAAGGACGTGACGTTGCTGATCCAGTTGCCGGTGCCGTCCGGGCAGTAGCGCGGTGCGATGGCGTCCACGGAGTAGAGGCCGGCGCCGTAGTACAGCTCGCCGGCCAGCCCCTGGGCGACGCGGCCGATGGCCTCGTCCCAGGAGCCGAAGTCGCTCAGCGGCCACGTGGGGCCGAAGAACCAGTTGAAGGCGTTGTAGGTGCACTGGTCGCCGTTCTCCGCGTACAGAAGCTGGCCGAAACTGGTTTCGGCTCCGGAGATGGCGACGAGGAAGGCCGGGTCCACGCCGTACGCCCGGCCCTCGGCCACGAAGGTGGCGCCGGTGCCGGTCATCGGCGAGCTGTGCGCCGCGAGGAAGTCGTCGATCTGAGCGGCGTCGGGGGCCGCCGCAGCCGCCGGCGCGAACGCGCCGGCCACGGCGGCCAGCAGCACGCAGAGGGCCGCGGCGACGAGAGCGAGTGATGTTGTGGGACGGACCGTGACGCGCACGAGGGCGGTCCTTTCTCTGCGGGCGCGAGGTGCCAGTATAGACGAGAAAGGCCGGCGCGCCGACCCGGCCCCGGCGTTGAGACGCTCGCGCGCGGGGACGGACCGACAGGCATGCGATGCGTCGTGCCGGTGATGCCGGAGGTACGGCCATCGTCGGGCGCAGTAAGATGGACCGATGACCAGCGCACCCGATCCCCGCTTCGCCTGCGACGACGCCTTTCCCGGGCGCCACGTGCTGCGCCTCATCCGGCGCGCCGTCGAACGGCACAGGCTGGACCTGCACGGTCTCCGCGTGCTCACCGAGGCCGGCGTGGGCTACCGCCGCGTCACGCCGGCGATCGCCGCCCTGGCGGGAGCGGCCGAGGTCTACGCCGTGGCCCGCGACAGCGTGCATGCGTCGCGCAAGGAGGCGGAGCAGCAGACGGAGTATCTCGCCCGGCTCGCCGGCATCCAGGACCGCGTGCACGTCCTGCCGACGCGCCTGCAGGCGCCGCTCGCCGGGGTGGACATCGTGACCGACCTCCCCGGCGTGCGCCCCATCGACGAGGCGATCGTCCGTAACGTCGCCGACACGGCCGCCGTGACCCTCATGCGCGGCGTCGCCCACTGGCGCACCGCCGACGTGGACGTCGCCACGTGCCGCAGAGGGGCCATCGCCGTGGCCGGCGTGGACGAGGACGGCATCGACCTCTTCCGCTATCTCGCCATGGAGGCCGTGTGGGGTCTTCTCGAACTTGGCGTCGAGGTCGTGGGGGCCACCGTGCTGGTGGCCGGCGACGGACCGGCGTACGCCAAGGTCGCGCGCGGCCTGGCGCAGGCCGGCGCGCGCGTACTCGTCGCGGCGCCCGAGGGCGCCGGCCGCGTCAGCCTGTACGGCGGCGAGAAGGTCGGGGACGGCCTCGGAGACGCGGCCGCTCGCGGCCGCCTCGCCGAGGCCGACGCCCTGGTCCTGTGCCCGGCTCAGCCTGACGCCCGCACCGTCGGTCCCGGCGGCTGGATCGACGCGGCCACCCTGGCGGCCGCCGCGCCGCACCTCGCCGTCGTGGGCCTCGCCGGCGAGCTCGACCGGCGCGGCCTGGCCGGCGCCGGCCTGCGCAGCTGGCCCGGCGCCGGCGGCGGCGCGCCCCACGACCTCCTGCCGCAGCCGCTCATCGAACTGCACACCGCCGGGCTCAAGGTCGGCGAGGTCATGACCCGCGCCCGGCGCCGCGGCTCGTCGCCGCTGGCGGCGGAGCAGCTCGCCGGGGCCGAGGCGCACGCCGAGCAGCTGCCCAAGGACCTCGGCGCGCCGCGGCGGTAGGAGCCATCACGAACCTGCTCGCGCGTCGACGCACGGCCCCCGGCGTCAAGCCGAAGGGCCACGCGTACTCGCAGCTCCTCGAGGACTCCGTGATCTACGGCGCCGGGCGCGCCATGCAGAAGTTCCTCACGGCGCTCATGCTGCCGCTCTTCACGGCGTTCATGACCAAGAGCGACTACGGCGTGCTCGGCATGGTGGTCACGGTCACCACGTTCCTCGACGTGTTCGTGACCCTGGGCTTCGACGTCGCCTTCACACGGTTCTACTTCGACGACAAGGACCCGCGGCACCGTAGCAAGATCATCACCCACGTCTTCTTCGTCGACTTCTTCTACCCGGGGATCCTGCTCGGGGTGCTCATCGCCTTCATGCCGCAGATCTCGAGCCTGATCATGGGCGGCCCCGGCTACACGCTGTACTTCGACATCGGCGTGGCCACGTTGTTCTTCACCAACCTCAGCGACCTGCCCTTCACACTGATGCGTCTCGAGCATCGCCCCTGGACGTTCACCTCGTTCACGCTGGCGCGCGTGCTCGTGCAGGTGCCCATGGCCGTCGTGTTCCTCGCCGTCTTCCACCTCGGCCCCAAGGGCTACCTGCTCGCCAACCTGATCACGGCCATCCTTCTGAACCTGGCCGCGACGCCGTTCTACGTGCCCAAGCTACGCTTCCTGTGGGACAGGCGGCTTATGAAGCAGATGCTGGCGTTCGCCATCCCCGCGATGTTCACGGCGATCTCGTTCTTCTTCCTCAAGCTCAGCGACCGCTTCTTCCTCCTGCACTACCAGGGCAAGGCGGAGGTCGGCCTGTACACCGTCGCCAACTCGCTGGCGCAGCCGCTCTACATCGTCGGCATGGCCTTTCGCATGGCCTGGCCGCAGTGGCACTACGCGCGCCTCAACGAACCCGAGAAACACAAGCTCCTCGTGGCGCGCAGCTCGACCTACTTCATGGTGTTCAACGCGATCCTGCTGGCGCTTATCGGCCTGTACCTGCCGCTCGTCATCCACGTCCTGCTCGCGCGGGGCTTCTGGCCGGTGGGGCCGACGACCTTCGTGCTCACGCTGTCCGTCGCGCTCTACAACCTGTACTTCATCTTCTGGGTAGGGGCGAACGTAGCGAAGAAGAACCGGCTCATCCCCGTGATCACCCTGGTGGCGTCGGGCGTCAACATCGGGCTGAACTTCCTGCTCGTCCCCGTGTACGGGATGTACGCGGCGGCATGGACGACCGTGATCGGCTTCGGCATCCTCACCGTGCTCGTGTACTTCATCTCGAACCGCTGGTACCCGGTACCCTACGAATGGCGCCGCCTGATCCTGCTCGGCGTGGCGGCGGCCGCGACCCTCGGCGGCGGCTGGGCGATCGGCTGGGCCAGCGGGCTTGCCGTGGACCTGCCGCTCGGCCGGCTTGTCGCCCGCGAGCTGCTCGTGACGCCGGCACTGCTGCTGTTCCCGCTGGTGCTGTGGGCAGGGCGGTTCTTCACGCCGGCAGAGCGCCAGCGGCTGACGAAGGTCGCGGGCAGGCTGACGGGCCGGCGGGCCGCTGCGGCGGCCGGCCCGGGCGGCGCCCTGGCAGCCGCGGCGGCCGGCGCGGCGGGAGGCGCGCCGACCGGCACGGCCGCCCGCTGCGACCACGCCTGCGCGGACAGTCTCGCCGAGGACGACCTCGAGGCCGAGGAAGAGGAGACCGAGATCGAAGCCGAAGTCGACATCGCGGAAGGCGGGAGCGTGCAGATATGAGCGCGAGCGCGAAGAGCGCGGCGAGCGGGCGCCCACGCAGGCTTCTGGTCGTCGCCAACCCGTACCCACCCATGGCCAGCGCCGGCACCACGCGCGTGGTGCGCTTTCTGCGCCACCTGCCCGAGCATGGCTGGGAGCCGACGGTGCTGGCGGCGAAGGCCGCCGGGCCGGCGGCAGAGCCGCCCGGCGTGCGCGTCGTCCGCGCCCCCGTGGTGTGGCCGAAGCAGCTGCTCGGCGGCGGCAAGCGCAGCACGCGCGTCAACAGCTGGGTCAGCGTGCCCGACCCCTACGTGAGCTGGGTCGGGCCGGCCGTGTTCAAGGGGCGCGAGCTGCTGCGCAGCGAGCGTTTCGACACCATCTTCTCGAGCTCGCCGCGGCCCAGCGTGCACCTCGTCGCGGCCACGCTGGCGCGCATGACGGGGCTCCCGTGGCTGGCGGACTACCGCGACCCCTGGTCCACTTACCAGTTCCGCAAGTACCCCACCGCGGCGCACAGGGCCGCCCACGCCCGCCTCGAGGCGTGGGCGCTGCACGGCGCCGCCGCCGTCACGGCGGTCAACCGGCCGATCGTCGACGACCTGGTGGCACGGCACCCGTGGCTCGCCGGGCGCGCCCACGTGCTGCCCAACGGCTTCGACCGCGCCGAGACGCCGGACGACGTGTCTCTCGGCGCGGGCTTCTGGCTCGTGCACACCGGACGGCTCTACGGCCGCGAGCAGCAGGTGAGCGCGTTTCTCACCGGCCTCGCGGCCCTCCCGCCCGACGTGAAGGCGCTCTTCGTCGGCGTCGACGAGAGCCGCGTGCGGCCCGAGGCCGACCGCCTCGGCCTGGGCGAGCGCGTGCGCGTCGAGCCGTTCGTGCCGCTCCCCCGCGCCCTCGGCTACCAGCGCGCGGCCGGCGGCCTGCTGCTCGTGAACGGCCGCCGCCCGGAGAGCATGTCGAGCAAGGTGTTCGAGTACTTTCAGGCCGGCCGGCCGGTCGCTGCCATCTCGCGGGCGGCCTGCGACGGCAGCGCCCCGCTCGCCGACCCGGCGGCCCTGGAGCGCTACGAGCTGGGCCGCCTCACCGCCGAGCTGGCGGCGCTGCTCGACGGCCTCGCCGGCGGGCAGCCTGCGGCCGCCTCTGGCCCTGCGACCACCCCCGAGCCCGCTGGTAGGATGCCAAGATGAGCGCCAGCGCCGGACCACGAACGGCTGCAGCCCCCGCCAGGCGTCGCTTCACCCGCGCCGACGCCGGGCTCATCGCCGCCGGGGCAGGCCTCACCGTCCTGTTCGCGGCGGCCCTCACGCGCCGGCCGCTCGAGGGCCTGGCTCTGCTGGTCGTGCTCGCGGTGGTCGCGCTCATCCTGCTCAACCGCGAGCGTCTCGCCCGCATCGACGTCGGCGCGCTCCTCGTGGTGGGCCTCGTGGTGCTGCCCGCGGCAGCTCTGCTCGGCCCGTCGTTCGCCATCCCCGGCTTCCCTCAGGCGTTCCTGTTCCGCATCGTCCTGGCCTTGGTGATCGCCGTGGGGGTGACGTATCTCGTCGTGCGCCGCGCCGCGCTGCCCTTCGCCGCCAAAGACGTGGCCCTGCCGCTCACGCTGTGGTTCGCGTGGCTCTTCGTGGGGCTTGCCTGGTCTTCGTACAAAGCGGGCGCCTTCAACTACATCGCCATCGTCGTCACCATGATCGCGCTGGTGCTGGCGACGGCGGCCGCCGGAGGCAGCCGCCGTCGCCTCCGCTGGCTCGGCTACTCGCTGATCCTGACCTACGCCTTCGTGGTCGGATTCACCCTGCTCGAGGCGCGCCTGGGCATCCGCTTGCCCACCTCGCGCCTCTTCGACGCGGTGACCTCGCAGACCTACGCCGTCACCAGCGTGTTCGTCAATCAGAACGACCTCGCCACGTACCTGGCCTTCTGCTGGCCCTTCATGCTCTGCGCGTTCTTCTTTACGCGCCGGGCGCGGTGGCTTGCGCTGGACGTGCTCTTCATCCTGATCGGCGCGGCCGCCTTCGTGCGCACGGGCTCCCGCTCGAGCCTCCTGGCCGCCGGGATCTCCACGATCGCCGCCATCTTCCTGTTCAGGCACCTGGGCGCCCGCCTCTCGGCGCGCACCGGCAAGATCCTGGGCGCGACCGTGGCCATCGTACTCGTGGTCGCCGCGGGCTATCTGTTGTTCAACAACTCGCAGAGCGACATGCTGCGGCAGTTCCGCCTGGAGGCCCTGCTCAGCCAGGCGCAGGCCGGCAAGGGCTCCGGCGACATCCGCACGAGCCTGACCAGCCGCGGCCTGGAGATCGCCGGCGGGAGCTTCCTCCTCGGGGCCGGCCCCGGCCAGGCCGAGAGCATCATCTCGTCGGGCACCAACGCGCTCGGCATCTCCAACCTGCACAACTGGTGGTTCGAGACCTACGCGGACGGTGGTCTGGTGGGCTTCGCCCTCCACTTCGTCTTCTTCGTGCTCCTGGTGCTCGCCCTGTGGCCCATCGCGCGGCGCGACCCGGACGCCTTCACCAGGTACCTGGCCAGCGGCACCGTGCTCGCCCTGCTGGGATGGACGATCGGCGCCGTCGGCCCCAGCAGCTCAGTGAGCTTCGCGCCGGTGTGGATCCTCTACGGGCTCGGTCTGGCCGTGATCTCGCGGTCGCGCCTTGCGGCGGCCGAGCGAGCCCTGAGGCCGGGCGAGGCCGGCCGGGGCGCCGAAGGCGCGGGAGCCGGCACGTGAGAGTCCTCGTCGTCTCGCACCTCTACCCGTCCCCCGGCGTGGAGCGGCACCTCTTCGTGCACGAGCAGATCCTGGCCCTGCGCGAGCTGGGCGTCGAGGCGCGCGTGCTCTCGCCGACGCCGTGGGTGCCGCGCATCCTCTGGCGCGACCCGCGCCAGAAGCGGCGCGGACAGAAGCCCCGCCGGGCCGTGCGCGACGGCATCGCCGCCGAGTACCCCCGCGTGTTGCAGCCGCCGAGGCGCCTGTTCTTCGACCGCCTCGGCGACCTCGCCTACTACGGCGTGCGTCGCCTGCCGTCGCTCCGCAACAGGGGCTACGACCTGCTGCACGCCCACCAGGCGCTGCCCGACGGCGCCTTGGCACAGCGGCTGGCCGCCGACCGCAGTGCGCCGTACGTCGTCACCGTGCACGGCGCCGACGTGTACCAGCACTTCCGCCTCGGCGGCGGCGTGGAACGCCGCGCCAAGGACGTGCTCGCGCACGCCGATGCGGTGATGGCCAACTCGAGCGCCGTCGCCAGGCTGCTCGCCGGCGTCGTCGCGCCCGAGCGCCTGACCGTGGTGCTGAACGGCACCACGGGGCTCGGGCGCGAGGTCGAGCCGGCGGCGGACTACCTGCCCGGCGA
>CABEAB010000441.1_pt1 | contig 9879 bp, 7 predicted proteins | sample 3132271 | NCBI WGS metagenome assembly CABEAB01 (sample SAMEA5534342, study PRJEB31848) | metagenome | biome: tundra; feature: field; material: soil | place: USA | collected 2013-05 | depth 0.45 m
TGCTCGTCGACCCACTTCTGGTTGCCCGGGTGGTAGTCACAGTGCACCGGCGTGACCGGGAGGCCACCGAGCTGGGACTCCACCTCGACGCCTTTGGCGATGACGTCCAGAATGGCCGGGAGCTTGCCGAGGAAGAAGTCGTCGAACGCCGTGCCGTCGGCCTGAGCTGCGTACTCCTTGAACGTGCCGGCGAGGGTCGGCACGAATTCCATGATCGGCGGCTGTTCGCGGGCGAGGTCGCCGGGGTAGAAAGCGAACGCGCTGTGGTGGAACTGGGCGAGGACCCTTGCGGCGCTGTCGTACTCTTTGTCCGTCAGACGGTTCTTGACCCAGGTGTACTTGTCCTGGCCTTCGAGGAGCCGGAAGACGCCGAAGAAGACGGTGACCGGCGCGCCGTCGACGACCTCCTCGCGCGTCACGAAGGTCCCCCCGTGCCGGTTGGGGAAGACGGTGGACGCGAGGTCGAAGCCGTGGTCGGCGAGATGGGTGAGGAGCGCGTGCTCAAAACGTACCTCGCGCTCTGTGATCGCCCGGTTGTACTTGCGTACGAAGTACGTGTGCTCCCCGGACTCAGTGCGCGTCCAGACGGCGAAGCTCGCGTTGACGTAGCCTCCGAAGATGCGCTCGGCGCGCACCACGCGGCCGAGGTCGTAGTCGTCGTCCACGATCTCCTCGATCTGCCTCGTCAGCGCCGCCCACGCCGCATCGTCCACGCCGTTAGCGTCTTCGGCCGCCGGTCCGTCGGTCGGCTCGCCCAGGTCGTTCGCCTTGTCTGCGTCCATGTCGCTCCCGCCGCGCGCTGCGCCCTATACGACGATGCAGCGTGGGCCGAGCCGCCCGATCTCCTCACGCACGTTGTCGTCGACGCCGTCATCGACGATGACGGCGTCGACCTGGTCGAGTGTGCAGATCACGACGTCGCCGACGACGCCGAACTTGCTGCTGTCGGCGAGCACGACCACCTCACCGCGGGTCTGGCGGATCATCGCCCGCTCCACGCCGGCGAGGCCGATGCCCGGCGTGGTGATGCCCTCTTCCAGGCTGAGACCGTCGGCGCCCAGGATGAAACGGGAGGCGTGGAAGTTGCCGACGACCTCCATGGGTATCGCGCCCTCGAGCGTGTTGGAGCGTGGGCGGTACGAGCCGCCCAGCAGGACCACGTCGAGTGTCGTCCTCTGCGCCGAGGACACGGCGCCGACGTTGTGCGTCACGATGCGCGCGTTTATCTGCGGGTCGACGTGGCTGAGGACCTGGGCGGCGGTGGTGCCCGAGCTGAGGAAGACGGTCTCGCCCGGCTTGATCATGGCCGCCGCCGCCTGGGCGATGCGGCGCTTCTCCTCGGAGTGGGCGCGGATATTGGCGACGTAGAGCGGCTCTTCGACCATGTGCCGCTTGAGCATGGCGCCGCCGTGCGTGCGCGACAGGACACCCTCTTGCTCAAGGCGCTCGAGGTCGCGGCGGATGGTCATCTCGGAGACACCAAGGTCGTCGCTGAGCAGCGACACACGGACGGCGCGCCGCTCCTGGAGGAGCTCGACGATGCGCGCGCGGCGTTCGGCCGGGATCATCTCACGGACTTCAGGCGCTCCCTGTGATGGCATCGGCCTCCCCCAGCCCTCGCGGCTCGCTGTTCGGCAAAACCGAACACAGTCGCACACATCATAGGCTCGGGTCACGCACTGTCAAGTGCGGGTCCTGGTGAGGTCTTGTCGCAGACGGGGTGGGATCGGACTCGCGAAACGCCCGTCTCCGGACTGGTGTACTAATGTCGACCGCGATAGGACAGATCCGATCATCGTGGGGGACAGACGCCAGAACGCCGGGCCCATGGGCCCGGCGTTCTGGCTCTGCGTCTGCGTGTTCTAGGGCCTCACTCCAGTGGCACCTCGAGGAAGGCGTAGGACACGTCGATGCCCTTGCCCTTCTGGTAGGTGCGACCGATCCAGTAGGCGACCAGGCAGACGATGAAGATGCCCGCCACCACGATGTATGGCGTCGTGCCCTTGAGCCCGTAGCCGGACTGCGTGACGAAGGCGATCGCCGCGGCCATACCGGCGATGAAGCCGATCAACCCGAAGACCGTGACCGCCGGGATGCCGGCGATCTTGTAGTGGTCGCCCGGAGAGGCGTCGTACAGCGCCTTGGCGCGATACGGCATGAGCGCGGCCGCGAGACTGCTGAAGCAGAACACGTACCCGGCGGCGAAGGTCACGCCCAGGGTGAGGCTGTACCACGACGCCCAGTAGTTGTACCCGATGGCCCAGAGGACGCCCAGGATGAAGTAGATGAGGTGGGCGTTGAGCGCGGTGCGGAAGCACGTGCTGACCTTGGACACCCAGGTCGGCAGCGTGCGGTCGAGCGACATGCCGACCATGATGCGCGTGCAGCCGATGTAGCAGTTACAGGTGGAAGCCCAGATTGGTCATCACCGTCGTGACGACGGTGTCGCGACGCAGCTTGCCCTGCGCCTTGAGGTGCCGGGCGAGGATGGCGAACTTCGCTGGCCCGGTGAGCGGCACCGCGTGCCGCTAGTCCCAGCTGCGCAGGCTCAGGTGAACCCCCAGCAGCCTGGACACGAGCCAGACCGCGGCGGCGACCACCGCCACGGTGAGCACGGCGAAAGGCAAGAAGCTCCAGCTGGAGGCATCGAGGAGGGATATCGCGACGAGCACGGCGAGGGGTGCAGACAAGACGACGGCGACCTTCTTCCACGCGGGTGCGGTGTTTCTTCTCCTCGTGGTTTTCGACGCCATCGTTGACTCCTCGGACGCGGTTGGAGCACATCGTAGCACTTAGAGGTCATACTGTCGGAGGGAGGACCTAGGCCCGCTCTGGCCCAAGCATCTGGCCATCGAGCACAAGTCCGCCGGCAAGAGCCTCGAAGACGCCATCGGCCAAGCCTGCGACTACCTCGGCTCCGTGGAGCAGTCGCAGTGGTCGCGGTACGTGATGTCCTCGGACTTCCAGAACTTCCTCATCCTCGACCTCGAGACGACCGAGCAGACTGCCTTCCCGATCGCGGAGCTCCCTCCACGGCTGGAGATGTTCGGCTGGATCGCGGGCTACCAACGCCGGAGTTTCGCAGAGGAGGACGAGGGCAACGTCCACGCGGTCGAGCTCATGGGCCGGCTCTACGACCTGCTCGACGCGTCGGGCTACGGCGGCCACGACCTCGGCGTCCTGCTCGTCCGCCTCGTCTTCATCATGTTCGCCGACGACACCAGCGTCTGGGAGAAGACAAATGGGCAGAGAAATGCACCGGGGCGCCGCTTGGCGGCGCCCCGGTCCGAGGCACGACATCGTCGAACGCTTCCTGCGCTTCAGGAGGGACGGGCCGTCCGCGGCCGGACCCTGCCTGCGGGCGAGGAAGCGCGCCGCCTACCCGGCGGCGCGGTCCAGCAGGGCCTTGGCCCTCCGGTAGACGTTCTCGGTAGTGAAGCCGAACTGCTCGAACAGGGTCCCGGCCGGCGCCGAGGCGCCGTAGTGGTCGAGGCCGATGACCTCGCCACCGTCGCCGACCCAGCGCTCCCACCCGAAGGTGACGCCCGCCTCGACCGCCAGACGGCGGCGGCAGGCGGCCGGCAGCACGTTCTCGCGGTAGGCGGCGTCCTGCCGCTCGAAGAGCCGCCAGGAAGCCATATTGACGACCCGCGAGCGCACGCCCTCGGCGACCAGTCGCTCGTGCGCCTCGAGCACCAAGGGGACCTCACTGCCGGTGCCGATGAGGATCACGTCGGGGGCCGCGTCGCCGGCGGCGTCGCCAAGAACATAGGCGCCGCGGGCGATGCCACTCGCCGGCGCGTACTTGTCGCGGTCGATGGTCGGCACGTTCTGGCGCGTCAGCATGAGTCCCACAGGGCCGTCGTCGTGCTGCAGGGCGACCTTCCAGGCCTCCACGGTCTCGTTCGCGTCGGCAGGACGCAGCTCGGTCCAGTTCGGCGTGGCGCGCAGGATGGCGAGGTGCTCGATCGGCTGGTGGGTGGGACCGTCTTCGCCCACCCCGATGCTGTCGTGCGTGAGCACGTAGGTCACGGGGAGCCCCATGAGCGAAGCCAGTCGCATGGCGGGGCGCATGTAGTCGACGAACACGAAGAAGGTGGCCACGTAGGACCGCACGCCGCCGTGCACGGCCAATCCGCTGCCCATCGCCGCCATGGCGTGCTCGCGCACGCCGAAGTGGAAGTTGCGCCCGGCCGGGGTGGCTGCCTGCTGGTCCGGCGCGTCCTTGATCCAGGTGTTGTTGGAGGGCGCCAGGTCGGCGGAGCCGCCGATGAGCGTCGGCAGGTGCGGCGCCAGGGCGTTGATGGCCTTGCCCGAGGCGGACCGCGTCGCCACGGCGCCGTCCTCAGGCTTGAACACCGGCAGATCGGCGTCCCAGCCGCTGGGGAGCTCGCGGCTCCAGGCGGCGTCCCAGGACGCGGCGCGGGCGGAGTCGGCCGCGCTCCAGGCGGCCGCGCCGCGACCGGCGGCCTCCTCGTAGAACGACTTCACGTCGTCGGCCACGAAGAAGGCCGGCTCGAGCGGCCAGCCGCAGGTCTCCTTGGTCAGCTTGACCTCGTCTTCGCCGAGCGGCGCGCCGTGCGCCCCCGCCGTATCCTGCTTGTTCGGCGAGCCGCACGCGATGTGGGTGCGCACGGCGATCAGTGACGGCTTGCGCGTCTCGGCCTTCGCCGCGGCGATCGCCGCGTCGATGGCCTCCACGTCGTTGCCGTCGGCGATTCGTTGCACGTGCCACTCGTAGGCGGCGAAGCGTGCACAGACGTCTTCGGTGAAGGCGAGGTCGGTGGGGCCGTCGATGGTGATGTGGTTGTCGTCGTAGAGGACGATGAGCTTGCCGAGCTTCTGGTGACCGGCGAACGAGGCAGCCTCGCTGGTGATGCCCTCCATCATGTCACCGTCGCCGGCGAGGACGTAGGTGAAGTGGTCCATCACGCTCGACGCGTCGCCGTTGAACGTCGCCCCGAGGAAGCGCTCGGCGACGGCCATGCCGACGGCGTTGGCGAAGCCCTGGCCGAGGGGACCCGTGGTCGTCTCGACGCCCGCGGTGTGCCCGTACTCGGGATGACCGGGCGTCTTGCTGCCCCATTGGCGGAAGGCGCGCAGGTCGTCGAGGCTGAGGTCGTAGCCGGTGAGATGCAGGAGGGAATAGAGCAGCATGCTGGCGTGGCCGGCGGAGAGCACGAAGCGGTCGCGGTCAGGCCAAGCGGGGTCGGCCGGGTCGAAACGCAGATGGCGCGTGAACAGCGTGTACGCTGCGGCTGCAGCGCCCATGGGCATGCCCGGGTGACCGGACTTGGCCTTCTGCACGCCGTCGACGGCGAGAAAGCGGATGGTGTCGATGCAGCGCTCTTCGAGAGTCTGTGCGCTCGCCTCTGGGCTCACGTGCGTCCTTTCGTTCTGGCTGTCAGCAGATCGAGAAGGTGGATCCCCTGGTCTGCCCTCCCCCTTCGCGGCGGGAGGGCAGCGGCTCTCTGCGGGCAAAGCACTGGCGTCCAGGCGCTTCATCACTTGCCGAAGTAGTTCCTCACGAACCGCACGAAGCGCTCGCTCTCTTCAACTGTGCCGGGCGTGACGCGGAAGTAGCCGTCCTTGCCGTGGATCGGCTTGATGCTCTTCAGGAAGAGCTTCTCCATGTCCATTCCTGCCGCCAGGATCTCGGCGGTGGTCTTGCCGGTCATAGTGGCGTCGATGAGCATGTAGTTGCCGTGGGCCGGGTAGGGATTGAGGCCGACCGCTTCGAGCTCCTTGGTGAAGACGTCCATCCAGTCGTTGTTGTACTTGACCTTGTCCTTGACTTCCTGGGGATTGTCGAGGATGGCCTCGGCGGCCGCCATCGCCATGAGGCTCACGTTCCACGGCAGGTACATGAGGTTGAAGGCCTCGACGAGCTCGGGAGCGGCGACCACATAGCCGAAGCGGACGCCGGCCAGGCCGAAGGCCTTCGAGAAGGTGTGCGAGAGGAAGACGTGCGGGTACTTCTCGATGAGCCCGATCTTGGCCGCGACCTGCGGATGGTAGTCCAGATAGGCCTCGTCGACGCAGAGCGGGATGCCCAGCTCGCAGAACTTGATCAGGTCATCGTCGTCGATGAAGATCCCCGTGGGATTGTTGGGGTTGATGATGAGGATCAGCTTGGTCTTCTCGTTGACCGCCGCCAGCATGCCCTCGACGTCGTATTGCAGATCGCTCTCGCGCAACGGGATCTGCACGTTCTTGGCGCCGCACAGTCCCGCTCTCGAGGGGAACATCTCGAAGGTCGGGTCGGAGAGCAGGAACTCATCGCCCGGCTGAAGGAAGATACGCATCATCGCATCGATGGTCTCGGACGACCCGTTGGCCAGGGCGATGTTCTCCGCCTTCACGCCGTGAAGCTTCGCCAGCTTCTCGCGCAGCCGCAGCATGCGGTCCGGGTAGCGGTTGCCCTTCTTGACGATCTCGGTGACCGCGTCGACTACCTTCTGCGACGGGGGCACCGGGTTCTCGTTGAGCATCAGGCGGCCGCACTCTGGCTGCGCCCACGCCTTGTCGAGGATGCCGGTGTTGTACTGCGGCGCGGGCAGCAGCCACGGTACGAACTTGTCCTGGATGTTCGCCATTCTTAGTGTCCTTTCGTCAGCAGGGCCCGCCGTCCGCGAGGCAGCTGCCCGCGAACGCGACCATCTCGTTGGTGGCCTTCGAGAAGGCCTCCGCGGTCTTCACCAGCGCCGGATGCGTGTTGTACTCGTCCCGGGTGTAGCCGTCCTCTTCGTAGGCCCGCTCGAAGTACGGGATCCGCATGAGCTTGTCCATGACTTCCTTGGGCGGATCGACGTCGATACGACCCTCCTGGAACTTGATGTCCTCGGCATTCGGGAAGTTGATGACCTCGTCGATGAGCGACGGCGGGCAGGTGACGATGACGTCGGCCCCGGCCTTCTCCTCGAGATGCCAGATCCTCGGCTTGCCGTTGACGGTCGGGCCAACGCGCAGCGAGCAGGAGAGCATCTTGCTCTGATAGCCGCGCTCCTTGACCAGGCGATAGGCCTTCTTGAAGATCGCAAGCTCAGCCAGGCGCACATCGCCCTCGGACAGCTCGATGCCCTTCTCCTTGCCGGCCTCGCGCAGGCCACCGAGGTCGCCGTAGCGGGCCTCCATGTGGGTGATCACCGAGCGCCACTTCGAAAGGTCGACGCCGTTCGCCTTGGCCTTCTCGAGCCCCCGCTTCACGGACTTCGCGCAGTCCATGAACTGGGGCAGGACGAAGGCGAGAGTGTTGTTCGTGGCGATGCCGCGAGAGGTGAGCTCCTCGATGACCCCGTAGCCCTGCGCGGTGCCGGGGATCTTGACCATCACGTTGGGGTTGACCGCGTGGATGTCGAGGGCCTGCGTCAGCATCGCGTCCGCGTCGAAGGCGCTGCGCGGGTCGACCTGACCGGACAGGAATCCCTCCTTGTACCCCGACGCCTCGAACAGCGGCAGGAACATGTCGGAGCCGCGCTTCACAACCTCTTTGTAGAGGAGCCAGAAGAGGCCTTCCGTGTCGAGCCCGTCGTTCTCCTTCAGGATCTGCTCAGCGACCTTCTGCCAGCGTGCCAGGTCGTCCTTGATGGCTGCCAGCGAGAGGGGCGGGTTGGTGGTGACGCCGCGGAACAGCTGCCCCGCGGGGTTGTCCGTGTCGTACATGCGCTTGAACTGGCGCTTCAGGTTGTCCTGATCGCCGGCATCCGCCTTGGCGAGCATCTTCTTGCACCAGTTGTCGAAGATGACCGGGGAGGAGTCCCACCAGATCTCCATGCCCGGACTGACTGCGACAAGGTCTTCCAAGAGATTGCGTTCTTGCATGTCTCCCCCTTGCTGATTGATTCCACGAACGTGGCGCTGCGGGCATAGAGCCGAGCCGGTCGCCGAGTCTCGGCAGGCCGTCTTCCTCGAGAAAAGCTCACACGCGAGCACCGAAACGAACAGATTCGCTCCTTTGCCGTCTGCTTCGCATGTTAGTTCACGTTCGCCGACGTGTCTAGCGCTCAACTTGGACTTTGTGCCCGCCGGTGGTCAAGCGCCTCGACCCAGTCGCGCGAACGGGCATGCCGCGGTGCGCGCGAGCGTCGCGCGAGGGCGAAGCGCGGCGCGCGGCCGGGCAAGAGAAAGGGCGCGGCGGGCTTTGCCCGCCGCGCCCTTCGTGGCTCGTTCCAGCTCTGACTCAGCTGACGCTCAGATCGAGAGGTCGCGCTCGATCTCGGCGAGCTCTTCGGCGGAACCCTGGATCCTCGGACCCTTGAACCACTTGCGGGCCGAGACGGCGTACCAGAGGCCGGCGCCGCCGATGACGACGAGCACCGCTATCGGCGCGTAGTTGAAGCTCTTGACCGTGACCGGGCTGGCTTGAGGCAGCATCAACACGATGACGATGAAGATGACCCAGACGATCGCGATCCAGCCGATCACCACGCCGTATCCGCCCAGCACCCAGGGACCGGGCTTGAAGGCCTTCGGGTTGATGCGGCGCAGGAACACAGGCGTCAGGTAGGCGATGTAGAGGCCGATGACCGCGATGGAGGTCACGGCGGCGTAGGCGGTGTAGTTGTACATGTACGGAAGGGCCAGGATGAACGCCCCGACGGCGCCGAACCAGGCGGAGCGAATGGGCACGCGAACGCGCTTGCTGACGTGGTGCCAGAAGTCGGAGAAGGGCACGGCGCCGTCTCGCGAGAACGCGTAGAGCATGCGCGAGTTCGCGGTGACCGACGACATGCCGCAGAAGAACTGCGCGACGATGACGACCAGGATGAGTAGCAGGCCGATGGTGCGGCCGGCGGCGAACTCGAAGATGGTCGCCCACGGCACGGTGGCGAGGGCGATGCTGTCGTAGCCCGTGTAAGCTACGCCCCCGATGGTGACGGGGAAGACGTGCGGGATCGCGTAGCTTACGCCGACGAGCAGGATGAAGCCGGCGACCATGGAGATCCAGATGGAGTTGACGATGCCCTTCGAGCCGGAGATGTTCGCCTGTATCGTCTCCTCGGTCACGTGGGCCGACGCGTCGTACCCCGTGAACGTGTACTGCGCGTTCAGCAGGCCGATGAGGAACACGTAGAATGGGATCGAGAATCCCGAGAGCCCCTTGAACGCGTCCCACCCCTCGCTGCCGAACAGGAACCCGAGGGACTGGTGGGAGTGCGAAGTGGGCGCCCAGTAGAGAAGGACGACGATGACCGCCACGCCGATGAGATGCCAGTACACCGAGACGTCGTTGAGGAGCGCCACCAGGCGGATGCCGAAGGTGTTCAGCAGGCCCTGAACGAAGAGGACGACGGCCAGGATGGCGATCGTGTGCCCGGGCGACAGCCAGTAGGCATTGCCGGTGTAGATGGCGAGAAAGGCCGAGATCGAGAAGGCGCAGCCGAAGGAGATGCCGGCCGTGACCGCGACCTGCCCCAGCAGGTTGAACCAGCCGGTGAACCACGACCAGATCGGGGCGCTCTTACCGGGCGCGAGCTTGGCCGCCCAGTAGTACAGGCCGCCGGCGGTCGGGAACGCCGAGCAGATCTCGGCCATCGACATGCCGGCGAAGATCACCAGCGTGCCGACGATGAGCCAGCCCCAGAGCATGGTCGGCGGGCCGCCGTGCTGGAGGCCGTAGCCGTACAGGGTCAAGCACCCGGACAGGATCGAGATGATGGTGAACGAGATCGCGAAGTTGGAGAACTTGCTCATGCTCCGGTTGAGCTCCTGGGCGTAGCCCATCTCGTGGAGCCTCTTGGTATCCTCGTCCATTTGGTTGACTGGCGGTGAAGCGGACCCCTGTTCAGTCACTGTAACCCTCCTGTTCGACGAAGCGTCCATTGGACGCATTACTTGAACGTCATTTAGTACGAGCAGACCGCCGGTGTCAAGGGTCCG
>CABEAB010000444.1_pt1 | contig 9508 bp, 8 predicted proteins | sample 3132271 | NCBI WGS metagenome assembly CABEAB01 (sample SAMEA5534342, study PRJEB31848) | metagenome | biome: tundra; feature: field; material: soil | place: USA | collected 2013-05 | depth 0.45 m
ATGGTCGCCGGCGTCGTCGACGCGGTGGAGGTCTACAACGGCAGCTGGCTCGGCGAGCGCTACGTGACGACCGCCGAGCAGATCGCCGCCCAGCTGGGCGCGGCGCGCACCGGCGGCAGCGACGCGCACGAGGCCGGGCGGCTCATGGCCTGCTACACGGAACTGCCCGACCCCGTGCGCTCCACTGCCGACGTCGTCACCGCGCTCAAGCAGAGGCGCACCATCCCCCACCGTCCCGAGGCGCTCCGCAAGCGCCATTTCGGTCTCTTCTAGGAGGTCGCACCATGGCCGGCTTCGAGGTCCAGACCCGCGAGCGCGTGGTCTTCGTCGACATCACGACGCAGGTGGCCGCCGCGGCGGCCGAGAGCGGCGTGCGTGACGGCGTAGTGGTCGTCTACGTGCCCCACACCACCGCCGGCGTGACCATCAACGAGAACGCCGACCCGTCGGTGCGCGCCGACATGAAGCTGGTCCTCGAGCGTCTCGTGCCGCAGAGCCTGCCGTTCACGCACCTCGAAGGCAACGCCGACGCCCACGTGAAGGCCAGCCTCATGGGCAGCAGCGTCACCGTGCCGCTGGCGGACGGCCGCCTGCAGCTGGGCACCTGGCAGGGCGTGTACTTCGCCGAGTTCGACGGACCCCGCCGGCGCCGCGTGCTCGTGAGCGTGCTCGCGGCGCAGTGAACCGCGAGCACGCCCGGCCTCAGCGGCCCAGGGCGCGCTCGAAGTGGTGCCGTAGAGGGTCGGTGTCGAGGCGCCCGCCCCCCTGCTTGAGGAGCAGCTTCTCGGCGGTGAAATGCTGGCCGTAGGACCACAGCTCCTTGAGCCAGGTGCCGGCGGCATCGTTGCGGAACCAGTCCATGCCGTGCCGGTCCTGCAACATCATGCGCAAGGCGCCTTCGAGCATCCAGGCGCGCAGGTAGCTGGCGCAGTAGAACCCGTCGTCGACGTCGACCAGATACATCTGCTCGGGCACGTCGACCATGGTCGCCTCGCTGAGCCTGCGGCTGTACTCGGCCGCCATGCCGCGCAGCTCGCCGGTCTGCGTGTGCAGCTCGGTCTCGTAGGCCAGCTTGGCCGCGTAGCGGCGCATGAAGTAGAGATCGTTGATGCTGGCGAAACGCACGAAGTCGTCGGCGTCGGTGAACTGCAGGTAGCGCTCGAGCCAGCGACGGTTGACCACGAGGTGGTCGAAGATGAAGGCGAAGGCCTCGGTGACGGCGTTGTCGCCGAGGTGGCGGTACTCGAAGGGGAGCTCCGGCGACGTGTGCGCGAAGTGCTCGGTGTGCCCCGCCTCGTGCAGCAGCGCGGCGTAGTCGTCCTGGCCGCCGTGAGGCAGGACGACCAGATAGATCTCGTCGGGCACGCGCACCGGCGCGCAGAAGGCCCGCGGTGACTTGAGCTCGCGGACCTCGGTGTCGAGGTGCACGTTGGTCTGGGCGTCGAGATCGATGCGCATGCCGGCGAGGGTGTGCCGGAGCGCGGGCACGAGACCGTCGGCGGTGAAGACGTCGTCGAAGCCGGGGGCGCGCCACAGGTAGGGCAGATCGGCGTAGGTGAGCTGGGCGAGGGTGATGCCCAGACGCTGACGGGCCAGACGGTCCATGACGCGCTCGTACAGACCCGCCGTATCGCGCAGAAAACCCTCGAGCTCAGCCCGCAAGAGACCGTAGTCGAGGCCCTTGACCTCCGAGTAGAGCTCCATGTAGTTGGGGTAGCCGAGTTCCGCGGCGAGATCGTGACAGCGTCGCCAGTGACGTTCGAGCAGGGGGTTGAGATGCTCCTCGGTGGCGGCCAGCCGGGCGCCCTGGATACGGGTCCGGCGGCCGGCGTCCGCCTCGTTGCCCTGCACGACCCCGGCGCGGCGCAGGCCGATGGTCTCGCCGTCGACCTCGATGGTCGTCGAGCCTTCGGTGTTGGCGATCTCGTCGACGAGATGCTTGGTCTGCTCGCCCATGAACCCGTCGACGGTGAAGGCGATGAGGTAGGCGAGGCGTCTCTTGGCGTCTTCTTCGACGGTGCGCTGATACAGAGCATCGAGCTCGTTGACGGCCTCACGCGTGAACAGCTCCGGGTAGCGGTCGTAGACCGCCGCCGTGTCGCATACGGGCTTGCGGCCCGAGAAGTGCTCGTAGTACTCGCTGTCGAGGGCGCCGACGAACTCCTCGGCTCGGCGGCGGTACGTCTCGAGGTCGGGCACGCTCACTTGTCCCTCCTTGAACGACTCATCAGGACCACGGCCGCGGCAGACCCCAGGCGGCCCGCCGTCGACTCTACCAGCTTGCGGCCGCCGTCCACAGGCCGCGAGGGGTCCTGCGGGTGGACAATCGCGCCGGTTCGCGGCGCGCGCGGGCAGCGAGTACACTGGCGCCCATGCCGCCGCGCCCCGGAGACATCGTCGAGCTTGACATCGCAACCCTCGCCTATGGCGGGCAGGGCGTCGCGCGCCTCGACGAGTTCGTCGTCTTCGTACGCGGAGCCGTGCCCGGCGACCGCGTGCGCGCCAAGGTCACGCGGCGCAAGAAGAGCCACGCCGAGGCGCGGGTCATCGAGCTCCTCACCCCCTCCCCGCGCCGCATCGCGCCCGTGTGCGAGCACACGGAGGACTGCGGCGGCTGCGAGTGGCAGACCCTCGCCTATGAGGCGCAACTCGAGTTCAAACAGCAGCAGGTCGTCGAGTCGCTGCAACGTCTCGGCCACCTCGACGGCTACGAGCTCGAGCCCATCCGCGGCATGGACGATCCGTGGCGCTATCGCAACAAGATGGAGTTCTCGTTCGGGGAGGCCGAGGACGGCGAGCTGCAGCTCGGCCTGCACCGCCGCGGCTCGTGGCGCGAGATCGTCGAGACCACGGATTGCCGCCTGGCCTCAGTGCGCATCAACCGGGCGCGGCAGGCCGTGGCCGACGCCGCACGCGCCCTCGGTCTGCGCCCGTATGGACGGGACCACCACCACGGCCTGCTGCGCCATCTGGTGGTCCGCGAGGGCCTTTCCAGCGGCGACCTCCTCCTCAACCTCTTCGTCTCGGCGCGCTTTCCCGAGGAGGCCGAGCTCGTCGCCTGCGTCGCCGTCGACTGCGGCTGCACGTCGTTCGGCATCACGGTCAACGAGACGCCGGCCGACGCGGCGGTGGGCGACGGCCCGCACATGCTGCACGGGCCGCCGTACATCCACGAGCGCCTCGTCGGCGTCGAACTGCGGGTGCCGGCCGCGGCGTTCCTGCAGACCAACAGCGCCATGTGCGAGACTCTCTCTGTCAAGGCCCTGGCCTTCGCCGCCTCCGACCCTGCCAGGCCAGCCGTCGACCTGTACTGCGGCATCGGCTCGCTCAGTCTCCCCCTGGCGCGCGGCGCGCGACAGGTGCAGGCGGTGGAGATCCAGGAGGAGGCCATCGTAGCGGCGCGCGAAAACGCGTCTCGGAGCGGCGTCGCCAACGTCGACTTCTACGCGCGCGACGTGCGCCCCCTGCTCAAGTTCCCGCCTCACCCGACGCTCGATGCCGGGCGCGACGACGACGCCGAGCGCCCGGCGGTCGTCATGGTCGACCCGCCGCGCGCCGGGCTCGCCCGCAGGGCGCTCCAGCGCGCGGCGGCGCTCGGCGCGGAGCGCTTCGTCTACGTGTCGTGCAACCCCACCACGCTGGCCGGCAACGGCGCCGAGCTCGCGGAGCTGGGCTACAGCCTGCAGCGGGTCGCGCCGGTCGACATGTTCCCGCAGACGCACCACATCGAGACGGTCGCCCTGTTCACGCGCGACGCCTGACGACGAGCGGCGGCCGGTCAGGCTGCGCCCGCCGGCCCCCCGCCCCGCCGCAGCTTCCGCCACAGCAAATCACCGTTGGCGGCGAGGAAGGCCACCGAGAGCAGTGGAAGCGCCGGCAGCGCCGTCCACCACATCGCCGCCGCGATGGTCGCCAGGAACGAGACGACCATGGCCACGGCGCTCCACCCCACACGCAGCCCGAAGCGTCGTGCCGATCCCAGGTAGAGAGCCAGGAAGATGACGTCGCTGATCCCCAGCCCCGTGTACGCCTCGCTGTAGGTGTAGCCGGCCCACGTGACGGCGACCGTGAAGTAGCCGACCACCACCGGCCCCTTGTCGAGGATGGCCTTGGTGGGGCCCGCCGCCACGCTCACGACGTCGACGGCCGCCGAGACCACGGCGACGATCACGATCCAGCTCAGCTTCTCGAGCTCCTCGGCGATCCAGATGCCCAGGGCGGCCGCGGCGACGACCTTGGCGACGTTGGCGAGCGGCGCCCAGCCGAGCCAGACGAAGAGGATGGCCAGCGGCAGGGCCGCCGCCGTCAGCAACGGCAGGCGGCGGCCCAGCGCGTGCAACGGCAAGAGGCCCCACACCAGCACGGCGACCAGCGAGAGCACGAGCGCCGAGGAGAGCATGATGTCCGCCCTGACCGGCGGCGCCGGGAGCCTGCTGCTGAGGAAGCCCCAGAGGACGATCAGGGCGCCCGCGACGACGGCCGGCACCAGGCGCTTCATGGCCTTAGTCCGGCCCGCGACGGGGCCCTTCGGGCTCGCGGACCGCTCAATAGCGCTTCGCCGATTAGTACGGCGGGATGTTGTCGTACCACTCGCCGAGACGGCGGAACGCGCGCCAGAAGGCAGCCTTGAGGCGCTGCTCGTCGAGGGAGGCGTCGATGTCGGGGGTCACGAGCACGTCGGCGGCCGGCGTGAACTCCACGATCTCTCCGGGCTCGTAGGCAAGCTCGCGAGCGAGGGGGACCTTGGCGCCGTTGAGCGCCTGCACGGTCTCTTCGCCCATGGCCACGATGAGCTTGGGGTTCACGATGGCGAGCTCGCGGCGCAGATGCTCGAGGCACTTGGCCTCGGGCTTGCCGCCGCGCACCTCCCCGCACTTGACGACGTTGGTCCCGTAGAGCTGGAGCGGATCGATCTTGAGCCGTTGGCAGCTCTTCATGAGCGCCGTGCCCGCGCGCCCGAAGAACGCCACGCCCTCGTGCAGCTCGGACGGTCGCGCCTGGTACTTGAGCATGAAGATGTCGGCCATCGGGTGGCCGGAGCCGATCACCGGCATGGTGCGCGCGTGGCTGCACCTGGAGCACCTGAGGATCTCGCCGGTGAGCTCGTTGATCTCCGAGATCGCCCGGGTCAGGTACTTGTCGTAGATCTCATTGGGTTGCGCCACGCGGTACCTCGGTTCGGGGTGTCCGCTAGGTAGTTCGCGCCTGTCCGGCCAACTCCTCGCGACCTCTCCGCAAATCCGGGGCGGGATGCATTATCCGCGCGCTATGCAGGGGAATCATCCTGCCCCGCGCCCCGGGACGGCCCGCCGATGGTGGTCTGGATGAACTTGAGCGATTGAAGGTAGATGAGGCTCCTGGGGCGGCGCACGATGCGACTCTCGGCGAGGGCCGCGACGAAGTCCCTCGGCCCGGAGAAGTCGTCGATGCCACACAGGGCCGTGCCGATGCCGGGGAGCACGTGCGAGTCGCTCCCCGCGGCCGCCGGGATGCGGTAGCGCTGGGCGAAGCGCGCGGCGAGCTCGTTGAACCCGGGGAAGGCGAGGCGCGAGTTGAACACCTCGAGCACGTCGATATCGGCGACGTTGGCGCGCAGCACCTGAGGACTGGGGATGGTGTGCAGGCGGTCGAACGGGTGCGGCACGTACACGACGCCGCCCTGCGCCTTGATGGCGGCGATCGTCTCGGCAAACGTCATGCCGCCGGGGATCGTCCGCTCCAGGAACAGGCCGATAACCTCGCCTTCACTGGTCTTGACCTCCTCCCCGACGATCACACGTACGCCGTAGCGGTCGGCGATCTCGCGCGCCTCGAGGCCGCCGGCGGCGCTGTTGTGGTCGGTGATGGCCACGACGTCGAGCCCGACCTCGCGGGCCCGCTCGAGGATGTCGGCCACCGGCATCACGCAGTCCTTGCTGTGGTGCGTGTGGATGTGGAAGTCGGCGAACAGCTCGCGCTGCTGGCGGCGGCGGCGCGGCAGCGGCTGCCGCCGCCTCCCCGCCACCTGCTCGTACACGCCCTCGATCTCGCCGGCCACGCGCTCCCAGTCGTAGCGGCGCACGGTGCGCAGCCCCTCGTGCGCCAGGCGGCCGGCAAGCGTCGGGTCATCGAGCAGGCGCCGCAGGGCGGCGGCGAGCTCCCGCGGCCGGCGCGGCGGCACGAGCAGGCCGTCGGCGCCGTCGTAGACGACCTCGTCGTAGCCGGGCAGCCGCGAGGCCACGACAGCCGCGCCGCAGGCCATGGCCTCGAGCAGCGCCACCCCGGCGGTCTCGGGGCCCAGGGACGGCGCGCAGAACACGTCGGCGCGCCGGTACAGATCCGGCATGGCGGCGTCGGCCACGCGCCCGAGAAAGCGCACGCGGCCCGCGAACGCGGGCGGGACGAGCCGCGCGTAGCGCCGCTCCTGCCGGTCGGCGCCGCAGACGTCGAGCGTGAGCTCAGCAGCGCGGTCGTCGAGATAGCGGAGCGCGCGCAGCAATACGCCGAGACCCTTGCGCCGCGACTCGACGCCGGCGAAGAGCACGCGGAGCGGGCCGGGCTCCCTGCCGTCGTCGGCCCGGAAGCGCTGCAGATCGACGCCCGGCGGGATGACGCGGTAGGCGCCGGGAAAGGTGAGCGCGGCCGTGTCCCTCGTCGCCCGCGAGGAGGCGACGGCCGCGTCGAGCGAGTCGAAGAGACGCCGCAGTTGGGGCCGCGTGGCCCAGAACGGCGCCATGCGCTCCGGGTTCGCGTGAAACGTCGCCACCAGCGGGCAGCCGGCGTGACGCAGCGCCGTCCATCCGAGGCCGGGGACGAACGGCTCGTTGAGGTGCAGGACGTCGAGATCCTCAGCCTCGAGCAGCACGTCGATGTTGGCGATCAGGTCCGCCGGAGCGGCGATGAGCTTGAGCGAGCGGCTCTCGCGCACCGCGTAGGTGGCGCCGGCGAAGAAGAAGCGCGGGTACGGCTCGTCCGGCAAGAAGACCGTCGGCTGCTCGCCGGTGAGCACGGCCTGCACGCGGCGCTGCGCCTCGCCGACCGCGAGCCGGTCGTCGCTGGGGGCGATCACGGTGACGCGGTGGCCGCGCGCCGTGAGCCGCTCGACGAGCGCCTCCACCTGGCGGTTCACGCCCGAGGGCGTCGTCCAGAGAAAGGGCGTGAGGATGCCGATCTTGTGGCCCATGACGCCCATGCTACCGCACGTAGCCGGGCAGGCGCAGGCGTCAGCCCTGGCAGACGGCGGCGGCGCCGGGACCCTCGCCGGCGATGAACTCCTCGGTCATGCGGCGACACTGATCGTCGGGATGCTGCACCGGCGGCGACTTCATGAAGTAGCTACTGGGGCCCTCGAGCGAACCGGCGAGCCCGCGGTCGAGCCCGATCTTGGCGCAGCGCACGGCGTCGATGACGATGCCCGCCGAGTTCGGCGAGTCGACGACCTCGAGCTTGAGCTCGATGTTGAGGGGCACGTCGCCGAAGGTGCGGCCCTCCATGCGGATGTAGGCCCACTTGCGGTCGTCCAGCCACTCCACGTAGTCGCTCGGACCGATGTGGACGTTCTTGGCGCCCATGTCGTAGTCGAGCTGGCTGGTGACGGCGTTGGTCTTGCTGATCTTCTTCGACTCGAGGCGCTCGCGCTCGAGCATGTTGAGGAAGTCGGTGTTGCCGCCCACATTGAGCTGGCTGGTGCGCTCGAGCTTGACGCCGCGCTCGCGCATGAGGCGCGTCAGCACACGATGCACGATGGTGGCGCCGACCTGGCTCTTGATGTCGTCGCCGATGATCGGCACGCCCGCCTCGACGAAGCGCTTCTGCCAGTAGGGCTCGCGAGCGATGAACACGGGGATGCAGTTCACCATGGCGCACCCAACCGTGAGGATCTGCTCCGTGTACCACTTGGTGGCCTCTTCGCTGCCCACCGGCAGGTAGTTGACCACCACGTCCGCCTGGGTCTCCTTGAGGATGCCGACGATGTCGGCGGTGGCGCCGGGCGCCTTCTCGATGATCTGCGAGAGGTACTTGCCGAGGCCGTCGTGGGTCATGCCGCGCGCGACCTTGACGTCCTTCTTGGGCACGTCGCAGAACTTCACGGTGTTGTTGGGCTTGGTGAAGATAGCCTCGCTGAGATCCTTGCCCACCTTGTTCTTGTCGATGTCGATCGCGGCCACGAACTCGATGTCGCGGATGTGGTAACCGCCGAGCACGGGGTGCATGAGGCCGGGGACGAAGTCCGACTTCTTGGCGTTCTTGTAGAACTCAACGCCCTGCACGAAGGATGAGGCGCAGTTGCCGGCGCCGATGATCGCAACGCGTACCGGATTACCCAAGATCGGTCTACCTCCACTTGCAGCGGCCGCGTGCGCGGCCGCCTCGATGCGCACCGCCCGCGGGCGTGCGCAACGCTCCCCGCTGGCTCAACGATAACGCGCGAGAGTATATCACGCAGTCGCGCGGAGCTTGCGCATCACGTGGACCATGCGGTGCAGCACGGTCAGCGAGGTCAGCACCGCGAGCAGGTACACGACCCAGACGAGCAGGCTCGCCTCGCCGAGGCGCCAGCCGGAGAAGAGGAGGCCGACGCCGAGCACGACGATGCGCTCCGGGCGCGACATGAGACCCACCTTGCAGTCCACGCCGAGCGCCTCAGCGCGGGCGCGCGTATACGAGACCATCTGGGCCGCCCCCATGAACACCAGGACGGCGGCCGTGGGCCACCACTCCCCTTGACGCGCGAAATACACGGCGAGAGCCCCGGAGACCAGGAGCTCGGAGATCCGGTCGGTCGTCGAATCGAGGAAGGCGCCCGCCTTCGTGGGTCCCACACCGGCGCGCGCCACGGCGCCGTCGAGGGCGTCGCAGATCGCCGCGAGGGCGAGCACGAGCGCCGCCCACACGAAGTGGCCGGCGAGGATGATCGGCGCCGCGCCGACGTGCAGCAGCAGACCGAAGATGGTGAGCATGTCGGCGGTCAGGCCGAGGCGGGCGAGCACGACGCCGACCTTGAAGAAGCCGCGGCGCGCTCCGTCGGTGTACCGGGTCTTGAGGTTCGCCACGTCAGCCGTCGCGCTCGCGCACCGTCACGGCGCGCGTGCCTGCAACGTCGCTCGTCTGGAGACTGGCGGCGAGGACGTAGGCCGCCAGCAGCACGAGCACGCTGCCGACCGCGTCGACGAAGAAGTGGTTACCGGTGGCGACGATGGCGAGGAGCACCAGCGCTGGGTACGCGAAGCCGCCCCAGCGCAGCCAAGTCTGGCGCGCCAGCATGAAAACGGCGAGCGCCAGGAACAGCGCGTAGGCGAAATGGAGGCTGGGCATGGCCGCGAAGGGGTTGGCGAGAAAACCGTTCTCGAAGATGGACGGCCGTTTGCCCTGCAGGTAGCTGATGTCGGCGATGCCGGAGGTGAAGATCATGCGCGGCGGCGCCGTGGGCAGCAGGAAGTAGAGCAGGACCGCCATGAAGTTCATGGCGAGGAACCAGTTGCGGAACTGCGTCCAGCGGCTGCGGCGCTGCGTGAAGATCCACACCATG
>CABEAB010000446.1_pt1 | contig 9483 bp, 7 predicted proteins | sample 3132271 | NCBI WGS metagenome assembly CABEAB01 (sample SAMEA5534342, study PRJEB31848) | metagenome | biome: tundra; feature: field; material: soil | place: USA | collected 2013-05 | depth 0.45 m
ATATTGTATAACCTTTGGAGCGGATTTCCAGTGTCAAGTTAGCAATCGCGAAGGTTTCATGGGGAGCTGGACGGCGGCAGGCGCCAGCCGACCGCCGTCTCCACGGCTTCGCCGCGCATCACGTTGTAGAGCACGCACTCGGCGCCGGCCGCGTCGGCCACCGCCCTGGCCAACGCCATGAGACCGGCTTGGTCGCCGGGCGCCAGCGTCTTCAGCCGCTCGCGGATCGCCGCCAGGCGCGGGTCCTCCGGGGCCGGCGGCGCGGACGTCGCGCCGTCACCCGCAGGCTCCGCGGCGACAGCCGGATCCGCCGGCCGGTCTCCGGCCTCCGCGCGCCCCACCAGGTCCAGGCCCACGATGCCGTCGCCGATGACGGCTTCGATCTGCCAGGCCAGCGCCTTGTCCGGCTCGGCGGCGAGGCGCGCCCTCATCTCGCCGCTGAACGGCGGCTTGAGAGCCTCCTGGAACGCCGCCGCGGCGGCGGCGCGGTCGTCGGCGCACACCCGCGAGATGAACTCGTGGCCCACGAGCTCCTTCTCCGCCGCGCCGACGGCGCGGCGGAACGACGGGCTCACGAACGTCATCACGCCGTCGCGGTCGACCTCGACGACGAAAGCGGTCTGCGTGTCGGCCAGCAGCTGCAGGCTCTTGCGCAGGCGGCGGACCTCGTCGTGATCGATGGTCTCCACGTCCGGCTTGCTGATGAAGAGCAGGTAGGCCATCGCCCGGGGCTCGCCCCTCTCGGCGACCGGCCCCAGGGAGACGCGCACCCAGACCTGCTCGCCGTCCGGGCGGCCGAGGTGCTCTTCGAAGACCTGCTCGCCCTCACGGCGAAAGCCGCGGGCGCGGTCGGGCCAGCCCGGCATGACGCTGGACCACTGCCGCCCCAGCAGGTCGGTGCTCGCGCCGCCCACGATCTTGAGAAGCGGCGCGTTGAGGGCGATCGTCTTGCCGGCGTCCGAGACGACGGCCACGGGCTGCTCCAGCGGCAGGTGCGACAGCACCTCGAACACGGTCTCGATCCGCTGGCGCACCGCGTAGGGCACCTGCGGCGCCATCCAGTACTCCTGCCCGAGCCCGTCCGGGGACGGACCCTGATCCTCCATCAACATCCTGGTCCAGTCGTTCACTGCCGCCTGCTTAGAGAGTAGGGGGGAACGTGCAGTCTACACGCCGACCTTGTACATCGTGCGCTCGCCGAGCCCGGTGACGACCTTGGCGTAGCCGCACAGCTCGGCGTCGAGGGCGGGATCGCCGGTGTCGACGAGCAGAGGCCGGCCCTCCAGCGACAGGAGCTTGGTCTGCGTGGCGATGACGATGATCGCGGCCGTGCCCACGCGGCGGATCACGGCCGGGCTGATCTGCTGGTTGCCGCGACCGAAGATGTGGCCCTGACCGCCGATCACGGTGACCACGATGTGCGCCTCGGAGTGTGTCTGCAGGAGTCGCAGCAGGTCCTCCTCGGTGACGTCCCTGCCGGCGAGAGCCCCGTCGCGCACGGCGTCGACGCCGAGCAGCGTCTTCTCGAGGCCGAGACGGGTCATGATCGTGCGCGTGGTCGTGCCCGGGCCCAGGATGTACAGGGCGCCCGGGCTCATGTCGCGGATCACCTCGGTGGCGACGTCGTTGAGGGCGCGCTCCTCGCCGGCCACCCCGCCGGCCTTGGCGCTCTGCGTGAGCCCGCGGGCATACGGCACCGACATGTAGCCGTAGAGGCGCGCCGAGACGCGGTTCTCGCGAAAGGCCTCCTCGTCGATGTCCATGACCTCTCCCTCACGCAGGCGCACGGCCGCCGGGCGTTGGTGAAGGAAGAGCGCCGCCACGTCGCCGGCGGCGGCCGGCGTCGTGGCGTAGACGGCCGAGTGGATCTTGACGCCGGCAGGCACGCCGATCACGGGCACGCGCTGGCCGACGGCATTGCAGATGTTGCGCGCCGTGCCGTCGCCGCCGGCGAAGAGGATCAGGTCGACGCCGGCGGCCAGCAACTCGCGGGCCGCCTGCTCGGTGTCGGCCGGGGTCGTAACCACGAACTCGCCGGCCGCGCCCAGAGCGGCCTCGTCGCGGCCGCGATCACGCTCCGCGGCGGCCCAGGTAGGACGGCCGCAGAATGTGCCCAGCACGCGCGGCTCGAAGCCGGCCGCGCGGGCCTCGTCTGCGCCCATCTCGGCCGGCCAGGCGACGATCTCGACGTGATCGCGCACGCGCGCCAGGCGCTCGAGCGCCAGCCGTGCGCGCCGCGGAGCGTCGCGCACGGCGCCCAGCTCGAGCGCCCGCCGCAGGATCTCCGCGCCGTCGCTCCCCTTGAGGCCTACCCGGCCGCCGACGCCGGCGACGGGGTTGACGATCAGCCCAAGCCTCTTCACTTCTGCTTTAGGATGCGCTTCTTGTAGGCGCGCCAGGTGAAGGCCCACTCCTTCGGGTCCTCCATGGCCTCGGTGCGCCGCATCTGGTCGATGGGCTGGGCGTGCGGCGCGTCGAGCACGAACTGCGCGTCGGCGTAGGCCTCGTCGCTGCCCTTCTTGATGACCGCGGCCCACTCGTCGAGGTCGTCTTTGCTGTAGGTCTCGCAGGGCTCCGGCGTGAACGGCTCGGGCACCACCCACGGGTGATGGCTCATCCAGAAGCTCTGGATGCCGAAGTCGACCATGCGGTCGCGCAGAGCCTCGGTGCCGACGCCCGTGTCCTCCTTGAGCTGCTCCAGGCTGTAGCGCACCTGGTCGAGCCGGCGGTGGCCTTCGGCATACGGCCGGCTCACGCCCTTGACCGCCATCAGCAGGTTGTCGAGGTAGTTGTTGTTGAGCACGCTGATCTCGGCGACCTCCCTGAGGCCCTCGGGACCCATGTTGCGGATCCACGCGTAGGCACGGATGACGCCCATCCAGTTGCCCAGGAAGCCGCGCACGCGGCCGATGCTCTCGGGACGGTCGTAGTCGAGGTGGTACTTGTCGCCGACCTTGGTCACCACCGGCACCGGCAGGTACTTGGCCAGCTCCTCGGTGCACAGGTAGGCCCCGGTCGCCGGACCCTCGCAACTGTGCGGGCTCGAGAACGTCTTGTGCAGGTTGAAGTGGCAGGCGTCGAAGCCGGCGTCGCGCGCCCGGGCGAACCCCAGGATGCCGTTGGCGTTGGCCTGGTCGGTGAAGGCCAGGGCGCCGGCGTCGTGCAGGACCTCGACGTACTTGTCGATCTGCGGGTTGTAGATGCCGGTGTCCTCGGGGTTGGTGATCATGCAGCCGACCGTGCGCTCGCTGACGGCCGCCTTGAAGGCCTCGAGGTCCGGGTAGCCGTTCTCGTCGGGCATCACGGTGATGACCTTGAAGCCGGCGACCATCGGTGTGGCGGCGTCGCAGGGGTGCGAGAAGATCGTCGTGATCATCTCGCGGCGCTGGTCGAGCTTGCCCTTGGCCTCGAAGTAGCGGCGCATGACGCACGCGTTGGTGAACACCGCGTGCGAGCCGCCGCCCGGCTGCAGCGTGAAGGCGTCCATGCCGCTGATCGACTTCAGGTACTGGCCGGTGTTGTAGACGATCTCGAGCAGGCCCTGCATCGTCTCTTCATCCTGCCACGGGTGCACGTCGGCGGCCTTGTGACCGCGGATCAGCTCCTCGTGCATCTTGGGGCTGTACTTCATCGTGCAGGTGCCCTCGCCGATGTCGCTGCCGAGGTCCATGCCGAGCGTCATCTGCGAGTAGCGCAGGTAGTGGCGCAGCACCTGGTACTGCGCCATCTCGGGCAGGTCGGGGGCGGCCGCGCGGCTCATCCCCTCGGGGATGTAGCTCGCGGCCTCACCCACAGCCGCCGTCACGTCGGCTTCGGCGAGCGGCACGAGGATGCCGCGCTCGCCGGGCGCGCCCTGCTCCATGATGAACGGCTCGTCCCAGCGCGGGGCCTGGTAGTCGCGCAGCACGCCGCCGTCGCGGCGCAGCTTGGCCAGACGGGCGACCTTCTCGTGCGGCGTCTCGCTCATGCCGTCACCTCCTTGACGGCCGCGGCCAAGGTCTCGATGTCGGCCTGGTCGTAGTACTCGGTGACGCAGTAGAGCGCGCTCTGGCCGAGCTCGGGGAACTCGGCCGAGAGGTCCTTGCCGCCGAAGATCTGGTGGCCGAGCAGCTTCTTGTTGACCTCGGCCACCGTCTTGCCCGTACCGTCGAAGTCGACGACGAACTCCTTGAAGAAGCTCGGCGAGAGCTTGATCCGCACACCGGGGATCTCGCCGAGCAGCTTCGCCGCGTAGTGCGAGCGGGCGATGCAGGTCTCGCCGAGCTCCTTGAAGCCCTGCGGGCCCATCACGGCCATGTACACGGCCGCGGCGATCGTCCAGAGGCCGGAGGCGGTGCCGACCCAGTCCTTGCCCTGGTCGCGGGCGCCGTAGCTGGTGCGCTCGGCCAGCGCTTCGGCGACGGCGTACTGGCCGGGGGTGGCGGTCTCCATGACCGTGTAGAGCTCGAGCGGGCACTCCTGGGCGAACACGGGGTCGTCGTCCTTGAAGGCGATGAACCCGGAGCAGCCGCCGCCGGCGTGCATGTGCATACCGAGCCCCTGGATGTCGCCGCAGGCGATGTCGGCGCCCAAAGCGCCGGGCGGGGCGAGCACGCCGAGCGTGATCGGGTCGACGCCGGCGAGCGCCAGGGCGCCGTGCTCGTGGGCGATCTTGACGATCTCGGCGCCGTGGGCCTCGATCGTGCCGAGGTAGCCCGGGCTCTCCCAGTACACGGCGGCGAAGGAGTCGTCGAGCTTGGCGCGCAGGTCGTCCAGGTCGACCATGCCGGTCTCTCTGTCCCACTCGTAGAAGCGGATCTTGGTGCTGTTGGCCATCGCCTCGGGCTGGCACAGGGTGCGCGCCTCCATGAGCCGCATCGGGCTCATGTGCGACGGCGCCAGCACCTTGTCGCGACCGGTGATGCGCCGGGCCATGCGAAACGAGCGCCCGGCGACGTCGCCCCAGTCGTAGATGGGGTTGGCGACGGCGTCGTAGTCGAGCAGCTCGCCGAGCATGCTGTTGAACTCAAAGCGCGTGAGGTACTTGCCGAGGTCCGAGTAGTCGCCGCCGCAGTAGGCGCTGACGAACTCGGCCCGGTTGATGACCTCGTCGACGATGGACGGCACGTGATGCTGCCAGCAGCCGGCGCCGCAGAAGTTCAAGTAGTCGACGCTGGAGACGTTTTTGTCGAGCAGGCCCTGGACGTGCCGGCGCAGGTCGCGCTCCGCGAGGATCGCCGGCGGGATGTCGAGAGGCGCCTTGCAGCGCAGGCGGTCGGGGATCTCGGCGTAGATCTCCTCGACGCTGCTCAGCCCGAGCTCGTCGAGCATGGCCTGCTTGGTGGCCGGCGCCGCGTTCGGGATGTAGGGATGGATGAACGGTTTGCCTGCCATCTGGGGTCTAGTTCTCCTTTTGCGGCAAGGATGGGAGGCCCTGGGGCGCTCAGCCGCTCCCCAGGCCGTAGTCGTCGAGGACCGTGTGGATGATGCCAGAGAGGCGCGCCTGGTACTTGGCGCGCCCCGACGGCGCGCAGTGCCAGAGGTCGACGAAATCGCGGCTCACGAAGCCGACCTTGCCGACGAAATCGTAGTACCGGATGTGGTACTCGGCGGCGAGCGCACGGCATCCCTTGGCGTACCGTGCGCGTGGTGCGTCGAGCGCCGGCCGCACGATCGCGTTGTTGAACGTCAGGTTGACGAGCACCGGGTGCAGGTCCAGCCGCTGGCACTCGGCGATGAGCAGCTCGAGCTGATGGTGGTTGTAGGAGTAGCGCTGCTTGAACACCGGGTAGCGTCGCGCGAGCCAGTCCCTGAGCAGCGCACGCTTAGCCGAGTTGCCGAGCACGTCGCGGCTGGTGAAACGGTGCTGCGTGTAGCTGGTCAGGATGGAGCCGTGGGGGATCGCCGTGGCCGCGGACGTGGATGCCGGCGGCGAGGTCGTGTAGCGCCCGAGGTTGATGCCGATGAGCACCACCGAGGGCACGTGCGGCATCTTGTCGACGATCGTGATGTCGCCCAGGTAGCTTTGGCTGGCGGCGCCGAAGTTGATCGCGCGGATCGTGTGGCCGACCAGGCGCGAAACCTGGTCGCTCCACGGCTTGTCGAGCGTGGTGCACTCGCGCGCCGCCGAGCCGCCCAGCAGATAGACCACGGGGACCTTCGGCGGCGCCGTCTGGAACTGATCTAGCACCGCCCACAGGTGCCGCCAGTCGTCACCGTGGTGGAACGTGGAACTGAGGGCGCCGGCCGGCGCGGCCACGCCGAGCAGCGCGCCGGCCAGCGCGAGCAACAGGAGCGGGCCGGCGATCGCGCCGGCGAGGCGCCGGCGCCGGCGCGACAGCGCACGTCCGTAGTGGTCATCCATGAGGTACCTCCTCATTCGTAGCTGTAGCCGGCGGCGGTGCCGTAGTCGATGCTGATGAGCGCGCCGGTGATGGGCGCCGCCGCGGGGCCGGCGAGGTAGAAGATGAGCTCGGCGACCTGCGCGGGCGTGATGAAGCGCGCCTTGTCGCGCTGCGGGTAGCTGGCGAGCAGGCGCTTGAAGTAGCCCTCGGGGTCGCCGCCGCCGAAGTCGCGCGCCTGGCCTTCGAGCATGGGCGTCATCACGTCCGCCGGGCACACGGCGACGCAGCGCACCAGGAACGGAGCGAGCTCGAGCGCGAGCGACTTGGTGAGCAGGCTCACGCCGCCCTTGGAGGCCGTGTACACGGCCGTCTCCGGCGTGCCGACCACCCCCGCGTCGGAGCTGAGATTGATGATGCAGCCCTCGGTCTTCTTGAGATGCGGGATCGCGTAGCGGCAGCAGAAGAACGTGCCCTTGAGGTTCACGCCGAGGACCTTGTCCCACTCTTCCTCGGTGGTCTGGTCACTCGGGCCCTCGGTCCAGACGCCGGCCGTGTTGACGACGACGTCCACACGGCCGGCGTCGGCGGCCGCGGTGTCCATGAGGTTCTGGCAGTCGGCGGGGACGCTGACGTCGCAGGTGAGCGCGTGCACCGTGGTCAGCGCGGCCAGCTCGCCGGCGAGCTCTTCGAGAGCGACGGCGTTGAGATCGCCGAGAACGAGGGTCGCGCCGGCAGCCGCGAAGCGGCGCGCCACGGCCGCGCCGATGCCCCCGGCCGCGCCGCTCACGACGACCGTCCTGCCGTCAATGTCGTAACTCATGCGTCCCCCCATGCATACATTGCACGGTCCTTCACTCTGCGTAGCTTACAGCGGCCGCCCTGAGCTGGCCATTCCGGCCGTCCGGCTCACCCGCCCTCAGAGCCGAGAGTGCGGCTAGCCTCAGTAGTACAGCTCGCTCGGCCCCTTGTACTCCTGGATCGTGTTGCCGCCGTCGATCACCACGAGCTGCCCGGTGATGTAGCTCGCGTCGTCGGAGCCGAGGAAGCAGATGAGCTTGCCGACCTCGGCCGGCGTCGCGGCGCGCCCGAAGGGCGTGTTCTCGGCGCCGGCGCGCTCGCCCTCGGTGGTCGACCCGGTGTTGATCCACCCTGGACCGACGGCGTTGACGGTGATGCCGTGCTTGGCCACGTCGAGCGCCAGCCCGCGGGTCATGCCCAGCACGCCGGCCTTGGCGGCGCAGTACACCGACTCCTCCGGGTTGGCGACCACCGGCCCGGTGACCGACGAGACGTTGACGATGCGCCCGTACCCACGCTCGATCATCCCGCCGATCACCGTACGCGTCACGTTGAACTGGGTCTTCAGATTGATGGCGATGCCGAAGTCCCAGTCCTTCTCGCTCATGTGGGCGAAATCGGTGAAGTCCTCATCCATGCCCTCGATGACCATGCCGGCGTTGTTCACGAGCACGTCGATGCGGCCGTGGCAGGTGACGGCTTCGGCCACGGCCTTCTGCACCTCGTCCATCTTCGTGAGGTCGGCGGTGTGCGACGAGACCGTGAAGCCCTCCTTGCGCAGCTCGTCGGCGCAGGCGTGCACCTTTGGAGAGATGTCGACGATGGCGAGCAGCGCGCCCTCCTCGCCGAACACCCTGGCCGTGTTGAAGCCGATGCTGTTGGTCTTCGCGACCCCGGTGATGAGGGCGACCTTGCCCTCGACCCTGCCCTTGCGCTCCACGCTGTCCGCTCCCTTGCTCGAGCTGCGGCCGCTGATCCGGCCGGCGACGATCGGTACACGCATGCTATGTCGCCGGCCGCAGGAGTGTCACCACCCGGCGGCCCCGCGGCGCGAAGGACAAGCGGGTTCATCCTCCCGAACCTCCCTAAGAAGTGCAAGACTGTGGGAGTTTTAGTAAAGTTATCGCCCGGAAATGCCGATTCACTGAAGCAGAGTCATGGACAGCGTCGGACAGAGAGCAGACACCACCTGGTTGCGCGTCGCCGACGTGGCGCGCCTGCTCGGCGTGAGCGTCAACACGGTGCGGCGCTGGACCGACGCGGGGCGCATCGCCGCCTACCGCAGCCCGGGAGGCCATCGCCGCTACCTCGCCGAAGACGTCCACGCGCTTCTGTCAGAAGAAGAGGTCGCGGGAGCCACGGCGCACCCCGGCGACTTCGCCGAACTGCGCCGTCAGACCCAGGACCTGCGCGCCGTCGTGCAGGCGGGCCTCGACCTGACGGCGCTCCTCGCAGATGCGCCGCGCGACGTGCCCGAGCACGTCGCGCGGCGCCTCTGCGAACTGACCGACGCGCCTCGCTGCGACGTCTTCGTGCGTCAGGGCGACCGGCTGCGGCTCGCCGTCTCCGTCGACGGCGGCGAGCTCGACGAAAGCCGCATCGGCGATTCGTGGGCGCTGGACGACTGGCTGCCGGAGAGCGGCGCACCCGACACTCTGTCGGCGGCCGCCTTCGCCGCGGACGGTGGCCGCCAGGGACAGCGCGTGCGCCGCGCCCTGCAGCGCCGCGGCTGCCGGTCGCTCGTGTGGGCGCCGATGACGGTGCGCGGCGTCTTCATCGGCGCCGTGGAAGTGAGCGACGCGCGAGCGCGCGACCTCGGGCCGCAGGTCCCGGTGGTCGCCGGTCTCGCGCGCATCTGCGCCCACGCCGTCGACCTCGACGCGACCTACCGCACGCTGGAGCATCGCGACAAGGCCATCCGCGACCTCATGGATCTTTCGCAGGAGGTCGCGCAGACGCCCGAGCTGGACGCGTTCGCCGAGCGTTTCGCGCTGCGCCTGATGACGGCCGTGAACGCCGACTGTGTCGACCTCTACCGCGTCAGCGGCGGCGTCATCCGCCTGCTCCTCGACCTCACCCGCGAAGGCGTGGACCGCTCCAGGTACGACAAGATCCTCGACACGTCCCAGTATCCTTCCCTCGAGAGGACGCTCATCGACCACACACCGCTCGTCATCGACAGCCTGGCGGACCCACGGCTGTCTCCCGAGGAGGTCGAGCGCTATCGCGAGTGGGGCTACGCCAGCTCGCTCACCATGCCCCTGGTCGCCGGGGGCACGATCGTCGGTCTGGCCGAGCTCTACGACGACGCCGAGCGCGACTGGGAGCTCGAGGTCGAGTACCTGACCGGGGTGATGCAGCT
>CABEAB010000447.1_pt1 | contig 9386 bp, 8 predicted proteins | sample 3132271 | NCBI WGS metagenome assembly CABEAB01 (sample SAMEA5534342, study PRJEB31848) | metagenome | biome: tundra; feature: field; material: soil | place: USA | collected 2013-05 | depth 0.45 m
CCAGGGATCGCCGGCGTGTACACGTAGGCGATGCGCGTCTTGTCCTGGACGAGCAGATGCTTCTTGGTGAGATTGTTCATCACCGTCATCACGGTGGTGTAGGCGATCTGCCGCCGCTCGCGTAGCGTCTCGTAGACTTGCCGGACCGTGGTCTGATCGTGTTGCCAGACCACCGCCAGGATGTCGGCCTCCAGGGAGCCGATGCCGGTGAACGGCGCCCCTTTCGTGCTGCGCATCCACTTGGGCCGGTTTGATTCTTCCATCACGATCCCTTTCGCCAGATGATCTCGGAGTGCGTCCGCACGCTGGACGCAGTACGTATGTAGTGCTACGTATTCCCGCTTACTCCAAACTCACGCCCATGCCTGTAGTAGAATCGAGCGCCAGTGCCTGAAGGAGGTGTGCCTGTGTCTGCCGATGTCGAATTGCTGAGATCGCTGTGCCTCGCCCCGGGCCCGACGGGGTTCGAAGCGCCGGCTCAGGAAGTGGTACGCCGGCGCCTGGCGCCCCTCGGAGAAGTCCAGGCCGATCCGCTGGGCAACATCTGGCTCGACGTCGGCCCTGCCGGCGGCCCGCAGGTCGTCGTCACCGCGCACGCCGACCAGATCGGCCTGATCGTCACCTACGTCGACGACCACGGCTACGTCTTCGTCGAGAAGATCGGCGGCGTGGCGCCCTTGCTGGTCCCCGGCCGCCATTTCGTGATCCACGGCGCCGGCGGCCCGGTGCACGCGGTCGGCGGCAAGAAGCCCACGCACATCATCCCCGCCGACGAGCGCGACAAGGCGCCGGCCCTCGACGAGCAGTTCCTCGACATCGGCGCCTCGAACCGGGAGGCTGCGCTCGAGCGTGTCGCGGTCGGCGACCCCGTCACGTTCACGCCCGAGTTCATCGAACTGTCGCCGGGCGTCTTCGGCGCCCAGGCGCTCGACGACCGCGCCGGCGTGTACTGCCTGGTGCGCGCCCTCGAGCTCTACGCGGCCGCGCCTGGCGCGGCGCGGCTCACCGGCGTCTCCACCGTGCACGAAGAGACCACGTTCATGGGCGCCAAGGCGCGGACGAAGCGCCTCACGCCGGGCGTCATGATCGTCGTCGACGGCGATTTCTGCAGCGACACACCGGCCGCCGACGCCAAGAAGCTCGCCGGCGAGGTCAAGCTCGGCGCCGGCCCGGTGCTTGGCCGCGGCGCCGGCAGCAACCAGCGCCTCCTGGCGATTGCTCGCGACGTGGCCGCCGCGGAGGGCATCCCGGTGCAGCTCAAGGCCGCTCCCGAGGCGATGTCCACCGACGCCGACGAGCTCATGGCCGCCGGCGTCGCTGCGACGCTCTCGCTGAGCCTCCCGGTCCGTTACATGCACTCTCCGTTCGAGGTCGCGCACGGCGACGACCTGGAGGCCGCGGCGCGCCTGGTCGCCGCCCTCGCGCGGCGGGTGGGCGCGGCCGGCGCGGCCGAGTCGTTCGTGCCACGCATCTGAGGCGGCCCGCCGCCATGTCCCGGGAGGCCCCGTGAAGCTGTTCATCGCCATCGATCTGGAAGGCATCACGGGCGTGGTGTCCGAGCGTGACACGAACCGCGAAGGACCCGCCGCGGCCGCCGCCCGCGAGCACATGCGCGCCGATCTCGACGCCGTACTCGAGGGCTGCTTCGCGGCCGGAGCCGACGAGGTCGTCGTGTGTGACGCGCACGACGACGGCCGCAACCTCGACGCCGCCGATCTGCCCCCGCGCGTCGTCCTCGTGGGCGGCTCCCCGACGCCGTACAGCATGCTCCAGGGCATCGGACGCGGCTACGACGGCGCGCTGTTCGTGGGCTACCACGCACGCGCCGGCACCGCCGCGGCCGTTCTCGAGCACACCTGGAACTACAAGGTCTTCGCGGCCGCGCTCGGCGACCTGGAGGTCGGCGAGTTCGGCCTCGGCGCCCTGTTGGCCGGGCACTTCGGCGTGCCCGCCGTGTATCTCTCCGGCGACGACAAGGCGGCCGCCGAGGCGCAGGCGCTGGTGCCGGGGATCGTCACCACCGTCGTTAAGACGGGGATCAGGCGGCTGGCCGCCGGGCTGTTCTCGCCCGATGACGTCCGCGCACGCCTTCGCGAAGACGTCGAGCGGGCGCTGCGCGCCGACGACAAGCCGGCGCCGCTCGCCTGGAATGGCGAGCTCCTCCGGCTGACCTTCACGCGCGTCGAGTTCTGCGACCGCGCCGACGGCTGCCCGGGTGTGCGGCGCCTGGACGGGCGCACGCTGCAGATTCCCGGGGCGGACTTCGAGGAGGTCTACCGCGGCTTCCTCGCCTGCGTGCGGCTGTCTGAGCTCGAGGATTGACCGTCGCAGTTGCGGGGGCGTGGCCGGTGTGGTGAACTACTGTCGCGGGCGGATGTAGTGTAGTTGGCAACACGTCAGCTTCCCAAGCTGAAGATCGCGGGTTCGACTCCCGTCATCCGCTCCAAGTACTTCCAGGGATTCAGTGGGAATCGCGGCCCTCTTTTGGGGCCGTTTTCGTTCGCTGCGACCCTCTAAAGGTCGCTGTGGCGCTCCGCCAGGCCAAGGTGGCGCAGGCGCGCCTGCATTGCCTTGCGGCTGACCTCGAAGCGGTCGGCGAGGCGAGCGACGTCGAGGCCCTGCTCGCGCACCGCCTCGCGCACGAGATGTTCGGGCATGAGCAGCTCGGCGGCAAATGTGTCGGCCTCGCGCTCCTCCCTGCGCCCCGCCTCGTCGACGCCGCCGCGCTCGGGGCGGCAGCGCTCGGGGTGCAGCACGAAGTGGCCGATCTCGTGGGCGATCGTGAAGCGCCGGCGGCCGGAGTCGCCGGCACCGTTCAGCACGCTGGCGCGCCCGTCGCCCAGGGGCTCCAGGGCGGCTTCGCTCGTGAAGGGCTCGCGGGTCTTGCCGACCAGCTCGAGATTGAGCGCGCTGACGACATCGCGCAGCGACACCGGTTCGTGCGAGACGCCGGCGGAATCGAGCAGGCGCGTGGCCTGACGGCGGATGTCTGACGCGGGATGATTCACGAGGATGGCCCCCTCCGGTCCGCATTCTACCACCGGGTGCGGAGGGCTCGCGACCGGTCGCCGCGCGCCGTGGAGCCGCGGTCAGGCGCCGATGAGCGGCAGCAGGCGGGCGACGACGCCGCCGACGGCCAGAGCCAGCACGATGGTCCCGGCGGAGATCGTCGCCGTCCACTTCCACCCCAGCTCGCGGCGCAGCACGGCGATGGTCGCAAGGCACGGGATGTAGATCGTGTTCACGATGGCGTAGGTGATGATCTGCGGCTTGGTCATGATGCTCGAGATGTCGGCCACCGCGCCGCCCGCGCTCACCGCGGCGAACACCAGCAGAAGCTGCAGAGCCAGCTCTTTACGCAGCACGGCGAAGACGAGCGTAAGCCCGGCGACCGCGGGGAGCATGAGCCAGCCCTCGACCACCGGCGAGAGAGGAGCAGTGAGCTTCCAGACCAGCCCGGTCTCGTAGAGGGCACCCAGCGCCATGCTGCCGATGAGGATGATGGGCGCTGCGTCCCACACGAACTCGCGGAAGCGCCGCCATGTCTTGGCGGCCACCTGGCGGATCACCGGCCGGCGGAAGGGGAACATCTCCATGACGAAGGCGCCCTTCTGACCCGGAAGCAGACGGTTGAGGCCGAGCCCGGCCGAGACGCCGACGACGAAGACCACGAAGTAGGTGAAAAGGGCCCACTGCCAGCCGGCGAACGCCGCGACGGCGCCGATGATCACGGCGGTGCGGGCGCTGCAGGGCGTGAGCGTGGCCAGCGCCGAGGCGATGATGCGCTCGCGCTTGCTCGTCAGCGAGCGCGTGGCGATGATCGCCGGCACATTGCAGCCGCCGGCGGCGATCAGAGGGATCACGGCACGCCCGTGCAGCCCGAAGCGGTGCATGACGCGGTCGCTGAGGAAGGCGGCGGCGTTCATGTAGCCGGTATCCTCGATGAACGCCAGCAGGAAGTAGAACGTGAGGATGTAGGGGATGCCGACGGCGATGGTGGCGAGGATGCCGCCGTCGACGCCCCACAGGATGGTCCGGCCCAGGACGCCGTCGCCGATGATGCCGGTGACCGCGGAGGTGACGGCCGGCGACACCCAGGCCGCCCAGGCGCCGGTGAGCAGGCGCGAGAGTACGTCGCCGACCACGAAGAGCGTGGCGAACATGGCGGCGATGACCCCGATGAGGATGGGGATGCCGGTGCGCGACGAGGTGGTGAGGCGCCACCAAGTGTCGGCGGCGGCTCGCGGCGGGGGCGCCTGCGCCGCCACCGCGAGCCGCCGCGCCTCCGCATGTCGCGCCTGCGCGATGGCCAGCGCGAGGCCGTCGTCGTCGGGCGTGAGCACGCCGGCCGTGTCGAGCTCGAGCGCCTCGACGACCTCGGCGTCGCCCTCGAGCACAGTGATGGCCGCGGCGCGGGGCGCCAGCCCGAAGGGCGGGCGCCCGGCCTCCGCGGCCCGTGCGGAGATCTCGGCGGCGAGCGTCTCGACGCGGTCGGCGACGCCCTCGGGAAGGGGCGTGCCCGGGGCCCGCCCGAGGCCGTTGGCCGAAGCCGCCACGCGCAGCATCTCGGCTTCCAGCTGGGGCAGCCCCTCACCGCGGGGCGCCACGGTCGGGACCACCGGCACGCCGAGCTCGCGGGCGAGCGCCTCGGCGTCCACGGCGCGGTCGTGGCGGCGCGCCTCGTCGGAGAGGTTCACCGCGACGACCACGCGGAAGCCGAGGTCGAGAAGCTGCAGGGGCAGGTACAGGCTGCGGCCCAGATTCGTGGCGTCGACGACCGCGACCACCACGTCCGGCTCCCGGGTGAGCAGGGCGACCCGCGCCGCGCGCTGGTCGCCTCCCTGGCCGTCCAGTGAGTAGGCGCCGGGCAGGTCGACGACTTCGACGCGCCGGCCACCCCACTGCGTGCACACGGCGCACGCCTCGGTGGTCACGCCGGCGCAGTTGGCGGTCTCGCAGCCGGCGCCGGTAAGGGCGTTGAACAGCGAGCTCTTGCCGACGTTGGGGTTGCCGGCCAGACAGGCGACGAGCGGACGCTCGCCGCGCGCAGGGCCGGTCTTCTCGCGGCGCCGTGTGAGGGCGGTCGCCATGGGCGTCAGGCGCGCACCAGGATCTTGCCCGCCACCTCGCGCCCGAGGGCGTACTGCGAGCCGGCCACGCGGACGAGGAGCGGGCCACCGAACGGCGCCACGCTCTCGACCTCGACGGGCGTCTCGGGCAGCAGACCGAGAGAGCCGAGATACCTGAGCAGCTCGCCGTCTTCCTCGGCGATGCAGCCGATCACGCCGTGCTCACCGGCGACGAACTCGACGAGCGGGCGCAGGGCGTCGTCGGGCAGCGTGCCGTCCTCGCCGGGGATGGCGTGCCCGTGCGGGCACCTCGTGGGGTTGCCGAGCTGCTCCGCGAGCCTCGCCTCGACCTCGGGGCTGAGCACGTGCTCGAACTTGCAGGCCTCGTCGTGCACAGCATCCCAGGGCATGTCCAGGTAGTCGACGAGGAAGCGCTCGCTGAGGCGGTGGCGACGCACGAGCGCCGCGCCCTCGTGCTCGCCTTCGGGGGTGAGCATGATGCCGCCCTCGCACGGCGGCGTCACGAGACCCGCTGCACGCAGCCGGCCCAGCATCTCGGAGACCGATGGAGGAGCAACGCCGAGTTCCTCGGCCAGGCGCTTGACGGTGACGGGGGCGTCGCCGCGCTGCAGCTTGAACATGGCCTCGAGATACTCCTCGGTGCTCTGCGTGCGCTTGTTCACGGTCTCCTCCGGCGCCTCGGCCTGCTCTTCCCGCCGCGGGCGCACCTCTGGACGGTGCGACTGGCGGGGCTGCTTCTTAGGATACCCTAACTATCGGCACGAGGGAACCCTGACATAAGTCAAGAGGAAGGAAAGACCCGCGCGGTGAGGTGAGCCGAACCACGCGCCGGGCACGTGCGCCGCCGATCGGCGAAGGAAGAGGACTTGGAGAGCCTTGGTGGACGACTCTCGAACCGAGAGCGTGATCGCGCACTTGGGATGCAGAACGGGTGCTCACCGTCGGCCCGGGTGCCCCGGAGATCATGCACAGGACCAGCCAAAGACGGCAGCAGTCTCTCGCACCCCTCGAGAGCGGCATACACAGTCCGCATGACACCACCACCCGTGAGTGACGTGACCGCTTACGCAGAAGAGCGTAGGCTACCGCCGAGTATTACGCAGTCTGCATAATCACTGTTCGGCGCACCGGTTGCGACACCAGAGAGGTTGACATGGCAGTCGCGGTCTCTCTTCGCAGGGTGGTCGACGAGCTCGAAGTTCTGATGGACGGCTGCACTGCCTACCTCAACCGGGAGACCGGCGATCTCTATACGCTCCAAGACGAGGAAGCGGGCTTGGTCGAGGACGGCGCCAACCTGGAGGACCTTCCCGAATGGCAGCGTGACGAAGTACCCATGATCCGTGAGGTTCTCGAATCAGAGGACTGGCTCCCCCTGCCCACGAGGCTCGACATCCACGAGTGGGCCATCATGGACGAGTTCGCGCGCTCGATCGACGACTCCGACCTCCGAGACGAATTGCTGGATGCCATTCGGGGTGCTGGAGCGTTCCGGAACTTCAAGGACGCTATCCACCGGCGTGGGATTCACGAGAGCTGGCACAGCTACAGAACCACAGCGCTCGGTCAAATCGCGGTCGACTGGCTCGACGAGCACGGGATCTCCTACACTCACGACGAGGGTGCCGCGCCAGCGGGCTAGGCTAGGCGCCGAACAAGCGGATCGAGCAGACAGGGCGCCTCGCAAGCTAAACTCGGGTCGGGGCGGATGGCCGGCGCCCTGCAGCTCATCCGCCAGGCGTTAGGCCTAAGCGAGACGGGCCGCCGCTGTCTATCCGCCGGCGATCTGTGCTCCCATGACGCCCTCGACAATCTCAATCACGCGTTCGTCCTGCTCGTCCAAGGGCTGGTCGATCGACCGACCTCTGGTCTCCACGAAGAGAACGATCACTCGCCCACGGGCATAGAGGTGAGGACGGCCTTTGAATTCGACGAGGGGGAAGGGATCGTCTTCCGACAAGCGGGAGGCTGCCTTGCGCGCGATCGAGTCATCGGCGAACACGAACACGGCAACTCCCCTTGTGCCGACGGAAAGCGAGTAGTCGTCTGCTTCTGGACCGAGGAGGTTGGCGCCTCTTGACGGCCGTATCGTTGTCTCCAGGCCTGCGTCGTGGAACGCGGCGACCAGCGTGCTGACGCCGAACGTCGTCGGCGTGGCGTCGATGCCCGTCGGCGTGCTCTCCCTGGAGGGATCTGTCGCGTCGGGCGGATTCTCCGCGCCGGGCTTCTGGCACCCGGCGAGCAGCAGGGTCAGCGAGACCGCGGCCACCAGCAGAAACGACTGTCTCATGCTCACTTGTTCCTCCCGTTGGCTCGGTGTGACAACTGGCCCGAACGCGGACGCGTTTCGAGAGCGCGTTCGGTCTTGCCCGCCAGAGAAACGCGCTACGAGTCGCTGTAGTTCGCAACGGTCATGGACGGACGACCGAACTCGTGCGACGCTAGGTGTTCACACGCCGTTCGTCACGACCCAGTCGAGCGTCGCCCGCGCGACCTCGGGCGAGCGCCCGGGGCCGTGGTGGCCGCCCTCATCCAGAGCGATGAATCGCGTCGGGGCGGCGAGAACGGCCGCCAGGCGCTCGCTGTGCGAGAACGGCACGGCCTCGTCGTCCCGGGCGTGCGCGAGAAGCACGCGCGGCAGGCCGCGCGCCGCCGCGACGAGGTCGAGCCGCCGCAGATACGGCCGCAAGGCGGCGGCGTCGAAGCGGCCGTAGTACTCCCGGTCGGGGTCGCCGCGGCGCTCGAGGCTCTCCAGGTCGTCGAGGCCGGCGAGCAGGGACGGCCCGTCCGCGGGGCACAGGAGCACGAGCGAGCGGAACAGCCGCGGGTGGGCGCGCGCCGCCAGCAGCAGGAAGCACCCTCCCAGGCTGGCCCCGCGCGCCGCGAGCCACGGAGCGTCGCTCGCGGCCAGCAGCGCCTCACCGGCCGCGACGGCGTCGTGCCAGCCCTCCGGGCCCATCACGCCGTCACTCTCGCCGTGGCCGCGGAAGTCGAAGGTCAGCGCGGCCAGCCCCGCGGTCGCCGCCTGCTCGCCCATGACGCCGTGGTTCTCCTTGCGGCTGCCGGCGCCGTGGCACACCAGCAGGGCGCCGTGCGGCCGGCCGGCCGGCCGAAAGAGCAGGCCGGCCAGCTGGAGCCCGTCGGAGGCGATGCTGAGCGTCTCCGGCGCCGGTGTGGATGAGGTGGGCACGGCTCGAGTTTAGCCGACGCCCCCTTTTGTGGTGTACTAATCGGCGAAGCGCTATTGAGCCCGCCGCGGCCGTACCGTCACTGCGACACCCGGCGGGCAGCGACGCCCCGCCGTCACGGAGGTCCCATGCACGAGGTCAACGTCGGCCACAAGACCCTGGCCGACTACCGCTCCATCGTCCCCAGGGAGCTCATGGCCGAGATCGACGAGCTGGCCGCCGACCTCCGCGGAAAGCGCGTCCTTCACGTCAACGCCACCGCCTTCGGCGGCGGCGTGGCCGAGATCCTCTACACCTTGGTGCCGCTCACCTCCGACGCCGGCCTCCCGGCCGAGTGGCAGGTGATCACGGCGCCGCCCGAGTTCTACAACGTGACGAAGAGCTTCCACAACGGCCTGCAGGGCCATGCCGTGGACTTCCCGGCCGCGGCGCGGGAGCTCTACCAGAGCGTCTGTCGCGCCAACGCCGCCGAACTCACGCGCGCCTACGACTTCGTCGTGATCCACGATCCGCAGCCGCTGGCCATGCGCGACTACGTCACGCTGAGCCAGGACCGCTCCACGTGGTGGATCTGGCGCTGCCACATCGACACGTCCACGCCGGACCAGGGGCTGTACGACTACCTGCTCCCGTTCATCAACGGCTACGACGCGGCCGTCTACACCCTGCGCGACTACGTGCCGCAGGGCCTCACCGTGCCGGTGCGCGAGATCGCCCCGACCATCGACCCTCTGGCGCCCAAGAACATGAAGCTCTCCGCCGAGGACGCCGCCTACATCGTGCGCCAGTTCGGCATCGACGTCGAGCGACCCCTTCTGCTGCAGGTCTCGCGCTTCGACCCGTGGAAGGACCCGCTGGGCGTCGTCGACGTCTACCGTACCGTCAAGGCGAAGTACCCCGCCATGCAGCTCGCTCTCGTCGGATCGATGGCGAGCGACGACCCGGAGGGCTGGGAGTACCTGGAGAAGGTGATCGAGTACGTGGGCGCCGACCCCGACGTGTTCATCCTGTCCAGCCTCGACAACGTCGGGTCCGTGGAGATCAACGCGTTCCAGAGCCACGCCGACGTGATCGTGCAGAAGTCCACGCGCGAGGGCTTCGGCCTCAC
>CABEAB010000448.1_pt1 | contig 9103 bp, 6 predicted proteins | sample 3132271 | NCBI WGS metagenome assembly CABEAB01 (sample SAMEA5534342, study PRJEB31848) | metagenome | biome: tundra; feature: field; material: soil | place: USA | collected 2013-05 | depth 0.45 m
GTACACCACCGCGCCCCCGCCGATGAGCCCCGTGTCCATGTTGCCGCCGTGCGCGCCGGGCGAGCCGCAAGGTACAGGCGCGCCCGCCGGCGCGACCCCGATGACGCCGATCATCGGCCGGACAGGCACCTCGAGACCGCCGGGGAGCCGCGCGAACCCGCCATCGATGGGCACGATCTCGAAGGCCGTCGCGGGTATCCGCTCGCGCAAGACGCCGAACTCCGGGCTCACGGCCATCACGCCCCGGGGCGCCACCTCGATGCGCTCAACGAGCACCGCGAGCACGTCGCCGGGATCGGCGCCCTCGACGAAAACCGGCCCGGTGGCGGGGTTGATGCGCGCCCAGTCCACCGCGTCCGGCGCCTCGCCGGGAGCGCAGATCTGCCCGGCGAAGCAGTCGGCGGTCTCCAGCTGAACGGTCTGGCCGGCGCGCACGCGAGCCACCGGAACGGCCTCGGCCGAGAGGCTGAAAACGTGCTGGTCCTTCGCAACGGAGATCGCGGCGGCTCGGCGGCGCGAGGCCGCGTCAGTCGCCGTGGATCTTGCGCCGCCATGGGGCCCACGACGTGGGCCGGTTCATGTCGGCGTACTGGTGCGCGGGGGTGTCGGGGCGTTCCCTGAGGACCAGGAGCCCGTCGGCGTCGACCACGTCGAGGCCGTCGGCCTGCAGCTGGGCGAAGATGCTGACGATGCCGACGGCGTCGTGACCGCCGCCGAGCTCGTCGACGGTGAGCGTGTGGTTGGACAGGAAGCGTTTCCAGGTGACGGTGAGCCGATCCCAAGTGTAGTCGGCCCTCATGCCGCGGACGAGCAGGGACAGGCCGCCCTCGTCCGACCCCACAATGCGACCCTTGCCGCGCCAGAACACGAGCGGGAACTCTGCGCCGGGCATCTGCTCGGTGCGGTGCTTCATCGTCTCGATGGAGATCATGGTGCCTCCCGGGAGGAACGTTGCTCAGGGTAGTCTACCTCACCGCGCCGCGGAGCGGCCACTCGCTCGGGCGGCTCCAGGTGCACGACCACGTCCGTGATCTGCCCGTACTGGAGACGCAGCGCCTTCTCGGCCTGATGGGTGATGGCGTGGCCTTCTTCAACGGTGGTGCCGGGCGCGACCTGCACGTGCAGGTCCACATACACCTGCGCCTCCGGCCCACGGGTGCGCACGGCATGGCAACCCACCACGCCCGGCACGGAGCGGGCCACAGCGGCGACGTCGTCCGCCGGCAGGCGCGCGGCGTCGCCGAGTGTGTGGATCACGCCGCGCAGGATACCCCAGGCCGTGCGCAGGATGATGACGGCCACCAGAAGGGCGACGATGCCGTCGGCCTGCTCCCCGCCGAGCTTCACGATCACGAGGCTGGCGATCACCCCGAGGCTCACTATGACGTCACTCAGCGTGTGACTGGCGTCGGCGACAAGCACCTCGCTGCCCAGACGGCGCCCCGCGCGCCGCTCCCAGGTGGTGACCAGGATGTTGACCGCAAGCGTGCCGAGCATGATGACGAAAGATACTGTCGTGACGTCGGTGGGCACGCCCCGGCCGAACAGGCTGTCGATGGCGCCCTTCCCGACGGTGTAGCCCGCGAAGACCAGGAGCACCCCGATCAGCGCCGCCGCGAACGTCTCGTACTTGGCGTGGCCGTACGGATGCTCGTCGTCTGCCGGGCGCGACGCGAACCACATGCCCACGAGGCCGATGACGTTGGACGCGCCGTCGAACATGGAGTGGAAGCCGTCGGCCTCCATGGCCGCGGAGTGGCTGACGAGACCGTACGCGAGCTTCGCGGCGGCCACGGCCAAGTTGAGAAACAGCACGACCCAGAGGACGTTGCGAATGCTTCGGTAGCGATCGGTCGGCGAAGCCACGGGGCTCCTCGGTCGGGTGGTCAAAGAGGCTACGGCCGCGGCACGAGGCCGACGCGCTCGCGGACCTTGGCGAGCGTGCGCGCGGCGATGGCTTCGGCGCGCTCGGCGCCGGTCTTGAGCACCTCGAGCGTGTAGCTCTTGTCGGCCTCCAGTTCGCGGATGCGCGTCTGGATGGGCGCGAGGGCGTCCACGACGACCTCGCCGAGGTCGGCCTTGAGGTCGGCGTAGCCCTTGCGCTCGTAGCGTCGCACGATCTCGTCGAACGGCTCGCCGGCGAGCGCGCTGTAGATGTCGAGCAGATTGGTGAGCGCGGGTTTGTCGGGGCCGCCGCGCACCTCGCTGCCCGAGTCGGTGACTGCCCGCCGGATCTTCCTGCGGATGACGTCCGGCGAGTCCATGACGGCCACGTAGCTGTTCTCCGAGCCGGCGCTCTTGCTCATCTTCTTCGCGGGGTCGTCCAGGCTCATCACGCGGGCGCCTTCGGTGCGAATGATGGGCTCGGGAACCACGAACGCCTTGCCGAAGGCGTTGTTGAAGCGCTCGGCCACGTCGCGGGTGAGCTCCACGTGCTGCTTCTGGTCCTCGCCGACCGGCACGGCGTCGGCGCGGTAGAGCAGGATGTCGGCGGCCATGAGCACGGGATAGTCGAACAGGCCGACGGCGATGCTCTCGCCCTCGGCGCCGGCCGTCTTGTCTTTGTACTGGGTCATGCGCCGCAGCTCGCCCATGTAGGTGATCGTGTTGAGGATCCACATGAGTTCGGTGTGGGCAGGCACGTGGCTCTGCACGAAGACGATGGAGCGCTCGGGGTCGACGCCGCTGGCCAGGAAGAGGTTCACCAGGTCGATGGTGTTGCGCCGCAGCTCTGCCCGCTGCTGCCTCACGGTGATGGCGTGCAGGTCCACGGCGCAGTAGACGCAGTCGTGCGTCTCCTGCATAGCGACCCAGTTCTTGACCGCGCCGAGGTAATTGCCGAGATGCAGGGTGCCGGAGGGCTGGATGCCGCTGAAAACGCGCGGCCGGCGCTCCGGCGTGGGAGCCTCGTTCATCGCTGGCATGTCGGCGGCTGCGCTCACGGGAGTGGAGTCTACCGAAGCGCGGGCGGGCGGGCTACCGCGGCGCGTCGGCCCGCCCCGCGGCGCTCTCTGCCTCGCCGCGGCGCTCCTGCTCCATCCGCGAGATCGTCCCGTCCAGGGCGGCCCCGCGGCGTTGCGTATCGGGGTCGCCGGGGCCGCTGCGCTGCCGCGTCATGAAGCGGATGAAGTAGTAGAGCCAGAGGGCGAAGAGCCACAGCAGCTCGATGATGAGGAGCCACACGGGCCAGACGACGACCCCGAGGAGCGCCTGGCCGAGGACCACCTGGAGCACGACGAAGACGCCGAGCGCCACGACGGCCCCGCGGAAGTAGCGACGCGCGGGGCCGTCGTCCCAATCGCGCGCGACGCGCGTGAAGGCGAGCACGGCGAGGCCGACGTAGAGGGCCGCCAAGGCGGCCTGCGCCGGCCACGACGTCAGGAAGTCCCTGAGCGCCCGCGCGGCCTCCGCGTTGGGGTCCCCGGCGATCGCGAGCAGAACCGTGGCCACGGCCATGTCGGCGCTCCTTACCTGTCGCGGGTCTTCTCACCGCCACTCTACACCGTGTCCCAGGAGGCGCGACCCGCGTTCGTCTTCCCCCTGCCGGCGGTCGCGCCGGACTGATCCCCCAACCTCGATCCACTCTCGGACTGGTTCGAGGTCTACAGCCTCACGTAGGGCATCGAGTTCGTAGTCGACGAGGTCGGCGACGAGCCTCGCGTAAGCCATGTGGACGTGACCCTCCGCGACAGAAGCAGGGTGCGCGTCGAGGCGATCCCTCCTGAGGCCGACCTCACGACCTGAGGCCGCCCGGCACACGCGGTCCGCGGGCACGGGATGGGACTCCCCGACGGCCCGACGTTGCGGCCCCAGCAAGGCGGTGCTACCCTGCAGGCAACCAAGGACGCCCGGCAGATGGCCGCGTGAGAGTCCGCGACGCTTCGGCGTCGACGGACGCCGAAGGGGCAAGGTGGGCACCAGAAGTGCCGCCGAAACTCTCAGGCAACCGGAACGCGGCCGGACGGGCCCCTGAAGCACGCGAGCGCCCCCGCGCCCGCCGGCGGACAGGGTGATGGCGACATCGCTCTGTCCTTCGACATTTTAGGGGGGAGCCGCGTGACCGAGAGAGACTGGAAGGTCGTGAACCCCGGCGGTTCATACCGCGTGGTCGTCACCAAGGGGCTGCCGGGCGCACGCTGGCTACAGCTCCTCACCGCCGCGGACTGCCGCGTCGAGGTGTCCCGGAGCACCGACATCCTCAGCGAGGCCGAGCTCCGGGCGGCCTTCGGCGACCACTGCGACGCCGCCATCGGGCAGCTCACCGAGCGCTGGTCGGCGGAGATGCTCGGCGCCCTCTGCGCCGCCGGCGCGGCCATCTACAGCCAGTACGCCGTCGGCTACGACAACGTCGACGTGGCGGCGGCCACGCGCCTCGGCCTGCCGGTGGGCAACACGCCCGGCGTGCTCACCGAGACCACCGCCCAGCTGGCCGTGGCCCTCACCTTCGCCGCCGCGCGGCGCATCGCCGAAGGCGACCGCGTGATGCGCGCCGGCGAGTACCACGGCTGGCTGCCGGGCATGCTGCTCGGCGCCCTGATCTACCGGGCGACGCTTGGCGTCGTCGGCGCCGGCCGCGTCGGCGCCGCCTACGCCCGAATGATGGTCGAGGGCCACAAGATGGACCTCGTCTACTACGACGTGCGCCTCAACGCGGAGCTCGAGGCGTACATCGCCGACTACGCCGCCTTCCTCGTGGCCCACGGCGAGCAGCCCGTGACCTGCCGCCGCGCCGCGACCCTGCGCGAGTTGCTCGGCGCCTGCGACGTGGTCAGCATCCACGCGGCGCTCACCGAGGAGACGCGGCACCTCATCGGCGCCCCCGAGCTGGCGGCCATGAAGGAGGAGGCCGTGATCGTCAACGCCAGCCGCGGCCGGCTCGTCGACGAGGCCGCCCTGGCCCGGCACTGCCGCGCGCACCCACGCTTCCGCGCCGGCCTCGACGTCTACGAGAACGAGCCCGCCATGGCGCCCGGCCTCGCCGAGCTCGACAACGTCGTCCTCGTCCCCCATCTCGGCTCGGCCACCACCTGGACACGCGAGGGCATGGCGACTCTGGCGGCCGCCAACGTCGCCGCGATCCTCAGGGGCTGGCCGGTGTGGCGCGCGGCGCCCGGCCTCGAGGACGTACTTCCGTTCCTCGGGGACGAGGAGCCGCCGCACGCCGCTCCGAGCATCGTCAACGCCGACGACCTGGGCCTGCCGCGCATCGCCGCGCAAGCTCCGACCAAGGAGGACCAGCAGTGACCGTCTCACCGCCGCCCATCGCCGAACGCATCAGCCGCCTCGGCACAGAGACGGCCTTCGCCGTCTCCGCCGAGGCCAACGAGTGGAAGAGCCAGGGACACACTGTCTACCCGTTCCACCTCGGTGACATGGACCTGCCCACGCCGGAGAACATCGTCGAGGCCGCCTTCAGGGCGCTGCGCGACGGCAAGAACAGCTACTGCCCGCCCGCCGGCATCCTGCCCTTGCGCGAGGCGCTCTCCGCAGACGTCGGCGCCTCGCACGGCCTCGCCCTCGGGCCGCAGAACGTGGTCATCGAGCCCGGCGGCAAGCCCGTGATCGGCAAGTTCATCCTGGCCCTCATGAACCCCGGCGACGAGGTCCTCTACCCGAGCCCCGGCTACCCCATCTACGAGAGCCAGATCGAGTTCCACGGCGGCGTGGCGCTGCCCTACGGCTATGTCGAGGGCGCCGAGAACTTCGAGCTCGACTTCGAGGCCCTGGAAGCCCGGGTGAGCCCGCGCACCCGCATCCTCATCTTCAACAACCTGCAGAACCCGACCGGCGCCGAGAGCAGCCCGGCCGAGCTCGAGCGCGTCGCCGAGTTCGCTCTGCGCCACGACCTCGCGGTGCTCTGCGACGAGGCCTACTGGGACATCCGCTACTCAGGGCAGAGCCGCTCGCTGGCCTCGCTGCCCGGCATGGCCGAACGCAGCGTCATCCTCTACACCTTCAGCAAGAAGTTCGCGATGACGGGCTGGCGGCTCGGCGCAGCCGTGGGGCCGGCCCCCATCGTCGACGTGATCGCCAAGCTCAACGTCAACGACGAGTCGTGCTCGAACCACTTCATCCAGTACGGCGCACTCGAAGGGCTCAGCGGCGACCAGTCGGGGCCGCGAGAGATCGTCCGCATCCTCAGGGAGCGCCGCGACGCCTGCGTCGAGCTGCTCGGCCAGATCCCCGGCGTCTCCTGCTTCACGCCCGCGGCGACCTTCTATCTGTTCCCCAACGTCAGCGGGCTCATGGCGCGCAAGGGCTACGCCTCCTACGACGAGCTGCGGCGCGCGGCGCTCGAGGAGACGGGCGTCAGCTTCTGCACCCGTCTCCACTTCGGCCGCGCGCTGCCCGGCGAGAAGGACGCCTACGTGCGCTTCGCCTACTCCGGCATCACCGTGCCCCTCATCGAAGAGGGCCTCGGCAAGCTGAAGGCGTGGGCAGAGGCGTGAGCGAGCAGGCGCAGCCCACGAGCGAGCTCAATCGCACCCCGCTCCACGATCGTCACGTGGCGCTCGGCGCCCGCATGGTCGACTTCGGCGGCTGGGACATGCCGGTCCAGTACCCCACGGGCATCATCACCGAGCACCTGGCCACGCGCAGCGGGGCGGGCCTCTTCGACGTCAGCCACATGGGGCGCTTCGTCCTCCGCGGCCCCGGCGCCGTGCCCTTCCTCCAGCACGTGCTCACCAACAACGCCGAGGCGCTCGATCCGCTGCAGGCGCAGTACACCATCGTGCCCACGCCCACGGGCGGCGCCGTGGACGATGCCTACCTCTACCGCTTCGAGGAGGCCGCGTACCTCCTCGTGGTCAATGCCGCCAACCGGGTCAAAGACTGGGAGCATTTCCACGACTACCTCCCCGGGTTCCCCGACGTGGAGCTCACCGACGAGACCGGCGAGATCGCGATGCTGGCCCTGCAGGGCAAGGAGGCTCGGGACGTCCTCGCCGGGCTCATCGAGACCGGCGGGCTGCCCGAGCCGTTCCGCAACGAGCTCAGCATCGCGACCCTGCGCGTGCCTGATCCGGACGGCGGCACGCCGGTCGCCGTCGAGACGCGCATCGGCCGCACCGGCTACACCGGCGAGCCCATCTGCTTCGAGCTCTTCGTCGCCGCAGAACTCGGGCCGGCCCTTTGGGACGCGCTCGTCGCCGGAGGCGCCGCGCCCGTCGGTCTCGGCGCCCGCGACACGCTGCGTCTCGAGGCCGGCCTGCCGCTGTACGGCCACGAGCTGGGCCTCGACCCCGAGGGCAACGAGATCCCGGTCATGAGCTGCCCGCTGGCCACGTTCGCGGTCAGCTTCAGCCCGCGCAAGGGCGAGTTCGTCGGCCGCGCCGCGCTGGAGCGTCAGCACGCGGCCTACGCGCGCGTCATCAGCCGCGACTACTCCCTCATCGCCGACCTGCCGCGGCTCACGCGGCCGGTGGCCGTGACCGGCCGCGGCATCGCCCGCGAGGGCGCCCCGGTGTCTCGCCCCGACGACGGCGACTTCCTCGGCTGGGTGACCAGCGGCACCGCCGTCCCCTACTGGGGCGTCGAGGGCGAGGGGCTCTGCTCCACGCAGACCGAGGACCACCAGCTGCGCTCGATCGCCCTGGCGTACCTGGACAGCCGGGTCCTCGAGGACGACGAGGTGGAGGTCGACGTGCGCGGCAAGCGCGTCCCGGGGCTCGTGGTGCCCTACCACATGCGCAGCGACGCCCCGCCGTGCGCCCGCGCCATCGTGTGGGACCACACGCCGCAGCTCGGCGAACTGGAGGGTGGAGAGGCCGGCGAGAAGGCCTTGCGGCTGCTCGCCGGCGCCATCGACAACCACGTCTGGCGACAGGACCAGTGCATCGACCTCATCCCCTCGGAGATGACGGCCTCGCCTATGGCGCGGCTGCTCTCGATCATGGACCCCTCGTTCCGCTACGCCGAGCACAAGAAGACCGAGGCCTTCTACGACCTCGAGGTCTTCTACTATCAGGGCGCCGGCTTCATCCACGAGGTCGAGCGCCTGCTCGCCGCCGAGCTGCGCGCCTACCTGGGCTGTCCCGAGGTCGAGACCCGCGTGATCAGCGGCCAGATGGCCAACACGGCCGTGTTCAGCGCCCTCGTCGACTACCTCAACCGCGCCGACCGCAAGGCGGAGCCGCGCCGCATCAGTAAGGTCGTCAACAACCACATCGCCAAGGGCGGCCACCTCAGCGCCCAGCCCATGGGCGCCCTGCGCGACTACGTGGCTCGTGACCCGCGCACGGAGATGCCGGCCGTGGTGGACATCCCGGTGCTGGCCGAGAACCCGTACAAGGCCGACGTGCCGGCGCTCCTCGATCTCATCGAAAAGGAGCGCCCGGAGCTCATCATCCTCGGCAAGAGCATGGTGCTGCACCCCGAGCCCGTGTACGAAGTCCGCACCTTCCTCGACGCCGCCGGCATCGACGCCGTGCTGATGTACGACATGGCGCACGTCCTCGGCCTCGTTGGGCCGCACTTCCAGCAACCGTTCAACGAGGGCGCCGACATCGTTACGGGCTCGACGCACAAGACGTTCTTCGGCACCCAGCGCGGCCTCATCGGCGGGCGCTGGCAGGAGCCGGAGGAGAAGTGGGACCTCTGGGAGGCCATCGAACGGCGCGCCTTCCCCGGCTCGGTGAGCAACCACCATCTCGGCACCCTGATGGGCCTGCTCATGGCGGCCTTCGAGATGAACCACTTCAAGGACGCCTACCAGCAGGCCGTGATCCGCAACGCCAAAGCCTTCGCCGTCGCGCTCAAGGAGGCCGGGCTGGACGTGGCCGGCGACCCGGCCGTCGACTACACCGAGACCCACCAGGTGATCGTCAACGTCGGCTACGGCCGCGGCGCGGAGCTCGCGGGCCGTCTGGAGGACAACAACATCATCTGCAACTACCAGGCGACGCCGGACGAAGAGGGCTTCACCGCCTCCGGCGCCCTGCGCCTTGGGGTCAGCGAGATGACGCGCTTCGGCATGGAGCCCGCGGACTTCGCCGAGGTGGCCGCGCTGCTGGCGGCGGTCGTCAACGACGGCGCCGCCGTTTCGGCGGATGTGGGCAGGCTGCGCTCGCGGTTCACCGAGCTCAGGTACTGCTTCGAGGGC
>CABEAB010000450.1_pt1 | contig 8888 bp, 9 predicted proteins | sample 3132271 | NCBI WGS metagenome assembly CABEAB01 (sample SAMEA5534342, study PRJEB31848) | metagenome | biome: tundra; feature: field; material: soil | place: USA | collected 2013-05 | depth 0.45 m
GCCAACGCCCGGAGGAAGCTGGCAGGTCCCTGACCGCCCATAGTGGGCTCAGGCGCCGACAGACGTGCATGAGGCCGCCGGTTACCACCTGCGCATGACCCGCGACCTCGATGCGGCCAAGGACTACTTCCACGTCCGCTACGCCGAAGCCCCCGACGCGCGCTACGGCCTCGTCGCCTCGTCCCGCGACAAGATCCTGCAGGAGTGGGGCATCCCCAACGACTATCAGTCCACCAAGGTCATGCGCCTCGGCCCCTGGTACGGCGACGGCGACGAGAGCCATCGCTCCTGCCGCCACCTGCGCGAGTGCGTCACCGAGTTCGGCGCCCAGGGGCTGGAGCTTGACGGCGTGCTGCTCGCCTGGGGGACCGACCTGGTCTGGGAGGAGGGCGCCGGCGCCGAAGGCGCTTCCGGCGCCTGGTCCAACGCCCGCGCCAAGCGCCATGCGCGCTCGGCGCACGTGCGCGACCCCTTCCAGCTCCGTGTCAACGCCTACCGCGTGCTGCTTACCCGGGGGCGCGACGGGGCGGTCATCTTCGTCCCGCCCCTCCCCGAGCTCGACGCCACGGCCGCCCGGCTGCAGGCGCACGGGGTGAAGGTGCTGGGCGGCTGAGCCACCGGCCGCGGCTCGGTTGCGGCACGTGCCGCGGCGCCTCGATTGTCACTCTGCCCACAGCCCAGGCGCTCTGCTACCATCGAACCCACGAGGCGACTGCCGGCACCGGCGGCGGTCCGTGCTCCCGAACCGGAGGTGCCGCGTGGGCGACGAGCTCCCCGCGCCGATCGAGGGTCAAGCGCTCATCTACGCCACCGCGGACGGTGCTGTGCGCGTCGAGGTGCTCTTCCAGGACGAGACGTTCTGGCTGTCGCAACGCGGGATGGCCGAGCTCTTCGGCGTCGATGTGCGCACGGTCAGCGAGCACCTCCAGACCATCTTCCGCACGGGTGAACTCATCGAGGAGTCAGTTGTCCGGAAATTCCGGATAACTGCCGCAGACGGCAAGCGCTACCTGACCAACCTCTACAACCTCGACGCCGTCATCTCCGTCGGCTACCGCGTCAACAGCCGCCAGGCCACGCAATTCCGCATCTGGGCCACGCAGACGCTGAAGGAGTTCATCGTCAAGGGCTTCGTGCTCGACGACGAGCGGCTCAAGCAAGGTGCGCGGTTCGGCCAGGATTACTTCGACGAGCTGCTCGGGCGCATCCGCGAGATCCGCGCCTCCGAGAAACGCTTCTACCAGAAGGTACGCGACCTCTACGCGACGGCCATCGACTACGATCCTCACAGCGACGCGGCACAGCTCTTCTTCAAGAAGGCACAGAACAAGATGCTGTGGGCGGTCACCGGCAAGACCGCCGCGGAGATCGTCGTAGAACGGGCTGAATCCACCCAGCCCAACATGGGTCTGAAGACGTGGGCGGGTGAGCGGGTGCGGCGGCAGGACATCGTCGTCGCGAAGAACTACCTGCAGGGAGAGGAACTCGAGGAGCTCGATCGCATCGTCGTCATGTACCTGGACTATGCCGAGGACCAGGTGCGCATGCGGAATACCATGACCATGCGCGACTGGGAGGACAGACTCGATGTCTTCCTGACCTTCAATGAGCGCGAGCTCCTGACACACCCGGGCACGGTCAGTGCAGCCGTAGCGGAGAGGCTGGCGGCGGAGCGCTATGCGGTGTTCGACGCCCGACGCAAGCAGTTCGAGCGCGACGACGCGGACGCCGAAGATCTGAAGGCGATCGAGGCGCTGCAGCGTGAGCTGCCGGATGAAACGCAGGGCGACGCTTGAGCGCGGCGGGCAACGCCGACGGCCGTAGCAGCAGTCCCGCCCGCGACGTCGGCAACCATGTACACTACCGTCACCCAGACCACCGTGATTTGCGCGGTCAGGTGCCCCGCCACAGGTCATTGCGGGACTACGTGGTCGCCGATGCGGTGGCCACGATAGATGAGCTTCTCCGGCTCGAGGCAGAGGAGGACCATGACCAAAGACCTTGAGTGCTACCGCCTCCAACCGTACGCGCGCACCTTGGAGATCCGCACCGAGGGTAGCGAAAGATACCTTCTGTACAGGATCAAGGAGATCCCCACCATCGCCGGCGATGGAGCGACCAAGGATGAGGCGCTGCGCAACCTCCGCCACGCCTTCGACGACTACATCACCTGGGCTCTCGATGAGGGTCTGGAGATCGCCGATGCGAGCCGGCTCGTGACTCTCGAGACCGCGCCCGCTGTTTCCTCCGCGAATGTCGCGGCCGGTACTGGCACGAGGAGAACGCCTGAGGTACCTCGCACCGTCGGACCAGCTACTCGCCGCCTGACAGCCATCGCTGCCTGACGCGTCCCGGGAGTGCGTTTCCGCTCCCTGATTGCGTGATCCACACGCAATCGCAGCGCCGCTTTCCGCAATCAGTCCTCAATTGACGCGGTGACGGCAAGGCCTTCGTACCTGGGAATCGTCACCTTGTGGTCACGCCACTGGGCCGTTGGATCGCGGGAATGCCGCCGAAGCCCGATCTCGACATCGTCCGCAGCAAGCTGCGCCGAGGACCGAAGGGAGCCTGGGAGGGAGCCGGGCTGGTCGTCCTGCCCAAAGGAAATGGCCGGGGACCGCTACGCAATACCCGACCAAGGCCAGTGTAGGCGCGCTCCGACGGTCTGTCAAAGCACGGATCGCCATGGTCCCGCCCCTTCCCGAGCTCGATGCCACCGCCGCGCGGCTGCAGGGGCACGGGGTGAAGGTGCTGGGCTAAGCCCCCGCCGCTCCCGCGAGCCGATTCGTCCTCCAGGTGCTCAAGGAAATGTCCACCGCTGCCGACGTCAATGGTGTTGCGCTTATTACGTTTACGGTTACACTCATGACATGGCGGCCCACGCAGAAGGAGAACCATGGAAGCCATCATGAACCCCACCACAACAGACGAGAGCCGCACGCCGATCGCCGCGCCCGAAGCGGAGGCTGCGGCGGTGGTCCAGCTGCGCGATTTCATGGCTTCCAAGGCAGTCGGCGAACGGCACCACGCTTCGCTGCGCTCACCGGACGGCCATCAGCTCGAGATCCCCAACTCGATCTACAGGGTGCTGGTCGCGGCGGTCGCGGCGATGGCTCAGGGCAACGCCGTCGCCATCGTGCCGGTGCACCACGAGCTCACCACGCAGCAGGCGGCCGAACTCCTCGGGGTCTCGCGCCCTCATCTCGTGAAGCTCGTCGACGGCGGCGAGATCCCGCATCACAAGACCGGGTCGCATCGTCGCATCTACTTTGAAGACCTCATGCGGTACCGCGACGTGCGTGACGCCCAGCGAACCGAGGCCCTGCGCGAGCTCACGCGCAAGTCGGCCGAGTTCGGTCTGGAGTACTGACTCAGCCGGCGTGGCCCTGCTCGGCAAGCAGGGCGGCGAGCAGCGGCACCAGGGGTTTCAGGTCGTCGGTGACAGTACCCCACATGACATCCTGGTCGATGCCGAAGTACTCGTGCACGACGACGTTGCGCATGGCTCGCATCCTCGACCACGGGATCTCAGGACTGGCCTCCATGACGGAGACCGGAACACGGCCGGCCGCTTCACCGATGACGGTCAGGTTCTTGATCACCGCGTCGAGGCGGAGGCGATCGTCGAAGAACTGCTCCTGGGTCAGCCCGGCGGTGTAGCCTTCGATGGCCCCGATCGCGTCGACGATGTCGGCGACGAAAAGGCGCCACTGCCTAAGCGGCATGGATGGCCTCGGCAAGTATGCCGTCGCGCAACTCGCTGCGCAGGCCGCCCATGGTGACGAGGTCGACCTTGGCGCCGAGCAGCTCCTCGAGTCGCTCCTGGAGCTCGAACACGCGGAAGTAGCTCAGTCTCGTGCCTGGCAGGTAGTCCACCAACACGTCGACGTCGCTCTCGTCGCCGGCCTCGTCGCGGGCGACTGATCCGAAGATGGCCAGCTCGCGGACGCCCAGCGTCGTGAACTCCTCTCGATGAGCAGCGAGTATGCGGAGAGCATCGTCCCGTTTCATTCCGGCCACCTCCTTTGACTTTCCGATTGTTGCACACGCAGCGGCGTCCGGCCATGGAGGTCACCGGCAGCGGCGCCCTTCCCGCCCCGATCCACATGAGGCGTCAGGCCAGGAGAGCGAGTATCTCCCTTTGAGCAGCGTGGTCAGTATCCTTCGAACGGACCGCGAGATTGATCTGCATGGTCGTGTAGGCCAGCTCGGCGAGATCCTCCTCGATGGGGTAGTTCTTCTCCTCGCGAAGCCAGCCCAGGACTTTCGCCAAATGCCAGATGGTGGGTCTGCCCTCGTGAACAGGTGCGGGCGCGAGAGCTTCACAGTCGAGGATCAGCTTTCTCACGTTCTGCCGCGTCACGTGGAGCAGCTCGGCCACATCCGTCAGGCCGACCAGGTCCGGAGACGCCTCGATGAGCGTAGCATCTGGAATCGCTCGCTTGACGTTCGCGATGCCGCTGAACACGGCCTTCGCGGCGGACTCAGCCTCGCGTATGAAGCTCAGGGCGACGCGCCCTCTCTGACCGACACCGATCGCCGCATCTTCACAACCCGCATCGCCAAGCCGCTCGACCAGGTCGTCGACGTCAACGCCAGGCGATCGAATATCGATCGCTTCGTCGCCAACAGGCCCCCACGGTAGGACTGGGCAATCGTGGAATCGAAGCCGCAGCGCAGGAAGGGCGATTACCTCGGTGCCGGCTTGGTCATCTTGCCCAAAGAGCAAGGCCGGAACCCGCTACGCAGTTCCCGACCTCTGCAAGCAGTATCGGCAGCGGTCGGCTGGGCGTCAAGGGCGGCGAGGGGAACGTGATTGAGCACGTAGCGCCGCCGGCGCCCGACATCGCCGCGCGCGCCTTGCCGAGCCGGTTTGCAGCGTGAGAATCTTGGTGATACCTCATTATCAGCCAGACTCACTATGAGGTTTGACCTGTTCCACGTCGCGAGGAGCGCCCCATGACTTTTCTCCAGCCCCAGTCCGCGAACGGCGAGGCCAGCGGTTTGGCGTCCCCGCTCGCCGAGGCGCTCACGCGCGCGTCGTGGCGGCTTCGGCGCACATCCGTCAAGGAGCTGGCTCCCCTGGGGCTCACCTTTGCCCAGTCGCGCGTGCTGCGCATCCTGGCGCGCCGCGGCGAGCCCGTGCGCATCGGCGATCTCGCGGCAAGCTTCGAGGTGGCGCCGCGCTCGGCCACGTCCATGATCGACTCGCTCGAGACGGCGGGCCTCGTACAGCGCCGGGCCGACCCCACCGACCGCAGGTCGGTCCTGGTCGGCCTCACGCCTGAGGGCCTCGCCCTCATGGAGCACATGGGCAGCCTGCGGCGAGCCAGCGCCGAGGCCCTGTTCGGCCGCCTCACAACGGCTCAGCAGGAGCAGCTGCTCGACATCCTCACCGTGCTCAACGAGCCCGGCGAGGAGTGCGGCGAGCGCGGGTGATGGGCCCCAGCGCCTTCACGGCGATCCGCTCGCTGCGCCGCGACCAGGCCGTCAAGTCGGCCAAGGTGGCCAAGGGTACGACGCGGCGCATCCTGCGCTTCGTGGCGCCGTACAAACGTTTGCTGGCAGGCTTTCTCGTGCTCGTCGTGATCGACGCCGTGGTGAGCGCCGCCAACCCGCTCATCTACCGCGAGATCATCGACAAGGGCATCCTCGGCAAGGACACCGGCCTGATCGTGGCGCTCGCCCTCCTGGTCGCCGGTCTGGCCCTCGCCGACGCCGCGCTCACGCTGGCCGAGCGCTTCATCAGCGCCCGCGTGGGCGAGGGCCTCATCTACGACATGCGCACCAAGGTGTTCGACCACGTGCAACGCATGCCGCTGGCGTTCTTCACGCGCACCCAGACCGGGGCACTGGTGAGCCGCCTCAACAACGACGTGACCGGCGCGCAGGAGGCGTTCACCGACGTCCTCTCCACCGTGATCGGCAGCCTCATCAGCGTCGCCATCGTGCTGGGGATCATGTTCTACCTCTCCTGGCAGCTCACTCTGGTGGCGCTCGTGCTGCTGCCGATGTTCCTGCTGCCGGCACGCTGGCTGGGCCGCAAGCTGCAGGCCATCACGCGCGAGCGCTACGACCTCGTCGCCGAAATGAACACCACCATGGTGGAGCGCTTCAACGTGTCCGGGGCGCTGCTCGTCAAGCTGTTCGGCCACCCTGCCGCCGAGGACGCAGCCTTTCGGCGGCACGCCGGCCGCGTGCGCGACATCGGTGTCACCCAGTCCATCTACGCGCGCTTCTTCTTCGTCGCCCTCTTTCTGACCGCGTCCATCGCCACAGCGCTCGTGTACGGCTGGGGTGGCGTGCTCAGCGTGCGCGGCGCGCTCGACGTGGGCACCGTGGTCGCCCTCACGGCCTACCTCAACCGTCTCTACGGACCGCTCACGGCGCTCTCCAACATCAACGTCGACATCATGACGGCGCTGGTGTCGTTCGAGCGCATCTTCGAGGTACTCGACCTCCCGCCCATGGTGGCCGAGAAGCCCGGCGCCACGGCGCTGCGGCGCGGGCCCGCGCGCCTCGAGTTCGACAACGTGAGCTTCACCTACCCCACGCGTGAGGAGGTCTCGCTGGCCTCGCTCGAGTCGGTGGCGGTGCTCGGCGAGGCGCCGTCGCAGGAGGTGCTGCGCGACGTGAGCTTCAGCGCCGAGCCCGGCCGGCTCATCGCGCTCGTGGGGCCGTCGGGCGCCGGCAAGACGACGGTGAGCCAGTTGGTGCCGCGCCTCTACGATGTCCGCTGCGGCGCCGTGCGCATCAACGGCGTGGACGTGCGCGACGCCACCCTCGACTCGCTCCGCGAGGTGATCGGCGTGGTCACACAGGACGCGCACCTCTTCCACGACACGGTGCGCGCCAACCTGCTGTACGCGAGGCCGGACGCGAGCGACGACGACCTGCGCGAGGCGCTGCGTCGCGCGCAGATCCTGTCGCTCATCGATGCCCTGCCCGAAGGCCTCGACACGGTGGTCGGCGACCGCGGCTACCGCCTCTCGGGCGGCGAGAAACAGCGGCTGGCCATCGCCCGTCTGCTGCTCAAGGCGCCCGACATCGTCGTGCTCGACGAGGCCACGGCCCACCTCGACTCGGAGTCCGAGCGCGCCGTGCAGCGCGCCCTCAAGACCGCCCTCGCGGGGCGCACGTCGCTGGTGATCGCGCACAGGCTCTCGACCGTGCGCGACGCCGACCAGATCCTGGTCCTGCGTGGCGGCCGCATCGTCGAACGCGGCCGTCACGAGGAGCTGCTCGCCGCCGACGGCCTCTACGCCGAGCTGTACCGCACCCAGTTCCGGCGCCAGGGCGCGCCCGACGACGAGGAGGTCGTCGCGCAGGCTAGTTGACGGCGACGCGGGGCTCCGCGGACGGCCAAGCGCCGTTGGCGGCGCGCCTCTTGCGCATCGACGCGCGCGACAGCGTTGTCTCGATCGCGTCCACGCCATGAGCGAACACGCGTTCGCATCCGTCCCCGAGCCATGCTACCCTGCGGACACTGCACCGAGGAGGAGTCCGCCCATGCTCGACGAGCTCAACCCCGAGCAGCTCGCCGCCGCGCAGCACGGCGACGGTCCGCTGCTCATCGTCGCCGGCGCCGGCACCGGCAAGACGGCCACGCTCGTGCACCGCGTGGCGCACCTCATCGGCCGCGGCGCCGACCCGCGGCGCATCCTGCTGCTCACCTTCACGCGCCGCGCGGCCGCCGAGATGCTGCGGCGCGTCGAGGCGGTGCTGGCGGCGAGCGGGAACGGCGCGGGCGGCGCCTCCGGGCGCGTCTGGGGCGGCACCTTCCACGCCATCGCCGCGCGCCTCCTGCGCATCCACGCCCGCGACATCGGCATGGAGCCCGACTTCACGATCCTCGACAGGGGCGACGCGGAGGATCTCATGCACGTCGCCCGAACGGCCCTGGGCCTCGGCCGCGGCGGTTCCCGCTTCCCGCAGAAGTCCACCTGCCTCGACGTCTACTCGCGCTGCGTCAACGCCCAGCTCCCGCTGAGCGAGGTGCTGCACACCGCCTTCCCCTGGTGCCTGCCGGCCGAGGAAGGCCTGGCGCAGCTCTTCGCCCGCTACACCGACGCCAAGGAGGAGCAGCAGGTGCTCGACTACGACGACCTGCTGCTGTTCTGGCGCGGGCTCCTCGCCGACCCGGCGGGCGGCGCGCGCGTGCGCGAGCGCTTCGACCACGTGCTGGTCGACGAGTTCCAAGATACGAACGCGCTGCAGGCCGACATCGTCTCGCTCCTGAGGCCGGACGGCACGGGCGTCACCTGCGTCGGCGACGACGCCCAGGCCATCTACGGCTTTCGCGCCGCCACGGTGCGCAACATCCTCGACTTCGAGCAGCGCTTCCCCGGCGCCGAGGTCTGCACGCTCACGCGCAACTACCGCTCCACGGCCGCCATCGTGGCGGCCACCAACGCCCTCATCGCCGAGGCCGCCGAGCGCCGCGACAAGGAGCTGTGGACCGAGCGCCACGTCGGCGGCCGCCCGGTGCTCGCCACCTGCCGTGACGACGACGAGCAGACGCAGTGGCTCTGCGAGCGCATCCTCGAGCACCGCGAACAGGGCACCGAGCTCAAGCGCCAGGCCGTGCTGTTCCGCGCCCAGCACCATTCGATGACCCTCGAGATGGAGCTCTCGCGCCGCAACATCCCCTTTCACAAGTACGGCGGGCTGCGCTTCGTCGAGATGGCGCACGTCAAGGACCTCGTGTCCTTCCTGCGCCTCGCCGAGAACCCGCGCGACGCCATGGCCGGCTTGCGCGTGCTGGGCCTGGTGCCCGGCATCGGGCCCAAGACGGCGGCGGCGCTCCTCCAGACGCTCGGCGCCGCCGCCGGCGACTTCTCGACGTGGGCGGGCGCCCGTGTCCCCGAGCCCGCCCGCGCCGCCTGGCC
>CABEAB010000452.1_pt1 | contig 8708 bp, 10 predicted proteins | sample 3132271 | NCBI WGS metagenome assembly CABEAB01 (sample SAMEA5534342, study PRJEB31848) | metagenome | biome: tundra; feature: field; material: soil | place: USA | collected 2013-05 | depth 0.45 m
GGGTCAAGCCGGGACTCGCGCGGCCCGTCGACGCAGCGGCCGTCGCCGCCGCGGCCGACCCCCGAGCCTGGGTCGCCGGGATGACCACCGCGCAGAAGCGCTGGCTGGTCGGGAAGCTCGAGACGCAAGCGCTCTACGGCACACGGGTGACCCTGCTCGCCACGTCCGGCGCCTGGTCCCGGGTCGCCGTGCCCGGCCAGCCCACGCCGAGAGACTCGCGGGGCTACCCGGGCTGGGTGCCGACGAGACAGCTCAGCGCGGTGAGAGCGCAGACGGGGCGGCGCCTGGCGGTCATCAGAAGGCCGACCGCCTGGACATGGGAGACGCCGTCGCTGAGCGGGCGCGTGCTCGAACTCTCGTACGGCACGCGCCTCCCCGCGGTGGCCTGGACGCCCTCGTCCGTACAGGTCGCGATGCTGGATGGGCGGAGCCTGTACCTGAAGCGCTCCGCGGTGGCGCTGCGCAGCCGCGCCGCCGCCGTGACGCAGCCCACCGGCGCGCAGCTCGTCGCGGACGCGCGCCGCTTCCTCGGCCTGCAGTACCTCTGGGCCGGCACGGCGGGGTTCGGCTTCGACTGCTCCGGCTTCACGTGCCTCGTCTACCAGGCGCTCGGCGTCACCATCCCGCGCGACGCCGCGCCGCAGTTCGCGGAAGGCGTGAAGGTCGCGCGGACCTCGCTGCGCGCCGGCGACCTGGTGTTCTTCCGCGGCGCCTTCGGCCTCATCCACCACGTGGGGATGTACGTGGGGGACGGGCGCATGATCCACGCCCCGGCCACCGGGCTCCCGGTGAGCGTCGTCTCGTTGTCCGCCGAGCCGTACTCACGCGAGCTCGCCGGCGGCCGGCGCTATGTGCCCTGAGCCGCGCGGAGCGCCCGTGGGCATCCCCTGGAAGCCACGACGGAGCGCTCGCTTGCAGGGCCGGCGCCTCCCGCGAAGAAACTCGTGCCCGTTGCCGTTTCTGCCTATACGGTGAGCCAGCCGCGCAACGTCGACGACGGTCGGGTGCGGGCGGGTCGGCCACGGCACGAGGAGGGTGGTGGGGCCATGACGACGGAGAGGGCGTCTCAGCCGACGCGAGTGACGTACGTCGGCCACGGCACGGTGCTCATCGAGATGGATGGCGTGCGCATCCTCACAGACCCGTCGCTGAGGCGCTGGACCGGGGCGCTGCGCCGCTACGGGCCGCTGCCCGATCCCGGCGTGCGCCATCACCTGGACGCCGTGCTCATCTCGCATCTGCACCTCGACCACCTGGACACGCCCTCGCTGAAGATGCTGCCCAAGTCGGCAGTGGTCATCGGGCCGCCGCTCGTGGGACGCACCGTCCACAAGGTCGGCTTCAGGACCGTCATCGAGACGCGCCGTGACACGCTCCTGCACGTGGGAGACGTCGACGTCATGGCTGTGCATGCCAGCCACACGCGGCGCCGCTGGGTCCTGACGCCGCCCACGGAGCCGCTCGGCTTCATCATCCGGGGCTCGTCCACGGTCTACTTCGCCGGCGACACCGCGCTCTTCGACGGCATGGAGGACCTGCACGAGCGCATCGACGTCGCCCTCCTGCCGATCGAGACGTGGGGGGTACGGCCGCCCGAGGGGCGCCACCTGAGCCCGCGCTCGGCCGCCAGCGCGCTGGCGCTCCTGCGGCCGCGGATCGCGGTGCCCATCCACTGGGGGGCGCTCTACCTGCCCGGCTCCGCCTACGCCGGCAAGCAGGCGACCTACGCCTGGTTCCAGAAGACCCGCAAGCGCCCGGAGGCGTTCGCCGCGATGGCCGCCGAGAAGGCGCCCGAGGTGGAGGTCCGGCTGCTCGACCCGGGAGAGTCGCTGACCATCGAGCCGCCGGAGGGCGCGACGCAGCCAGAAGTCTTAAGCTCGACCTAAGACTGAGGGTCTAACGAAAGGGGGCCGGGCGCTAACGCCGCCCGGCCCCCTTCGTCGTCAGTGCGTCGCGCTCAGGCGTTGGCGAGCCACGTGCCGAAGTCGGGGTCGTCGACGCCGCGCTGGGCGCGCGCCACGCGTTCCATGCCCCACTCCATGTAATCGAACTCGATCTTCGAGACGGTGCGCTGGATCATCGCCCATACTGCCCACCACACGGCCGAGACGATCTTGTAGAGCATCATGCGGCCGAAGCGCCCTTCGTCCATCTCAGCGCAGTAGGTGGCGATGATCAGCCGTTCCTCCTCGCGGGAGAACGGATGCTCCATGACGAAGTCGCCGAGGTCGAAGTACGGGTCGGTCATGCCACCGTACTCCCAGTCGATGATCCACATCTTGCCGTCGGCGTCGATGATGAAGTTCTCGCTGAGCAGGTCGTTGTGGCAGGCGACGTCGGCGGGCGCGTTGCGCGCCGTCGCCTTCTCGATGTCGTTCATGACGAGCAGCAGCGACTCGAGCTCGGCGGGCATGGAGGCGCCGATGTCGCGGGCGATCTTGGTGTAGTTCCTGAGCATCTCGAAGATGCGGATCTCGTTCTTGAAGACGGCCCCGTCGTGGAAGACCTTGGTCGTCTCGACGGCCTGCTTGATGCGCTCCGGGTGTCCGGCCATCGTCTCGGGGTGCATGAGCTCGCCCTCGACGAAGTCGATGACCAGGGCGCCTTCGGGGTCGATCTGGTAGGCCACCCTGGGTCCCACGCCGACCTGCGCCGCCTGGATCATGCAGTCGCGCTCGACCTCGCGGTCGATGAACATGTCGGTGCCCTGCCCGGGGATGCGCACGACGTACTTGCCGCCGCCCGGATTGCCGGGGCCGCCGTTCACCCAGACGGTGTAGTTGTGGTTGGTGATGCCGCCGCCCAGCTCTTCCCAGCGGACGTCCTTGTCTTTCCAGTCCGCGATGCGCGCGATGGCTTCGTCGGGACCAAAGTGTGACATGGTGCTTCCTTTGCTCAGGTGGTCACCGAAAACACTTGCTAATACTCACACACCCTCCCGCGTGTCGGCTAGTAGGAAAGCCGCGGGTACCGTTGCTGCATACAGACCCGCGGTGGCGTCGTCCACTGCCCCGCGTGGCTGTCCCTGTAGACCTCCGCCGCGGTGGCGAGGGGACTCGCGATCCGCCGTGCCACCAGACCGGCCCTCAGCCGTTCCCGGCGCCGGCGAAGAAAGGTAGCGTACCAATGAGAGTCAGACGATTTCTTGTGATGATGGCCGCCGGTTTAGTCCACGGGCGCGCAGCAGGCTCTGGGGACGGGCTTCGTGGTCTCCAGGGACGGCTACATCCTGACCAACGCCCACGTGGTCGGCGAGAACGGCCAGGCCGTGAGCACGGTCACCGTGATCTTCAAGGGTGATGGTTCGCCGGGGACGCAGGTCGAGGGCACGGTACTGGGCGCCGACGAGTCGACCGACGTGGCCCTGGTCAAGGTCGATCCCAGCCAGACGCCTGGGCTCGAGCCCATCCCTCTCGGCGATTCGTCCAAGGTCACCGTGGGCGAGGAGGTCGTGGCCATCGGCAACCCGCTGGGTCTCGACTTCTCGCTGTCCTCAGGCGTGGTGTCGGCCACATACCGCGAGCTGCAGCCCCCGAACGGCGCCGCGATCAGCGGCGGCATCCAGACCGCCGCCGCCATCAACCCCGGCAACTCCGGCGGTCTCTCATCGACGCCCAGGGGCGGGTCATCGGCATCAACGAGCAGGTCGACTCGCAGTCCGGCGGCAACGAGGGCATCGGGTTCGCGGTGCCGATCGACACGGCCGTCCAGGTCATGGAGCAGATCAAGTCCGGCACGCTGCCGCAGCAGGCCCAGACCGCGGACCCCTACGGCGACGGGTCGACGATCAGCCTGTACTGAGGCCGGCCGGCCTGACTCCAGAGGCGAAGGACGGTGGAGCGGATCGCTGCCGCTGCCGGAAGAACGGCCGACCGCGGCTCGGCTCTTGCTCGCGCGTCGCAGGACTGGTATCATCACCTGTCAGCTTGGCGTCCGCTTTTCACCGCCCCAGCCCTCAAGGGTACGCGCGCATGTGGGTCTGCACGGGGCGAACGTGCTCGGCGCGCCGCCTCCGCGATCGCCCTGGCCACGCCGGTGGCCGAAGCACGCCACGAAGAGCAGGAGTCGTCGAGTGATCGAACCCTCTGAAGACCGCACCGCTGCGTCCGCCGACCTCGCCGTGCTGTGCACCGACGAGGTGCGCGGGCTGCTCGAAGAAGGTCGTGAGCAAGGCTACCTCGACGGCGCTCACATCGCCGCCACGCTGCGCGACGTCGACCTCACGCCGGAACAGCTCGAGGAGATCCACGGCGTCTTCGCCGACCTCGGCATCGACGTCATCGAGAGCGAGGGCGCCCCGGCCGATCCGGAGCCCGTCGTCGAAGAGGAGACGGCCCCCAAGCTCGACCTCTCGGTGAAGTCGACCACCAACGATCCGGTGCGCATGTACTTCCGGGAGATGGGCAGGGTGCCGCTCCTCACCGCCGAGGAAGAGGTGTCGCTCGCCAAGCGCATCGAGCGCCGCGACATGGACGCCAAACGCAAGCTCACCGAGGCCAACCTGCGCCTGGTCGTCTCGATCGCCCGGCGACACATGGGCAGAGGCATGCCCCTCCTCGACCTCATCCAGGAGGGCAACCTCGGCCTGATGCGCGCGGTCGAGAAGTTCGACTACCGCCGCGGCTTCAAGTTCTCGACGTACGCGACCTGGTGGATCAGGCAGGCCGTCACGCGCGCCCTGGCCGACCAGGCGCGCACGATCCGCATCCCGGTGCACATGGTCGAGAACATCAACAAGCTCGTGCGCGTGCAGCGTCAGCTGCTCCAAGACGCCGGCCGCGAGCCCACCCCCGAGGAGATCGCCGCGGAGATGGGCACCACGCCCGAGCGCGTGCGCGAGATCCTCAAGATCAGCCAGGAGCCGGCGAGCCTTCACACGCCGATCGGCGACGAGGGCGACGCGCTGCTGGTCGACTTCATCGAAGACAAGGATGCCACCTCGCCGGTCGAAGAGGTCGACGACATCGTGCAGCGCGAGGAGCTCGTCCGTGTGCTGCAGCTGCTCACGCAGCGCGAGCGCCGCATCGTCGAGCTGCGCTTCGGCCTCGCGGGCGGCAACCCGCGCACCCTCGAAGAGGTCGGGCAGAAGTTCGGCGTCACGCGCGAGCGCATCCGCCAGATCGAGGCCAAGACGCTGGCCAAGCTCAAGGCGTACCGCGACGCGCAGTGCCTGCGCGAGTTCCTGGACTAGACGTCGAAGGAGAGGCCATCGTGAGTGACGAGCATCTGCCCAACGTGTATCTCGAGTTCCGCGACGGTTTTCCCGGCGTCGCGAAGGCCTTGGACGGCCTGGGCGAAGCCGTGGATGCGGCCGGCCCGCTGGACGAGCGCACCGCGCGCCTCGTGAAGCTGGGTCTGGCCATCGGCGCGGCCGCCGAGGGCTCCGTGCGCTCCAACGTCAGAAAGGCGATCGCCGCCGGGGCGACCCCCGACGAGGTCCGTCAGGTCACCCTGCTGGCGATCACGACCTGCGGCTTCCCGCTGGCCATCGCCGGCGCCGGCTGGATCGACGAGGTGCTTGCCGCCGGATCGTGAGGCCCCCGGCGCGCCCTTGGCTCACCAGCCGACGCGCCGGCCCCCGTCCCGCTCGACTTTCTCGCGGCACAGCTGCGTGATGGCGGCGCGCACCGTGCGAGCCGTCAGCCAGCCCACGGTGGTCGCGGGGCCGGCGTAGCTCAGCCCCGCTCCGCGTTGGGTGCAGGCCACGACCACCGAGTCCGTCGAGGTGCCGCTGGCCGGGTCGCCTTGCGGCGTGCGCACGTCCCATTCGACGAGCGTCATGGTCTTGGCCTCGGTCGTCGCGATCACGGCATTGACCATGGCTCCCGGCGTCAGGGCGGCGTCGACCAGCAGGATCGCGTTGATCGTCCCGGGGGAGACTGCGAGCGGCGGCGTGACCCCCGCGTTCGAGGTGTTGCTGAGGCCGACCGACACGACGGCCGCGACGGTGACGCCGTCGCGCGACTCGGCGACGACGCACGCGTGCTCGGTGTAGGCGGCGGTCATGAGGCCCACGAACGCGCCGCCGACGCCGCACGAGACGGCGAACGCCGCGAGGTCGTCCTCCGGGCTGCGGCCGTCGTAGTCCTTGTCCACGTGCATGTTGACGATGTCGCGGGCACTGCACAGGCCGCCGCCGACGACCGCCGAGCTCAGCACCGCCAGCGGCCGCTCGCTCGTCACCCGCACCGCCTTCTCGTCGATGGCGACCGTGATGCCGAGGATGGTCGTGTCGGGCGCGTCGGTCATTGGCTGCCTCTCGAGTCCGGTCGCCGGCGACTGCCTCGCCGGGCGCCCGTGTCGGGCGCGCCCGCAATCCTAGAGGAGGCGGCGGCTGGGTATATACAGGACAGTCATAATCCTGATTGGCGGATCGAGGTAGACCATGTCAGCAGTCAACGGCGCAGTCCGAGTGCAGCCATCCGCGGTGGCCCGGCTCCTGGAGGCGCCGCGCTACGAAGTGATCCCCGTGAACGGGATCGAGGAGAAGGTGGCCGCGCTCCCCCTGGGAGCGACCGTCACCGTGACCGCCTCACCGCGGCACGGCATCGAGAGGACGATCGATGTGAGCGCGCGCCTGGCCGGGCGTGGCTACCGGGTCGTCCCTCACCTGGCCGCGCGCATGATCGCGGACCGCGGCCAGCTCGAGCGCATCGTGGCTGACCTCGAGGCCGCCGGCATCCACGAGGCGTTCGTGGTCGGCGGCGACGCCTCGCCACCCGCGGGCGGCTACGCCGACGCGGGCGACCTCCTCGACGAGCTCGGCGTCCTGCCGCACTCCCTGGCGCGGATCGGCGTCGGCGGCTACCCGGAGGGCCACCCGCTGATCCCCGAGGCCAGCTTGCTCGAGGCCCTGCGGCGCAAACAGCCGCACGCCGACTACATCACCACGCAGCTCTGCTTCGACGCGGAGGCGCTCGCGCGCTGGGTCATCGCCATCCGGAAAGCGGGCATCGGACTGCCCATCGTCGTCGGCCTGCCGGGCGTGGTGGAACGCCGCAAGCTCGCCGAGATCTCACTCAAGACCGGCGTCGGAGCTTCCCTCCGTTACCTCGCGCGGCACGGACGGCAGATCGCGAAGCTGGCCCGCTCACGCCGCTACGATCCGACGCCGCTTGCGCTGGCGGTCGCGGCGCGGGCCGAGGAAGCGGACCTCGGGATCGGCGGTGTGCACCTGTTCACGTTCAACCAGGTCGCGGCCACGGAGGCCTGGGTCCGGCGCGCCTCATCCGGATGACCGTTCGCGACCTCGTCGCACGTGCGGCCTTCCAGTAGGATGCGAGCCGGCGAACGAGGAGGGTCCCCTGCCGCGCTTCGAGGGCAAGAACGTCATCGTCACCGGGGCGACGGGGGGCATAGGCGGCGCCCGCCGGCCGCCTACGGCGTGGGCGGGCTCGCCGACGTGTCGGTCGCCGGGTCCGAGGGGCGTTCGTCCGGCGTCGCGCCCGGCCTCTTCGGCGAGGGCGCCGTCCCCAGCACCGAGCCGAGAAGGATGAGCGGCATGCCGACGGCGATGCCCAGCGTGAGCGGCTCGCCGAGGATGATGACGCCGAGGAGGACTGCCACGAGCGGGTTGACGTACGTGATCACTGTGGAGCGCGAGGGCCCCACTTCGCGGATCAGCGCGAAGAACAAGAGGAAGGCGAGCACGGTGCAGACGAGCGCCAGCGCGGCGACGGCGCCTAGCGTCTCCGCCGAGACCGACGCCGGCATGGAGAGCAGGCCCGCCGGCGCGTAGCCGACGGCGGTCAGCGCCAGCGAGGCGGTGACGACGCCCAGGGTGGGAAGGCCGGCCAGGCGCCGGCTGATGATGAGGGGGCCGGTGGCGTAGCAGAGCGCCACGACGAGCATCTCCGCCACGGCCAGCGGGTCGGTGCCGGTCATGTCGATGCCGACCAGGGCCGCCACGCCGGCGAAGCCGATGAACAGGCCCGTCAGGCGGCGCGCGTCGAAGTGCTCGCCCGCGCCCACCGCGCGGTACAGCACGGTCGCGATGAGCGGCACCGCGCCCACGAGGAGCGCCGCCACGGAGCTTGAGAGGCGCAGCTCGGCGTGAAACAGCAGCAGCCAGGGGACGGCGATCTCCACCACTGTGTAGGCGACCACCCAGCGCCAGCGCGCGAGCAGTGGCCGCAGCTCACCGCGGTGCAGCGCCAGGGGCACGAGCAGGAGCGCCGCCGGCGCCGTGCGCAGAAAGATCAGCGCCGGCGGCGGGAGCTCGCGCACCGCCACCCGGATCAGGAGGTACGGGATGCCCCAGATCACGCACAGGGCGACGAACAGAAGCCAGCCTTTGCGCGACACGGGCGTTACCTCCACGGGGTGCATCCGACGCCGGATGCTCGAGGAGTCTACAGGCCAGCCTCCGCGTTGGCATCCGCCGCGGCTCTCGACGGCCTCGAGGGCACGACGGCCGGCGCGATGAGCCGCATCGCCGGCCGTGGCTCGGTTAGAATGTCGTCCAGTCGTGGCGTCGCCTCCGCGCGCCAGGGGCGCGGGAGGCCCGGGATGGCCGCAGCGCTGAGAAACGGGTACGGGGAGACGCCTTCGTGGGAGCCCGCCCGCCCGCGTCTGCGGCTGCGGCGCCTGCTCGTGGGGTGGCGCCGCCTGCTGCAAGGGGATCCGGCGGCGCTGTAGTCGCCGCCGGCGCGGCCCGTTTTCGCACGCAGAAGTGGTGACAAACCCGCGACAACGGCTAAGCTGTAGGC
>CABEAB010000453.1_pt1 | contig 8623 bp, 7 predicted proteins | sample 3132271 | NCBI WGS metagenome assembly CABEAB01 (sample SAMEA5534342, study PRJEB31848) | metagenome | biome: tundra; feature: field; material: soil | place: USA | collected 2013-05 | depth 0.45 m
ACGGCCGGCCGGCGCGGCGGGGCCGGCCGTCTCCGTGCTGATGAACCAGCTCGGCTCCTACCGGCGGCTCGAGCTCGCCCTCGGGGCGCCGCTCGACGAGCTCGCGGCGCGCATCGCCGGCCTCGTCGAGCTCCAGGTGCCGAGCAGCCTCATCGGCAAGGTCAAGGCGCTCGGCCAGCTCCGTGAGCTCGCCTCCTACGCCCCCAGGGTCGTCAAGAAGGCGGCCTTCCGCGACGTGGTCGTCGACCCGCCGGACCTGGCGCGCCTGCCGGTGCTGACCACGTGGCCCGGTGACGGCGGCCCCTTCATCACCCTGCCGATCGTGGTCACCAAGGACGCCCAGGGCCGCCGCAACGCCGGCATGTACCGCCTGCAGGTCTACGACGGGCAGACCGCCGGCATGCACATCCACATCCACCACGACGGCGCCGCCAACTTCCGCGAGGCCGGCGACCGCATGGAGGCCGCCGTGGCGCTCGGCACCGACCCGGCGGTCACGTACGCCGCCACGGCGCCGCTGCCGCCTGGCATCGACGAGTTCATGTTCGCGGGCTTTCTGCGCGGCGAGCCGGTCGAGCTCGCGAAGTGCTCGACCGTCGACCTGGAGGTCCCCGCCGACGCCGAGATCGTCCTCGAAGGGTACGTCGAGAAGGGCGAGCTGCGCCGCGAAGGACCCTTCGGCGACCACACCGGGTACTACTCGCTGGCCGACGACTACCCGGTCTTCCATCTCACGGCGATGAGCCACCGCCGCGATCCCATCTATCCGGCGACCATCGTCGGCCGCCCGCCCATGGAAGACGCCTATCTCGGCAAGGCGACCGAGCGCCTCTTCCTGCCCCTGCTGCAGCTCGTGCAGCCCGAGATCGTCGACATGGACCTGCCGATCGAGGGCGTCTTCCACGACTGCGCCATCATCGCCATCCGCAAGACGTATCCCGGCCAGGCGCGCAAGATCATGAACGCGGTCTGGGGGATGGGCCAGATGATGTTCACCAAGTTCGTCGTCGTAGTCGACGAGCACGTCGACGTGCACGACTACAGCGAGGTCACCTGGCGCGTGTTCAACAACGTCGACCCCGCCCGCGACACGGTCATCGTCGCGGGCCCGCTCGACGTGCTCGACCACTCCAGCCCCCTGGCGCGTTACGGCGCCAAGATGGGCATCGACGCGACCAAGACGTGGCCCGAGGAGGGTCACGGGCGCGAGTGGCCCGACGAGCTCGAGATGGACCCGGCCGTGAAGCAGCGCGTCACGGCGCGCTGGCAGGAGTTCGGGCTGCCGTTTGCGTAAGCTCCGGCTGCGCATCGCTTTACAGCGGCGGGGCGCGCTTCTACACTGCGGGGTAGAGCGGCGACCAGCCGAGACCGCGAGGAGGCGAACGTGCGAGACAAGCACAGACGGCGCAACCTGTTGATCCTCTCGTTGGCCAACTGGGCGGTCGCGATCATCGCCTGGACCATCAGCGCCTACCTCGGCATCGCCCAGCCCGCCAGCATCTTCGTGTACACGGTGCTGTTCGTGGTCGGCATCTTCGCCGTGATCGTCGCCGTGGCGTGCTTCCTGCTCGAGAAGTTCGCCCACGAACCGGGGTTCGTCGAAGCGGTGGCGGCCGAGCCCGCCGACGCCGCCGAGCCGGCCGCCGGACTCGGCGCTTGACGCCGGCGGCGGTGGCCACCTCCGGGGGCGCCGCCGTCTCCAAGCCCACGCTCTTCGCGCGGCTCATCAAGATCGAGCACAGCGCCTACGCGCTGCCGTTCGCCTATGCCGGCGCCTTCCTCGCCGCCGAGGGCCTGCCATCCTGGAGCGATCTGCTGTGGATCACCGTGGCCATGGTGGGCGCGCGCAGCGCCGCCATGACGCTCAACCGGCTCATCGACGCCGAACTGGACGCGCGCAACCCGCGCACGGCGGCGCGCGAGCTCCCTGCCGGCCGGCTCGGGCGCCGCGAGGTTCGGGTGTTCACCGTCGTCTCGGTGGCGCTGCTGGCGCTGGCGGCCTTCAACCTCTCGCCGCCGTGCCGCTACCTCTGGCCCATTCCGCTGGCGGCCTTCGTGCTGTACCCGTACACGAAGCGCTTCACGTGGTTCTGCCACTACGCTCTGGGGCTCACCCTGGGGCTCGCCCCGGCGGCCGCCTGGGTGGCCGTCACTGGCGGCGTGGCGCCGCAGGCCTGGCTGCTGTTCTTCGCCGTCGGGCTGTGGGTGGGCGGCTTCGACGTCATCTACGCGGTCTTCGACCTCGACTTCGACCGCGCCCACGGCCTGCACTCCGTGCCCGTGGCCGTGGGCGAGCGCGGCGCTCTCGTGGTGGCGGCCGTGTCCCACGTGGCCACCGTCGTGCTGCTCGCGGCCGTGGGGCTGCTCTCCGGCCTCGACTGGATCTATTGGCTCGGCCTCGTGGTAGTCGCCGCCGTGCTGGCCTGGCCGCACGTGGACATCGCGCGCCGCGGCCTGCGCCGGGTCGGCATGGGCTTCATGACCGTCAACGGCGCCGTGGGCCTGCTGTACGGCGCCGTCGTCATCGCCGCCGTGCTGGCCGGCTGAGCGGCCCGCGGACGCCGCCGCAGCGATGCGGTCGAGCCGCCGAGCCTGCGACGCGGGCGAGATTGACTCGCCGCCGCGTACCTGGGATGTTATAGTGGCGCTCGAGGGGCGGTCGTAGTAGGGGTGCCTCTCATCGTCGTCTTGCCAGTGAAAGCAGCCGAAGGGGTTCGTCCGTTTGCCTGAACGCGGTCACCGATACCGGCCGAAGCCGCGCGCACGGTACCGCGCGCCGTGGGTCGCCGTGCTCGTCGTCGTGGGCTTCATCGCCGTGCTGGCCGTGGTCCTCGTGATCCCCGTGTGGGCGACCGACACGCCGACTTACTGCATATCGTGCAAGGCCACGAAGCCTGCCGGCCTCGCCTGGGAGACCTCGACGCACGCCAAGGTCTCGTGCACCAAGTGCCACGTCCCTCCCGGTCTGGGCAACGCCATCAAGTGGCGCAGCCGCGAGTGGCTCAACATCTGGGCCGACTACCTCAATGTGCCGCGCGTGCCCAGCAAGGGGCAGCGCCCCGGCAACGCCAACTGCCTCAGGTGCCACGCTCTGAACCGTATCCCCGGCCAGAACGGGTCCGTCCGTATGCCACACCAGGTTCACGTCGAGCTGCGCAACCTCACGTGCGCCGATTGCCACGACAAGGTCGCCCACCCCAAGCCCGGCCAGACCACCGGCGTCTCCATGGCGGTCTGCAGCATGTGCCACAACACGCAGGGCGCTTCAAGCCAGTGCGACTTCTGCCACATCACTCCGCCACCCAAGAACGTCCACCCGAAGGACTACCTCCAGACGCACGGCAAGGAGGCGCTCGCCGACCAGGCCGCGTGCCTCCGCTGCCACCACGACAAGAAGCAGTTCTGCGATGCCTGCCACGCGCGCCCCACGCCCGACCACTTCTCTGGTGAGTGGCGCTACACGCACGGCCCCACCGCCAAGAAGGACCCGCTGAGCTGTACGGGTTGCCACGACTCAAAGGTCTTCTGCGCTCGATGTCACCGGGTCCAGCACCCGGCCGACTGGGTGACCACGCACGGCGCGGTGGCCAAGCAGAGCCCTGACGCCTGCCTTGTGTGTCACCCGCAGGCGATGTGTGACCGTTGCCACCAGCAGAGGGGCGTGAAGCCGTGACGCGCCTGCGGTACGCCCTGTTCGCGGCGCTCCTGTGCAGCGCGGCCGCGCTCGGCTTCGCCGGCGCGGCCGCCGCCTCCACCTTGACCGCCGAGCCGGTGCTCAGTGCCCCCAGCAACGACGCCTGCTTCCACTGTCACGGCCAGCAGGACGTACAGAATCGAACCATCGACGTCGATGGCCGGCAGAAGAGCATCTTCGTCGACAGGGCGGTGTACGACGCCTCCCGCCACGGCAAGCTGGCGTGCACGAGCTGTCACATCGGCTTCAAGCCCGGTCTGCACGGGGCCGACCCGACGCAGGCATGGCTGGTGATGGCGAAGCTCACGGCGTGCAACAACTGTCACGCCGACGTGTTCGCCATGTACCGCGGCTCGTTCCACGGCAACCTCGTGTTTGGCGAGTCCAACGGCAAGGCGCCCGTCTGCGCCGATTGCCACGTGGCGCACAACATCACCCCGCCGGACACTCCGGCTTTCCGCGCTTCCATCGACGCTCTCTGCGCGCGCTGTCACGCGGAACAGCTGAAGACCTACCTGGACAGCTACCACGGCAAGGCGTCCTACCTCGGCGCCGCCAAGGCCTCCGTCTGCACGGACTGTCACGGCGGTCACAAGATCCTGCCGCCGTCCGACCCCGAGAGCAAGGTGTCGAAGCAGAACCTCGTCGCCACCTGCGCCCAGTGTCATCCGGGGGCCAACGAGAACTTCGCCGGTTTCATGGTGCACGTCGACCCGTATAGCCTGAGCTCGTCGGTCGCGGTCTGGACGATTAACGTCCTCTACCTTATCCTCATCACGGTGGTCTTTGCGTTCACCTTCGTGCACTCGGCCCTGTACATCAACCGGGGGATCAAGGATGGCCTCTACAGGCGAAACCATCACGGCTGAAGCCGCACCCCAGAAAGTGCGCACGCGCATCGAGTACCGGCGGTTCAACGTGTTTCACCGCTGGATGCACTTCCTCGCCTTCGCAAGCTTCACCGTGCTCGTCTTCACGGGCATGCCGCTCAAGTACAAAGACACCGAGTGGGCGCGCTGGTCCATGGACCTCTTCGGCGGCGTCACGGCGGCCGGCGTCTACCATCGCATCGCCGCCCTCGTCTCGGTGTTCTACTTTGCGGCCGAGTTCACGTTCATGGTCGTCATGCTGTTGCGCAGCCGAGGCAAGCTGCTCAGCAGCCCCGGCACGATGATGTTCGGCAAGAAGGACCTGCAGGACATGATCGGCATGTTCGCCTGGTTCTTCGGCAAGGGCCCCAAGCCGCAGTTCGACCGCTACGCGTACTGGGAGAAGTTCGACTACGCGTCCCTGCTGATCGGCACCGGCGTCATCAGCCTGACCGGGTTCATGATGTGGTTCCCGCTCTGGTTCACGAAAGTGCTGCCGGGCATCTTCGTCAACATCGCCCTCGTCATCCACTCCAACGAAGCGCTGCTGGCGATGGGTGTGATCTTCATCTTCATGCACTTCTTCAGCGCCCACGCCAAGCCCGGGAGCTTCCCGATCGACAAGGTGATCTTCACGGGTTCGCTGCCTGTCGAGCACTACAGGGAGGAGCGCCCGCTCGAGTTCGCACGCCGCGTGCGCGAGGGCACCCTCGATGAGGTCCTGGTCGAGAAGCGCATCACCTGGAAGACCTACACCGCCGACGTCTTGTGGTGGATCATCACCGCGTTCGCCGGTTTCTGTGCTATTCTCCTGACGGCGTTCATCATCTGGTCGCTGTTCGACTGATGACCGCCGGGGGCAACGAGAGTCCGCGACGCCGTCCTCGGGACGGCCGGGAGGTGAGGGCTGTGGCAGGTCGGCGTCAGCACGCGCTCGTGGCCGTCGCCATCTTCGTGCTGCTGTGCGCCGGCGCGGCGGCGGCGCTGGCGCTCACCGCAGCACCGGCGCACGCCTGGGAAGCCTGGCAGCACGACGGCGCGACGGGGTGCGTCGTGCCCTGCCACCACAGCGGCCTCACCGTCACCGACGCCAGCTGCATCGCGTGTCACGCCGGCTTCGTGAGCGTGCCCGTCTACACGTGCTGGTCCTGCCACTTCCCCGGGCAGGACACCTCGTCGCTTTCGTCGCCCAGTTCCGCGTGCAGCCAGGGCTGCCATCTCTACAGCCCCAGCGACAAGGGCTACACGGTAGCGTTTACGCACGGCGCCCTGCCTCACGACGGCGCCGCCGGCTACGGCAAGACGTGCCTCGATTGTCACCAGACCAGCGTCTCGGTCGTCGATCCGGGCGGCAGCCTGCACCACAGCGGGCAGACCACGCCGTCGCCGACCTGCGAGGACTGCCACAACGGTGTCGATGCAGTCGCCCAGGCCACTCACGACGGCAACCCGTGCACGTCGTGCCACACCGGCATGAACCTCCCGCCGGTGCCGGCCACGTGCAACAAGTGCCACCCGGCGAGCACCTTCGGCACGCCCGACTGCCTGCAGTGTCACGCCGGCCAAGTGCACAATGCCAAGCCGCAGCCGCCGGCCTGCTCCGACTGTCACGGAGACGGGTACCAGCAGCACGCCGGCAAGGTCGCGTGCCTCACCTGCCACACGGGCATCACCGCCTTCCACCATGGGCTGTCCCAGACCACCACCCAGAAGAACTGCCGCTCGTGCCACGCCAAGAAGCACGCCGGCAAGAACGTCCCCCAGAGCAAGTGCGCCACCTGCCACAAGGGCACCGGCACGGGGCCGGCCGCCAAGGCGCAGCACTCCACCAGGGTGACCAAGAGGAAGACGTGCTCCGCGTGCCATTCGAAGAAGCTCCACGCGGTGGCCCGCGGCTCCCGCATCACCAGCTGCGGGCGGTGCCACACGGGCGAGTTCCACGCCGCCCAGAAGTCGCCCAGCAAGAGCGTGTGCACGGCCTGCCACCGCCGCGCGGCCCGGCATTCCAACGGGTACGGCTGCGTGCTCTGCCACAGAAGCGCCGTGCACAACGCGAGACCGACCTGATCAAGATTCTCTGAGGCATGAGCTTCCGGCTCACCACACGCGGCCTCACGATCGCCGCCATCCTCGTCACGGTGGTGGTGGTGGGCATCGGCGTCGCGCTCGCCGCGACCTCGACGCCGCAGTTCTGCACCACCTGCAAGAACCACACGCCTTACGTGGACGAGTACAAGAAGTCGGCCCACCGCGACGTCAACTGCGAGCAGTGCCACAGCAAGCCGGGCCCGCTCTTCTTCCTCACGGCCAAGCTCGAGGCCCTGCAGCAGCCGATGGCCCAGATCACCGGCGGCTACGAAAAGCCCATCCTCGGCTACGTGCTCAACCAGTCGTGCCGCCGCTGTCACAACAACGACCTGCTGTTCCACCCGGTGTCCAAGAGCGGCATCCGTGTGCAGCACCGTCACCTCATCGAGGCGGGTTTACTGTGCATGCGCTGCCACTCCACGCAGGCGCACGGCACGGCGGTGCCCGAGGGCTCACGGACCTACCCCGTGATGGACCAGTGCCTGATCTGTCACAACAATAAGTTCAAGGACCCCCAGGGACAGGTGGCCACCGCCCGGTGCGACTTGTGCCACACGAAGAGGGACTACGGCGCCGTCCCCCTGACACACAAGCAGCCTGACTGGCCCACCCGGCACGGCGCCGTAGGCATCCTGTCTACGTGCAGCGCCTGCCATGTCAAGAAGACCGACTGCTCCAAGTGCCACAGCGGAGTGCTCATGCCGCATCCCACGGCGTGGATCTCCGAGCATGGCCTCACCGTCAAGAAGCGCGGCGGCAGCAAGGCCTGCGATCAGTGCCACGACACCAAGCAGTACTGCAAGACCTGCCACCAGGTGAAGATGCCGCACCCGGCGGGCTTTGTCGACAGCCATCCCGCGGTCACCGCCCAGAAGGGCGCCGAGACCTGCTTCAACTGCCACGTGGTGGCCAACTGCCAGGCGTGCCACGAGCAGCACGCAAGCGGCGACCCGAAGGCTCACGAGCTGCTCGGCGGCGTGAAGTACTCGCTTCCGTCCACGCCGGCGCCGAGCTCGTCACCGATCGCAGGGGGGGGGTGAGCCGTGGCTGAGCGCAAACCCGCCAAGAGCCGCGTTCTGCTGGAAGGGCGTATCCCCGGCCGGTGGACCCTCGGCGTGCTCGTGGCGCTCGGCGTGCTCTTCGTAGCCGCCATCATCGGCTTCTCCACCCTGAACCGCATCGGTACCTGCGAGGTGTGCCACGTCATCAAACCCGAGGTGGCCGCCTACAAGCAGACCGCGCACTATCGCGCCGGCGTGGGCTGCCAGAAGTGCCACACCAAGCCGGGCGTGTTCAACTACCTCATCCGCAACCTGCAGGGCACCAGCAACCTCATCCTGTACGTCTCCAACCAGTACGAGCGGCCGATCACCACGTATGTCGGCTCGGCCAACTGCGTGCAGTGCCACCCCAACGAGCAGATCGAGAAGGACCTGGTCGTGGGCAACATCCGCGTCAACCACAAGGGCCTGCGCGAAGCGGGCTACCAGTGTCTGGCCTGCCACGCCAACATCTCGCACCCGGGCACGCAGCTCGAGGTGGCGCGCAGCAGCCAGAACAAGATGTCGATCTGCGCGCGCTGCCACGACGGCAAACAGCTGCCCGACACGTGCAGCACCTGTCACATCGGCGGCGTGCCGGCTACCGCGCCCAAGATCGCCATGCGCCTGCACGTCTCGGCCACGCAGTGCCGCGGCTGCCACGAAAAGAAGACCTTCTGCACCAAGTGTCACAACGGGCTGCAGATGCCGCACCCGAAACGTTGGAACAATGTCCACGGCGGCATCGTCCTCAACCGGGGCAAGACCATCTGCGCGTCGTGTCACCTCAAGAAGGACCCCAAGTTCTGCATCCGCTGCCACGGACTGCCGATGCCGCATCCCGGCGGCTGGACGAGCGGTCACGGCAACTACTCGCTGGACCACCCCGAGAAGTGCGTCAAGTGCCACGGCAAGGACAGCTGCATCAAGTG